>Ga0114968_10000821_pt1 | contig 23609 bp, 21 predicted proteins | sample M_130807_EF_Meta_FD_87020 | JGI IMG/M metagenome (GOLD analysis project Ga0114968, IMG submission 87020) | Freshwater microbial communities from Lake Montjoie, Canada to study carbon cycling - M_130807_EF_MetaG | ecosystem: Environmental > Aquatic > Freshwater > Lake | place: Lake Montjoie... | reverse complement strand
TGGGGCTGCGCATTCATCTTGTCCACGCGGCGGCCATGGCGTCCACCGGCAAAGGGCGTCTTCAGCCACGCATCCACGATCTCATTGGCGGTGGCCGCAGGAGTATTTTTGCCAGAGAGGCACAGCACGTTGGAGTTGTTGTGCTCACGCGTGATGGCTGCGGTCTGCGCATCACCGACCAGCGAAGCCTGGATGCCCACATGGCGGTTCGCGGCGATGCACATGCCGATGCCCGTGGTGCAGACCAAAATGCCCGCATCCGCCTCGCCCGAGAGCACCTTGTCAGCGACCACTTCAGCGTAGTCGGGGTAATCAACGGAATCATGTGAATTCACCCCCAGATCCTCCACACCGTAGCCAGCAGACTGCAGGTGAGCGACGACGGCATTTTTCAAATCCACCCCGCCATGGTCGGCGGCGATGGCGAGTTTATGAGGAAGGATGCCGTTGGAGGTGCTGGTCATTTTTTGCTAGGGGGGTGAGGGGGAAACGAAGATGCGGGGGCGATGGCTGCTGTCATCTTTCATTTTTCTTCCAGGTCTGGTCGATGTAGGCGAGCAGGCTGGGCAGCATTTTCTCCAGGGCCTGCAGCGTCTCTTCGTACGCGTGGCGGCCCTGTCCGAAGGGGTCTGAAACATCCTTGCCCCGCAGTTCATCTTCGGCGGCAAATTCGGAAACAAGGTAGATCTTGTCCGTCTGCTCAGGAAATTCATCGGCAATCGCCGCCATGTGGTGCGAGGACATGGCAAACACATGCGTGGCCTGTTCCAAGGTCTGCCGGTCGAGCATGCGGCTCTGAAAGCGGGCAAGATCAAGACCGCGTTCCTTGAGCAAGGCCGCTGTGTGTTTGCTGGCAGGCATTCCGGGAGCTGCCGCAACACCCGCGCTGGAGACCTGATAGTCAGCGCGCTCTTTCACCAGATCACGGAACAGCGCCTCCGCCATCGGGCTGCGGCAGGTATTGCCAGTGCAGACAAAAAGAACGTTTTTCAAGATGCTGAGCGGGTTTGATTCGATCCCACCGGAGCCGACGGGGGTGTCAGTGTGTCGCGCCCCCCCCATTTTGTCAAAGGCGGAGCAAAAGGTGCGCATAAGCATTTTCGTGGAATATCCCGCTTGCCAAAGGGGAGGCTCATGGGCTTTGCTCCTGTTTACCTTATTTTCAAGCGCTTGACCCCGGATGGCGGAACGATACAAAATCTATGAAAAGCTCGGCATGGGCGGCGTTGGAGCCGTCTTCCGTGCTTATGACAGCCAGTTGAAGCGCTGGGTCGCCGTCAAACGACTGCTGACCGCCAACGAAGCTGACGTCGATAAAAACATCGCTTCCGAACTGCGGCGTGAGGCTGATGCACTCGCCTCCCTGCGCAATCCGAACATCGTGACCATCTTCGACGTAGCGAGTGATGACGAAGGGCTGTTCATGGTGATGGAACTGCTGCAGGGCGAAGACCTGGCGGATGTCGTCGCCCGTGGCCCGCTGCCCTACGATGATTTCAAAGAGCTGGCCTCGCAGACGCTCGAAGGCCTGCTCGCGGCGCACCAGCACCACATCCTGCACCGGGACATCAAGCCTGAGAACATCAAGGTGGAGCGTCTTCCGGGCGGTCGCATGCAGTCGAAGATCATCGACTTTGGTCTCGCAAGAGCAGGCCTGCGCGCACGGAAGCAGACAGAGGATCAGGAAGGCACGGTGATGGGGTCCATCTACTACATGGCTCCCGAGCAGCTCACGCGCGAGCCCGTGGATGAACGCACCGACCTCTATTCCCTGGGCTGCGTCTTCTATGAGGCGCTCTCGGGCAGGAAAGCTTTTGACGGTGCATCCATGGCCGAGGTCATTGACAAACACATCGACCATGTGCTGGTGCCGCTGCATCAAATCGCGCCGCATGTGCCGCAATGGCTGGGGGCCTGGTGCGCGCGCCTCATGGCCCAGAAGCCCGATGACCGCCCGGCCAACGCCCAGCAGGCCATCGAAGAATTCCGCGCCTGGGAAAAAATGCCCGCAGTGGTGCCCTACGGCCCCTGGGTGGGGATGTACGCACCGCCACCGGTCTATCTCCCCCCGGGAACAAGCACGGTGCCGCTGACGGGCTATTATCCTCCGATGGAGGCTCAGCCCGCTGTCTATGCCGAACCAGTGGTGGAGGCCGTACCCTTGGAGTACATGGATGATGCGCAGCCCGTCGTGGAGCTTGCCGCCATCACGACACCCCTGGCATCTGCGCCGCGCCGCCCCAGAACTGGGCATGTGACCGCACAGCAGCGCCACGCAGCCGCAGGCCCGCCAGCAGCTTCATTCCTTCAAACCAACGCGAAGCTGATCAAACAGATCGCCATCATCGGTGGTGGCGTCATCCTGCTGGGCATCGGCGGCTGCTTTTTCTTCGGCAAAAAGGGCAGTACTTCATCTGCCGGCACTTCGGCTCTGTCTGCCATGGGCATCTCGTCCAATCCGCCCAAGATCACCTTCCAGCTCCCGCAGGATCGTGCGTTTCCACCGGTGGATGGCGGGATCTGTCTGTTCTATGTCGGCAACAGCGGCATTCTGACCAATCGCAAAGGTGGTGATGGCAAACCTGCCCTGGCCAGTAACAACGAGCCGATCGTCGAGTGGCATGACATCTCGGAGCGGGGTGGTGATAACATTCTGCGCAGTTTTCAAAAGAGTCCGGACTATGCCCCAAAGCGCGCCGTCTGGCCGGAGGCAGCCAAAGGGGGCAGCCCCAAACCGGGGCGGGTCGTGCTCGATTTCCATCCGCGCAACGGCAAGCCATGCATCCTGGAACTTGATGACACGGGCATTGAAACGCCAAACCTGCCCTTCGGCAGTAAAGGTGTCTCGGTGCCCAATGACAAAGGACTCACCGCCGTCGTCGCGTTTCAGGCAGACGCATCAAAGCTACCCATGCGGGTTTTCACCCTCAGCAATGATGATGGCTCCATGGTGTCTCTGCTGGTGGATGAAAATAAGAACCTCGTGGCCGAAGTGAAGCACGAAGGTGGCAGCCCCACGCTGACCTCCAAAGATGTCAACGGTACGATCGCCTGCCTCGCCTTCATCACCTGGGATACCAACACGGGTGTCGTCGAACTCCGTGCGCGCGATGCTGATGGCAAGGCGTTCACCTCCTCCGGCGGTAAGTCCACCGCGCCCTACAAGCCGCTGAACCAGCTGCTGATCGGGCGTGACCGGGAGAGCCGTGGTGGCAATGTCGGCTCGCAGGATCAGTTCTGCGGCTACCTGGCCGAATTCTTTGTGTACTCGATCATCCTGAAGCCCGACCAGATCCAGCTCATTGACGGACGGGTACGTGATTATTATTTCCAGCCTGCGGCACCCGCGCCGCTAAACACCAGACTGAAGACCAAGCTGGCCATGATTGAACCACGCAACTCGTGGAAACTGAGCGCCAGCCACAAAAAAGAAGACTGCACGAAAGCCACTGACAGCAACACCGGTTCCCGCTGGGCCACCGGAGCTGCCATGAAGGGCGGCGAGTGGTTCACCGTCGAACTGCTGGCAGAGGAAAACATCGCCGGACTGGCCCTCGATAGCCAGGGCAGCTATCAGGACTATCCACGCAAATACAAGATCGAAGTGTCCTCCAACGGCTCCCAGTGGAACCCCGCAATCGCCCAGGGCGATGGCAGCGCTTTGACTGAGATTGTGTTCAAAACACCCCAGTTGGGGCGCTTCGTGCGCGTCACCCAGCTCGGCACGGCCACCAATTACTGGGGCATCAACGAACTCGTTCTGTTCAAGAAGTAGCCACAACCACCACGGGTGGTTCCCTTCAGCTCATCGCCGCGCACAAGGCACCACGGATGGCATGCGCCAGTTCCTGCGGCAGTCCCGCAGGGGCGGCCACTGCGGCATGCACCATGCCGTCGGCTGTTTCACACGGGATCACTGTGAGTACATTGCCGGAAGGCAGCGGCTGATGAATCACTGACGGCATGCCATCACACGCGGAAGCCGCGCTGGCACGAACCGCCGCCGCCCACGCCATCATGGTAGATAGAACCAGACCGGCCTTGGCCTCTCCACCCCACAGCACTTCGCCATCATCACTCATCACCAGGACGTGTCCGCCATCTTCATGCAGCACCTGCCGTGCCCAGCCAGCGAACGCCGCCAGGCGCGCCTCGCGCGAACCAGGCGGGATGTCAAAGGCGGGAGTGGGTGTGATAGCAGGTTCCATCTTCGCTGTGGCGTCAGTCCGTGCCGCCTCCATCGGCACCACCTCGCTTGGGCGTGTCAGAATGCCCGCTTCAGTCGCACGCTGGCGAATCGCACGCAGTTTGTCGCGGATACGGCTCAGCGGCAGTGCTGCGGCCGAATTATGCAGCGGCTGGTCATGCCCGTCATTTTCACTTTCATCCGCAGTCTCCTCAGGTGCATCGAACCGCCCTGACTCAGCCGGGACCTCCGCCATTTCGGAGGCGGCAGGCTCCAGTCTCACGTCTGGTTCCACCCAGTCCATGGCAAATCCCCATGACTCAGGGTCGGTGCCCAGCAGCGGCTCTGGTGTGGTATCCAGCTCCACCGTGCCGGGTGTGTGCTCCGCGCACGTTTCCAGCGGTGCGATCTGTGCCACGAGCGCCTTGATCCGCTCAGCATCAATCCATGAGACTTGCATGGCCATGTTCCTTTTCACGTTGGTGGGTCAGGCCGGTGCGCTGCTCCAGCTCGGCGGCAATCTGGTCAAAAATCAGCGCTTCAGGCGGTGGGTTGCGCTTGGTCAGCGCCACCGGCACCCCCAGGGCGCTCGCTTCGAGAAACGAGGGCAGGCGCGGAATGCTCTGCTGAAACATCAGGTTCGCAGGCAGCATGTCACGCAGCTCCCGCGCCACCTTCAGGCTCATCTCATTCTCCCGCATCACCATCGTCAGCAAAATGCCCGCCACACGTACGCCAGCGCCCTCCGCGCGGAAGCGCGCCAGGGTCTCCAGCAGATGCGGCACGCTGCGGATCGCCAGCGGCTCCGCCTGCTGGGGCAGCACCACGAAATCACAGGCCTTCACCACCGCTTCCGTGGTGTTGCCCATCCCGGCCGCCGTGTCCATCAGCACGACATCGACGCCCCGCAGTTCAGCGCTGCGCAGCAGGTCGGCCAGCCGTGCCGGCACCTCATGCACCGACCAGCCCTGCCTCGCGCAGGTGTCATACTGCCCGGCTGGCACGATCTCCAGCTCCGGGAGCCGCGTGGACACCACCATTTTGCCCAAATCCCCGCCGCGCACGAGAAACTCATGAAAACCCTCCCGCGCCTTGGTGCTTTTTGCCAGCGACAGCCCGACGCCGCCCTGCGGATCCGTGTCAATCAGCAGCACATGCCAGCCGCGCCGCGCCAGTGAATAGGCAAGATTGATGCACAACGTGGTTTTCCCCACGCCGCCTTTCTGACTGGCTGTTGCAATCGCTATCACTCGCCGATGCTAGGATGGGTTTGCCGAATGGCAAGGAAGTTGCGCGCTGCCCCCATTCAAGATTCAGTCCTGCAGCTTTCCGCTAGTGGATCATCCCCCAAACTTAAAACCGCCAAAAGCGACTTGGCCCGGCTGGCATGATTCCAGCTCCATCTGGGCCAGTTAACTAGACGCTTCGCCATCAACGACGATCGCCTTGAGTTGAATTTAAAAGCCTCTCATCTCCCTGTTAACCGAACATACTGGGCTCCTGGGAAAGGAGTCATGCCTGTGCCTTCATAGTTTTTTCCGCGCACAAATCTTTGCTTGCCCATGGATTTGGGCCGAATTATACCATCTGTATCCAGCACCCTAAGTAATACACCCAGGATGAGCCCCCCACCTATTTTCATCATTCTTGCAGCCATGATTTTAGCAAGCTCCTGCGACAAACCTCGGGCGCTGATCAATGAAAGGGCTCAAGTAGAAGCAGAGATTCAACGAGCCAATGAAGAAATGCGTAGTATTGATGCGAAATTCGACGCTCTGCGGACCGCCCCCATCTCCTACGGCGTGACTTTGGAACACCACCTTGAGGAGGTGGCGAAGAAAAACTTCAAGTTGGAAGCTGATCTCGCCTATCTCAGTAAAAAATGCGCCGAGGGAGAATCTGTTCTCAGCGAACTACGCCCCCGTTTGGATGCCTATAAAGCCAAATATCGCCCCTAAACTCAGCCGTCTCTCACCATGCTTGAAGAATCGAAATTCTGGGTTATCTTAATCCTTGTCGGCATCCTTGGCTCGCTGGGTTACGGTGCCCACTACCTAGCTTCAGTGGATGAAGCCAATTTAGCGCTGCAGGAAAGCAAATCCAAGCTTGTGAGCGTGCAAGATCAGCTTGCTTTCAGGAAAAAGGAGTGGGCAGGAAGAGAGCAGTCTGTTGCTAAAATCCAGGTCGAAACCGACAAAACCGCAACACTCCTCAAGGCCCAAGACATCCTCGAGACGCGCTACCGTAAAGTAGAGAGCGACTTAAAATATTTACTCGAATCCATGAAAACTTCGGTGGCACAGGCGCGTGAAAGTGCAGTCGGCTCGGAGCTCGGAGAGATCACTCTGGCAAGTGGCAAGGTTCTCAGAGGTGTCAAAATGCGCAAAGTAGAAGGGGCCGGCATTTCGATGATCCATGCGGATGGGATTGGCACCATTGCAGTGGAGCAGCTTCCTGAAAATTTGAAGGAAAAATACGATCTGGGACCCAATGCCTTGATCTCTGTGATCCAGCAGGCGCAGACCTCTTTTCTAACCAAGCCAGCCAGCAACAATGCGGCACCGACTGAACCGGTTTTAGACAAACCTGCAACCCAGCCGGTACGCGGAGCCGCCGCCCCCTCCTTTGATCCTGCCTTGCTCGTCTTTATCAAGACCGCCAGCAACGAAGGGACGGGCAGCGGGTCAGGCTTTATCGCAAAATCGAACGGCAAAACTTATGTTTACACCAACGCCCATGTCCTTTGCGGGGAGATTGGAAGCTTTACCACCAAGATCACCAGCATAAAGACTGCATCTGGGCGTGTGATTCCCACCCCCTATGAACTGGAGCTTTCCGAAGTTACCGACACCACTTCCGAAAGCGGGCTTGAGGACCTAGCACGCTTTCCCATCACCATGAAGGAAGGTGAGAGCGCCTATGAAATCTCCGCGCTCGATTCCAATACAGCCATGAACGGCAGGGTGATCGCCTATGGCAACAGTCTCGGGGGCGAGGTCATCACCTCTTTGAACGGAACGATCCTTGGCTTGGGAACTGATCGAATGGAAATAAGCTGTGCCATTGTCCCCGGCAACAGCGGAGGCCCCGTTCTGCTTGAACAAACCAAAAAAGTCATTGGCATTTCAACCTATCTCACCAATGGCAGAGGAGACATCTGGGCCAGAGGGACGAAATTTGACCAAGTAAGACGGTTTGCCTTGAGGCCTGAAAAGGTCACCAAATGGAGAAGGATGCTCTACACTTCTCTGATGAGTTCGACTGTGGAGCTGAATGCCTTTCACCGAGATACCTTGTCTCTGGCGGCAGCCTGCTATCTCAACCCCAAGCCAAACAATGCAGGTTTTGATGTCAGCGTTCAATCCAAAGGGGATTATGAACTTCGCAAAGTTTTAGTGGAAGGCAGCAAACACAGCCTTGGCCAGACCATCACTGCGGGCATGGCCAGAGTAAATCAACGACTTGGCGGGGGATTCGGCGGTGGTAAAACGCTGATGTCTGTTCAAGGAGTTGTGCCTTACTTCGCTGAGTTTTTCAACACGGTCGCCCAGGCATCCTCATCGCAAATGCAATCCATGCAAAACGCCGACAGAGCCCCATATTTGAAACAATTCATTCCTGAGTTGGTGCGCATCCGCTCTGAAATTCACGCCATTTTCCTGCGGCAGGCGGAGCGGTTCAGATAAACCTTCAGGATGCTTCATCCGCGAAGGCCTTCTGAATCATTTTTCAGCCATCTCCGGATTCAGCGGCGTGTAGTGCTCCATGTAGCCGATCATCATCTCGTCGAAAGTCTGCTGCCCCCAGCGCACGGTTTTGGTGGGATCAGGATTGGCCGGGTTGCCGGTGCTGTTGTCATACACGGCGGTGATTTTCACCGTGCTGCCACGCGGCAGGAAATGCGGCATGGCGTAGTCGTAGCGGAGCTGCCAGTTGAAGTCGTACTTCGGAATGTCCAGCAGCGTCTCGGTCTTGCCACCAGGTAGCGTGACTTCAAATTTGAAGGCCTTGCCACGCACATGCATGTGCGCCATCCAGGCCATCACATTGACGTCCGTGGGCAGCGTGCGCTGGGCCACTTCAATGTGGTTGGCCTCTCCCGGCGGGATGCTGAGACGCGCATTGGGCAGCGCCGTGGTATGAATGACGTACTTCGGCGGCTCTTTGGAAAACAGCAGCCCCATGCGCATGGTGTCTTCCACCGCCTTGCCATTGGGCGTGTAATGAATCTGGAAGCTCACCGTCGCACCAGCGGGCAGCTTGCGGGCAAAACCCTCGGGATAAACCTGCTTCGTGTTGCCGGGAACATAGGCGGCCCAGTAGCCCTGTGTACCTTCATCGCCACCACCGCGTACCTTGCTGCCTTTTTCATGCACGCTGACGATGACGTGATGCACCACCTCACGCGCGGTGGGCAGGATCTCATAGCCGCGCACCCAGTGGTCTTCGGGAAACTCCGTGGTCACGGTCACATACTGGTAGGGCATCGTCCCCTCGGCCTTGATTGAAATCGGCTTTGCGGCAGCGATGATTGCATCCGGCTTGCCAATGCTCCATTCGCTGGGGAAAACACGTGGCTTGGGTGCATCCGCCACGTCTCCCTTGGCACGATCCGAACTCAGCCATGCGAGCATATCGGTACGATCACGCTCAGACAGGGAACGATCATTGGACCAAGGCGAGTGCGTGAGCCCCTCCAGTGGCGCAGCGAACCAGGGCGGCATCGCCCCGCGCTCCACCTGCTTGCGGATCATCCCGGCGTGCTCGATCACCGCCTCATACGAATCGAGCGCAAACGGTCCCACGCCACCCTGATGATGGCATTCCACACAGTTGGCCTGCAAAATGCGCGCGATGTCGCGGTGGTAAGTCACCGGCGCACTGGCGACCACGGCCTTTTGCGTCGGCAGGTCAAGCGCACAGCCCGGCGCACTGGTCGCGACGACTTCAGCCGGCTCACCACGCAGCATTGCCGCCACGGCGTCGCGCAGGTAATGATGCTGCGGCTTGTCCTTCGTGTAGCCGAGGCCGTATTGGTCATTCACCGCACCACGGTAAACGAGCGTGCGGGCGGCATCGAGCAGGAAGACCTCCGTCGTGGTTGTTGCCGCCAGTTGCTGCGCGAGTTTGCCGTCCGCGTCACTGGCGACCGTGGAAACCAGCTTGTGGTCCGTGGTGAATTTCGTGACATCCTCCACTTTCTGCCCCGGTGGTGCATTCACCAGCAGCATCGCCACCCCTTGCGCCTTCAGATCTTTCTCCAGCCGGGCGATCTCGGGTGCCAGCTTGCCACTGATCGGGCAGCTCGCACTGAACAGCGCAATCACGAGGCCGTTCTTTCCAGCGGCGCTGCTCAGTTTGATTTCGGTTCCCTGCAAAGTCTTCAATGAAAGATCTGCCACGATGCGCCCCACGCCATGCTCGCTCCCCTTCAGGAACTGCGGCGCTTCCTTGAACGACGGGTCTTCTGTGGCGGGTTTGATCGGGCTCTCAGCGGCTGGGCTGCTGGTGCTACCTCGTTTGCGCAGGCTGGCGATGACCTTCGCGGCTTCATCCAATGTCACCGCGCCATCCTTGTTCGTATCGAGACCATTGAACCATTTCTTATTGGGCAGTTCGTCTGCGTTCAGCTTGCCGTCGCCATTCTTGTCCATGCGCTTGAAAAGGCCCTCCGTGGGCTCATCACCGACTCCATCTGGCAGATTGCCCACGAGCTTGCGCATTTTCTGGACGGCTTGTAGCGCTTCGTCATGCGTCAGTTTGCCATCCTTGTTCAAATCCAGCCGGGGCAGGTAGCTCGCTCCGTTCATTTCATCCCCGCTGATGATGCCATCGCTGTTCAGGTCGAACGCTTTGTATTTTTCATCAAATTCAGCCAGCTGTGCCTGCGCACGCAGACCAACGACGGAAACCGCCAGCACTGCGCTGCCGAGAAGAATGGAGAGGGTCTTTTTCATGGGAAGATGCATGGGAACACGCTGTGTGACCTGAAGTTTCCTGCCGTATGACAGGATCATCCAGCAAAATCATCGTTGTACGATTGACGCTGCCCCCGCGTTCCGTTTGAATTCGCCCGATGAACAACCGCATCCTCTCCCTCCTGTCCGTCATGGCCCTCGCCAGCACCGCTGCTGCCGAAGTGGCCTATGAATTCGTCCCGAACTTCATCACCCCGCCTCCCGGCAAGGAAACCATCGGCGACGGCCATGGTGAAATCGCGGTGGACTCCGCCGGCAACATTTACGTCAGCGTGCAGGACAAAGATCCCGCCCTGGCAGGCCTGCAAGTGTATGGCAAGGACGGCAAGTTCATCAAAACCCTGCCACTGCCCCCTTCCCTCCACGGCTTTGTGATTCGCAAGCTTGGCGATGGCGAGCACATCTATGCCGCTGTGCTCGGCGAGCAGAAGGTCATCAAATGCAATCTGGATGGCAGCATCGTGATGGAGATCCCCACCAGCGCCTTCCCGGCGGAACAGCGCGATTTTGTGGCTGTCACCAAGAGCGACGAGGCCGACCCGAAAAAGAAGACCCCCATCGCATCCGGCCTGAAGATCGCTGATTCAAAAACGGAGATCACACTGAAACTCGCGGACGGCACCGAGAAGAAAATCGCAAAGGAGAAAGGCGTCGCCGCCGCCGGTGGCCTCAAGCTCACCAACTGTGATGTGGCCCCCAATGGCGACATCTACGTCGTCGATGGCTATGGCCGCAGCTTCATCTTTGTATTCAGCGCGGACGGCAAGTTCAAGAGCGTGTTTGGCGGCCCTGACAAACCCCTCGCCCTGGCCAACGCCCACAAGATCTTCATCGACAAGCGCTTTGAACCCGCCCGCGTCATGATCTGTGACCGCGGCCACAAGCGCATGCTGCATACCGATCTCGCGGGCAATTTCATCGGCGAAATCGCCACCGAAATGCGCAACCCCAGCTCCGCCAGCTTCCACGGCGATCTGATGTGCGTGGCCGAAATCGCCGGCAACGTCAGCGTCTGGGACAAGGACAACAAGCGTGTCGCCGATCTCGGCACCAGCCCGCAAATGACCAACACCCCCGGCATTGCTCCCAAGGACTGGCAGCAGGGCATCGTGACCAGCCCGCACGGCATCACCTTCGACAATGACGGCAACATCCTCGAAACCGAGTGGAACAAATGGGGCCGGGTCTTGAAGTGGAACGTGAAGAAGTAATGATGCGCCTCGCGCGATCCATCCTCATTCTCGCCGCAGGGGGAGCCGTTTCGGCCCCCCTGTGTGCTTTGGGGCATGGAGCTGAGTTTCTGAGCGCCAAGCTCACCCTCCTGCCGGATGCCGAGGTACTCCTTGAAGTCACCGCCGACTACGGCAGCAATCCGATGATTGCAGATGAACGCGCCGCTCTCGATGCCTTAGCTGATCCCATACGCCTGCGGCAACACGAAACCCTGGTGCCTCTGGGTACGGCGGAAATCTCACGTCATCAAAACTGGGCGGAGTACGCCCCTGCCTCCTACCTGCCCTCTGAAACCGAAGGTGAGGCGCATGCACTGATCACCTCGTCATGGCGCTGGCGCAGCGCAGAACCGGAGATCGTGTTCGAAATGCCCAAGGGCAAGCTCCACGACGTGCTGCTCTGGACCCACGATGCGACGCAGCCTGATGCACCGCCCAAATGGATGCTCCTGCTGGCGGGAGATCGTTCCCGCCCCATTCCCATCCAGCAAACACCTTGGTGGCGCAACTGGATGGCGGCCGCTGGAACAAGCGGCCTGGTTTTGATCGGAATTTACTTCTTCTCGCGGAACTTCACATTGCGCCAGCGGACGCTGTAGGGGCCCGTGCCGCCCTTGATTCCGTGCACCTGGAAGCCGATGTCACTTTCCGGGTCGCCAGCCTGAGTAAAGTCAGCGGTGGGCACCCCGTTTTCGACCTTTCAGGTGGCCTTGCCACTGATGATCTGCCCACCTAGCGGCGTGCCATCTTCAAACTAGTTCTGCCAGCCATCATCACCTTTTGTTTCGGCATGCAGGTTGAACAAAGCGGTCCCCATCAGGGCTACAGAGAGGAATCGTTTTATAGGATTGGGCGACTTTGAACGCCGCACGCGACCGGTTTCCATCCTCAACCACCAGATACTTAATAAATCTTAAATAAATCCGGGGTTTTTATGGGGTTAAAACCCGAAATAAATGGAAGCCAACCTTGACCATCGGGTCAAGTTGGAATTAAAATGGGGTTATTACCCGGTTATTATTGGATGGCCCGCCCCTCAAACACCTTCGACTCACTTTCACTGACGATCGCGATCACACCGCAGATCAAGCAGTACCTCGAAGACATGACCTTGAAGGGCACGTTTGGCAGCAGCCCCGCCGAGGCGGCGCGGATGCTGTTGAGCAATGGGATTGATGCCATGTTGAACACCGGGGCTTTGGACAGACGCAAATGGACTCTCAAGGACGGACAACTCGTTCTTCTGACGCCGGATCAACCTTCCCTATCATCATGACACTGCAACACGATCCTCAGGCTGACTCCACCGTCTTCTCCGCCCTCATCGAAGTCGAAATGACTGACACGGACCGCAGCAAAAAAGGCAACTGGAAATCCGAAACCCGGCTCTCGATGCTCTCGCACGAGATCACCCGCTACATGCCGGAACTCGCCGCCCTGCTGGCCGAAGGCGGTAAACAGAAGCTGCTCGCAGCAGCCTGATGCAGTAACCGGAAGGATGCTGGAACGACGAAAACGCGTCGGCAGTCATGGCTTGTCACTCAGCAGGCCCCAGGGACCCAGCCGTTCGGCGGCTTTTTGGCGCAGGGCCGCTTGCTTTTCAGCGGGCAAATGTTTGCACAGGCGATCGAGTGAACCTGCCACGCTCAAACTGGCCTTCTGCCAGACTTCGAGACGCAATGCCCTAAATTCTGCGGCGGCTTGCTGCAGTTCCACATGAACCGCGCTGCGCTCGGAGTCTGTGAGTGCAAGGTCAGCCACCAGCAGAGACTCGATCTTGGTGGCGAGCCGATCGGCTGGCGCGTGGTCATCATTGGGATGCGCGATGGCATGCTGAACGATTCGACGCAAGACCAGCAGTCCGCCACCGATGCCGCAGCCTGCCCCCAAGGCAAAGACCAGCAGCAGAAGAAGAACGGCTTTCCAGCGTGACGTGGTGGTGGATGAAGGGTTCATGGGAAATCAAATGCCCGCGACCACAGGGCCCTGAAGCTGCCAGATCCAGGCAAGTTCATTCACCACATCCATGCTCTCGCGACAAGTAAGAATGGCCACAAACGTAAGAACTGCAAAGCTGGTCCGCAGCCAGCGGGACCGGCAAAGACTGAGGACATCGTCAAACAGCGAAGCAGCGGGTGGCTGAGCAGGAGACGCGGCGATTTCAGCTCGAATGGCGGCCCGCAGATCCATATCGGTCGGTGCAACAGCAGACCTGGCATGATGCGTGAGCTGGTCCCAGGATTTGGATTTAGGTGAGGGTGTATCCATGGCGTGTGAGGATGGCTTTAAGTCGCTGCCGGGCACGGAAGGCTTTCACCTTGGCGTTGACTTTACTCCAGCCGAAATGCGCGGCGATGTCATTCAGCGGCATTTCTTCGAGATGCAACAGCGTGAGCAGAGCGCGATCATCTGGCAGGAGGTGGGAGAGAATGAACTGCGCGCTGGCGAGAGCGTCACCAGCAGTTGGCACGTCTTCAGCGCTGGCGATCTGATCAAGCGGATGCGATTCATTGGTCGGCTGAACGAGGCGGGAAAAGGGTGAGCGCTGATGCTTGCGACAAAATTCAAGGCCGATGTTGGCCGCAATGCGTTTGAGCCAGTGCAGAAAGGGTCTGTCCGGTTGCCACTGCGGCAGTGCGCGCCAGGCGCGTACAAACGTCTCCTGCACCATGTCCTCAAGATCAGCACGGTTGGCGGCGAAGCGATGGAGCATGGCGGTGATGGTGGCTTGATGGCGTGTGATGATTTGATCAAAGGCATCGAGATCTCCCGCCTGCGCCGCCTGAATCAGGACGAGATCATCGTCAAGGAGGCTTTCAGGTTGAGCGGGAGCGGTCACAGCAGGTAACGCAGATAATTCCAAAACGGAGAATGGCAACGAGGCGGACCTGTGAAGATCGCGTCTCGTTGCCGTGCAGACTGGCTGGGTTAGCGCAGCGCGGAGGCGAGAGCGCCATCAACGAGACCTTCGATCTCGCCCCGGGCTTCTTCGAGGCGCTTCTGCTGCTCCGCTGTCAGCAGCGGCCGCACTTGCGCACCGATGCGGGTCATCAGCAGCGCACGATCTCGTGCGGCATCACCGATCTTTTCCGCAGCCGCCTTGGCGTTGCCGTCTTCCTTGACTGCCGCCTCCATGGCATGGCGGGCCGCGCGGCCCTGGTTGATCTGCGCACGAATTTCCTCACGGTGTTCCGCGAGGATCTTGCTGATCGCAACCTTTTGTTCTTCGCTGAGCGGCGTCTGTTTGCGGAAGTTCAAGAAATGCCGCGCTGCGGTGCGCACGATCTCCCGGATGGATGAGCGGGTTTGATCAGGAATGATGCCTTCGCCGATGTCGAAGCTGCGGCCAAACGCCATTGCAGGCATGGCGGTGGCAAGACCAAAGAAGGCCAGCAATGACAGAGTCAATTTTTTCATAATCTGGTGGGGGTGAAACTGGAGAGTGTCGGGTTAATTCTTCGTCGTCGTGGTGGTCGCGGATTTCGTCTGCCCATTCGGCCCCGTCGCGCTACGGCTGGCAGTGCGAGTTCCGTTGGCATGAGTCACAGAGCCGCTGGTCGTGGCGGTTTTGCCATTCGGGCCGGTGACAGCACCGCTGGAGGCGCGTCCGTTTTCAACACGAGTCACCTGCTGGCTGGTCGTGGCAGTTTTTCCTTTGGCACCCGTGGTGGTGGCGGTGCGGCTGGCTCCCGTGCCACGAGTGACATTGCCAGCGACCACACGCGAGCCTGTGCCGCGCTTGGAGCTGACAGAGGAACTGCGGCCAAAATCGCGCGCTTGGACGCTGCCGAGGGTGAAACCGAGAGTGAGGAGGATGAGAATGGTTTTCATGATGTGTTTTGAGTTTTGGATGGATCGCGGCGTGATCGCCGCACAGAGAGCCGAATGCCGGGGAGGGAGGGGCGGTTACAGAAAAAAATCCGCCTGAGGTTTTTGGCCTCGGTGGTTGACTCCCCGCCGCGTCTGCATGACCAGAAAACATGCAGATCATCTCCGGAGCCGCCGTCGCCGAAAAAGTCCTCGAAGAATGCCGTCGTGAAATTGCGGAGCTGACCGCGCTGGGACGCAAGCCGGGCCTCGCAGTCGTCCTTGTGGGTGATGATCCAGCCTCGCGGGCCTACGTGCGTTCCAAAGATAAAAAGTGCCGTGATCTGGGCCTGCACTCCGTCAAACTCGAACTCCCGGCCACGACGACGCAGGAAGAGCTGTTGGCCCATGTGCAGGCTTTGAACAACGATCCGGCGATTCACGGCATTCTGGTGCAAAGCCCGCCGCCCAAGCACATTGACGAGGCCGCCATCGTTCGGGCGATTGATCCTGCCAAGGACGTGGATGGCTTTCATCCCGACAATGTCGCCAAGCTCGCGCTGGAAGATCCCACCGGCTTCGTGCCCTGCACCCCGCTGGGCTGCCAGCGGCTGCTGATCGACGCCGGCATCGAAACGAGCGGCGCGCATGCGGTTGTCGTTGGCCGCAGCATGATCGTGGGCAAACCGATGGCACTTCTGCTCATGGCCAAGGGCAAAGGCGGCGACGCCTCCGTGACCGTCACGCATTCCCGCACGCGCGATCTCGCCGCGATCACCCGCACGGCGGACATCATCATCGCCGCGATTGGACGCCCGCATTTCATCAAGGCCGAGCATGTCAAAGAGGGTGCGGTTGTGATCGACGTGGGCATCAATCGTGTGGAGGATCCAACCAGCGAGAAAGGCTACAAGCTCGTCGGCGACGTCGCCTTCGATGAAGTCGCGCCGAAATGCCGTGCGATCACGCCCGTCCCTGGCGGCGTCGGTCCGATGACCATCGCCATGCTGATGGCGAACACGATCAAGGCCTGCAGGCAGGCGTGATCGCGGTGGTTTCATGAGAATTTTGGTTCTCAAGGCGTGGCGCGCATGCCATGCTTCCGGCCACCATGCGTATCCGACCGACCCTTTTCACCACCGTACTTGCCCTTGCGATGCCCGTTTGTCTTGCCGCTGAAGAAGCCAAGCCAGCCAAACCCGACGCACCGCCTGCGGAAAAAACGGAAGGCAAGGAAGGCGAGAAGAAAGACGACAAAAAGCCCGATGCCGACAAGCCGGTGGTAACGGCAGGCGCGGTGACCATCGGTGGCAAAGAAATCGCCTATGAAGCCAAGGCGGGCACACTGCCCATTTTGAAACCCGACGGGAAGCCTTCAGCGCAGGTCTTCTACACGGCCTACACGGTGAAGGATGTGAAGGACGTGGGCACCCGCCCCGTGACGTTCTGCTTCAATGGCGGACCGGGCAGCAGCTCGGTGTGGCTGCACTTGGGTGCCTTCGGACCCAAGCGGGTGGATCTGCCTGCGGATGGCCTGACGCCCCCGCTGCCGCCCGGCGGGCTGGTGAACAATGAGTTCTCCCTGCTGGATGTGACGGATCTGGTGTTCATCGACCCGGTGAACACCGGCTTCAGCCGTGCTGAGGACCCCAAGAACGTGGGCGAGTTTCTCGGCGTGCAGGAGGACATCGCCTGTGTGGGCGAGTTCATGCGCCTTTGGGTCACGCGCGAGCAGCGCTGGCGGTCGCCCAAGTTCATCGCGGGTGAAAGCTACGGCGGCATTCGCGGCGGCGGTCTGGCCGAGCATCTGCAGCAGCGGCACCGCATGTATTTGAACGGCATCGTGATCGTGTCCGGCCTGCTGGATTACGCGACGCTAATCCCCGGACCGCTGAATGAGACCCCCTATCTAGTGGGATTGCCGGCAATGACGGCTGCGGCGCATTACCACAAGAAGCTGTCGGCGGACTTGCAGGCGGATTTCAAGCAGGCGGTGGCGGAATCGCGTGAGTATGCGTTTGGCGAGTATGCATCTGCTTTGCTCAAAGGGAGCGATCTGACGAAGGCCGAGCGTGACGCGGTGGTGAAGAAACTCGCACGCTTGACCGGCCTGGAGCCGAAGCTGATCGAAGAGCAGGAACTGCGGATCGACAGTGGGGTGTTTCGCGAAATGCTGCTGCGCAAAGAAAAACTGGTGCTCGGTGCCTACGATGCACGAGTGACTGGGCGGGATGGAGACGAGTCGGAAAATCACCCGCAGATCGAGCCCTTCATGCGCGTGGTGGGCAGCATCGCTGCGGCATCAATGAACGCCTATCTGCGCGAGGAGCTGAAGTATGAAAAAGACCTCCCTTATGAAGTGCTGGCACCGCAGCCGAACTGGAACCACGGCAAGGGCAACAGCTACACCAGCGTGAGCGGCCAGCTAGCGGAGGCGATCAAGCAAAACCCCCACCTCAAAGTGCTGGCGCTGGTTGGGTGGCGAGATCTGGTGACACCGCCAGACAACATGCGGCTCAGCGTACGCCAGATGCACCTGCCAGACGAGCTGCGCGGGAACATCGAGTTCGCTGAATATGAGTCCGGCCACATGATGTACACGAACCGCCCGGACATGGAGAAAATGCACGCAGACATCGCCGCATTCATCGCCAAGGCCCTGAAGTAACCCCTTTCCGTCTCATCCATGAAAAGCTGCTGGATCGCTCTGATGCTGGTCACCGCGACCATGGCTGCGGACACACCCAATGTGGTGCTGCTTTATGCGGACGACCTCGGCTACGGAGATGTGTCATGCTATGGCTCAAAGACGATTGCGACCCCGCACATCGACAAGCTGGCGGCTGAGGGTCTCCGCTTCACGGACGGACATTGTGCGGCGGCGACATGTACGCCCTCGCGATTCGCGATGCTGACCGGCGAGTATGCCTTCCGGCAGAAAGGCACGGGCATTTTGCCGGGCGATGCCAAAATGATCATTCCACCGGGTCGGGCGACTCTGGCCACTGTCTTCAAAGGCGCGGGCTACCAGACCGGAGTGGTCGGGAAGTGGCATCTGGGGCTTGGCGACGGCGCTTTGGGCTGGAATGGTGCGATCCAACCGGGACCGCTGGAGATCGGCTTTGATCACTGCTTCATCATGGCCGCCACGGGCGACCGTGTGCCATGTGTGTTTGTGAAGGATCACCGCATCGTGGCTCTTGACCCTGCGGACCCGATCCACGTGAGCTACAAGCAGCCTTTTCCTGGTGAGCCGACGGGTAAAGCCAACCCCGAGCTGCTCAGGATGCGCCCCAGCCATGGACATGACATGGCCCTGATCAATGGCATCAGCCGCATTGGTTATATGAAGGGAGGAAAAGCGGCACTCTGGAAGGATGAGGACATGGCGGACACTTTCACCAGTGAGGCGGTGAAGTTCATCGAGGCAAGCAAAGGCGGCCCCTTCTTCCTCTACCTTGCGGCGCATGATCCGCATGTACCGCGCGTCCCCCATCCGCGCTTTGTCGGCAAAAGCGGCATGGGACCGCGAGGGGATGCCATTTTGCAGTTCGACGATAGCGTGGGCACGATCCTGGCGACGCTCGACAAGCTCGGCTTGAAAGACAACACCCTTGTCCTGCTCAGCAGCGACAATGGCCCCGTGGTGGATGACGGGTATCAGGACGAGGCGGTCGAAAAGCTCGCCAATCACAAGCCCGCCGGCCCCCTCCGGGGTGGAAAATACAGCGCCTTTGAGGGCGGCACCCGCGTGCCATTCATTGTTCGCTGGCCCGCGAAGGTGCAGCCGGGCGTAAGCTCCGCTCTGGTCTGTCAGGTTGATTTCCCGGCCAGTTTTGCCGCGTTGACCGGCCAGCAAGCCCCAGCCTCCGCCGCGGACAGCCAAAATGTACTCCCCGCGCTTCTGGGAACGGATATGACCGGACGAACGGAACTGGTCGAGCAGGGCGGCCCCATTAGCCTGCGGCAAGGGAACTGGAAATTTATTCCTGCCAGCCCGGGAGCCGCCAGGAACAAAAACACCCAGAGCGAGACCGGAAATGCCCCCGGCCCCCAGCTCTATGACCTGTCCAAGGACCTCGCGGAGCGACAAAACCTCGCCGAAAAGCAGCCAGACCAGGTTAAGAGCATGGCTTCCGCTTTGGAAAAGGCCTGTCTTGGAGCAGGGAAATAGGTCAGTCACCTCTCCGAGCTTGCGAAAAATGCAAAAAAACGGCAATTTACCCTAATTGAAGGACATTCTAGCACGTTCGTGCCTTTGGAAGTCCCTTTTCATTTATTCCACACCACCATGAAACAAACCACAAAACTGCTCAGCAGCCTGCTTGTTTCCGCGCTTGTTGCGTCTTCCGCTTTGGCGGAACCTCGCACTTGGACGGACACCTCGGGTCGCCAAGTCAACGCCTCATTCATCGGCCTCGATGGTGAGAACATCGTCCTGCAAACACCGGACGGCGCCACTCACAAGTTCCCGCTGACCAAGTTGTCTGCGGAAGACCAGGCCCTGGCTAAAAGCATGAAGCCTTCGGACCAGCCGGTGATGCTGGCGAACGCCACGGTTGCCCAGGCATCTGCCACGATCGACAAGCTCGTCGCCAATGGTCTTGTGCGTGCCAATCCTGAACGTGCCAAGGGTGGCAAGAAGCCGATCACCGGTTTCAACCCTCTGGCCAACGACGAGCAGTTCGTGCGCCGTGTGTATCTTGACATCGTGGGCCGCATTCCGAACTACACGGAAGCGATGCAGTTCATCCAGGACTCCAATCCGAACAAGCGCGCCAAGCTAATCGACATGCTGCTCGACAGCCCCGGCTACAATAGCAACACGTTCAATTACTTCGCAGAAATGCTGCGCGTGAAAGACCGCCTCGAACAGGACAATCTGCGTGGCGTTCCCTACATCAACTGGATGCAGCACCAGATCGAGAAAAACGTCCCGTGGGATAAGATGGTGTTCGAAATGCTGACCGCCAAGGGCAAGATGTGGCAGGACGGTGCAGCCGGCTATCTGCTGCGTGACGCCGGCATGCCGCTGGACAATCTAGCCAACACCCTCGCCGTGTTCCTTGGCACCGACGTGGCCTGCGCCCAGTGCCATGACCACCCGTTCTCCGACTGGACCCAGCACCAGTTCTATGAGATGGCCTCCTTCTTTGGTGCCACCACCACCAACATGAATGCGGCTGCAAACCGCAAAAAAGGCAAAGAAGCCTCCGGCATGATGGCGATGAACGCCATGAGGGACCTGATGCCCAAGATTGAACAGATGGTCACCTCGAGTGGCATGGACATCAAGCGCATCCGCAACGGCATTCAGAACTACATGGGAGCCAACCGCTTCATCGTCGGCGACATGGACACCAACGGCATGAAGCTGCCGCATGACTACAAATACCCGGATGCCAAGCCCAATGACCCCGTGGAACCCAAGTTCATCACCTGGAGCAAAAACGACAAAAATCTTGCAGCCTACAAGCAAAAGATGAAGTCCGCTGAAGAGCTCCGTCCCGCCTTCGCCAAATGGGCCACCGACCCCACCAATCCTCGCTTTGCCATGGCCATCGCCAACCGCATGTGGAAGCGCGCCTTCGGACAGGGCATCTGTGAGCCAGTGACGAACATTGACGATCCCAAGCAGTCGGTGAATCCCGAACTCCTCGTCCATCTGGCCGAAGAAATGAAACGCGTGAAGTTCGACATCAAGAGCTTCATGCGCATCATCTACAACACCCACGCCTATCAGGCGGAAGCCACCTCGGAAAAGATTGCCATGGGTGAACCCTACTACTTCCAGGGACCGCTACTTCGCCGCATGAGCGCCGAACAGGCCTGGGACTCCTACATGACCCTGGTGCTCGGCGACCCTGACAAGTATGCTAAGCCGCTGGAAGACCTCTACAGCCGCTCCATTGACCTGGACCTCAGCAATCCCAAGCTGGACGCGCAGACGGTGCTCGTGAAATATGACGCCTACCGCAAGATGGCCGAAAAAGAACGCGCCCTCATGGGAGGAACCCTGGCTGATGCTGGTGGTGACGACATGATGATGGACAGTGGCAAGGCCAAGGGCAAGGCCAAGGCGGAAGCCAAGCCTGCCGGAGACATGATGGAGAACGCCTCCCTCACCTACAACGGCATGGTCCTCCGCAGAGCTTCCACCCTGGAGCAGCCGGCTCCTAACGGACACTTCCTGATCGATTTCGGCCAGTCCCCTCGCTCCCTGATCGACGGCAGTGTCAAGACCGGCTCGGTTCCCCAGGTGCTGATGATGATGAACGGCAAGGCGCAGCAGATGCTTACCAGCACGGATTCGCTGATCTTCCGCACGATGGCAAAGGTGAAGTCACCGCCGGAAAAAGTTGAGGCTCTCTTTGTCTCCGTCCTCAACCGCCGCCCGACGCTGTCGGAAAAAGACATCGCCAAGCGTGCGCTCTCCGGTGGAGATGACGGCTATGCCAACATGATCTGGGCCCTCATCAACACCCGCGAATTCATCTTCATCCAGTAATTTCACACAACAAACTACAGCACCTAACGCGCTCAACTTCACTTATGAAATCAGCATTCAACAAACTCAATCCCATCGCCCGTCGTGACTTCATGATGCGCACGGCCCAGGCCGCCCTCGGCGTGACCGTCATGCCTTCCCTGAATCTGTCTGCTGCCGGCACCACGGGTGTCGGCACTCCCGGCTTCGGCAAGGCTAAAAACGTCATCTTCCTTTACATGGACGGCGGTATGACACACATCGACACTTGGGATCCCAAGGACGGTCCGACCAAAGGCCCGACTGATCCTATCAAGGCGAATTCTGGCTCCGGCAACATGGACCGCCTGGGCGGCAGCATGGTGAAGATGGCCAAGTTGGCCAACAAGTTCTCCATCATCCGTTCCATGAGCTCCAAGACCGGTGTGCATGATCAGGGCAAGTATGTCATGAAGACCGGCTATGAGCCGCGTGGCACGATCGTCCATCCTTGCATCGGTGCCTGGGCTTCCCACTTCCTGGGTCGTATCAAGGGGCCAACCCTGCCGGACAGCGTGGTCGTCAACAGCGGCAATGCTTTCCCAGGTGCGGGCTTCTTCCCCACCACGATGAGCCCCATCCCGATCTCCAATCCTGAATCCGGACTGCAGAACATCAAGCCGACCACTTCTGACGATCAGTTCAAGAAGCGTCTGTCTCTGACCGACGAATTCGACACCTCCTTCCGCAAGAAGTTCCAGTCGGACGATGTGAAGTCTTACTCGGAGTTCTATGACGAAACCGTCAAGCTCATGAAGAGCGAAGACCTGAAGGCCTTCGACCTCAGCCAAGAGCCTCAGGCTCTGCGTGACAAGTACGGCCGGAACAACTTCGGACAGGGAGCCCTCCTTGCCCGTCGTCTGGTGCAGGCTGGCGTGCGTTTCGTTGAAGTGCAATCTGGCGGATGGGACATGCATGAAGGCATTGAGGGCAGGCTTGGCACCACCGCAGCGACCATGGACAATGTCTTCGCCGCCTTGATCGAAGACCTTGAAAGCCAGGGCCTGCTTGCCTCCACCATGATCGTCATGGGTTCCGAGTTCGGCCGCACACCGGACATCAATGAAAATGATGGCCGTGACCACTACCCGCTTGCTTACTCCACCGTCTTCGCCGGCGGCGGCGTCAAAGGCGGCTTCGTCTATGGTGCCACCGACAAGGAAGGCCGCCGTGTGGCTGACAAGCAGTGCACACCGCAGGACTTCCAGGCCACCATCGGCCATGCCATGGGTCTGCCAGTGGATGAAGTGGTCATGTCCCCCTCCAACCGTCCGTTCACGGTCGGTGACAAGGGCGTGCCGGTCACCGACATCTTCGCATAACCAGGGGCAGGAGCATCTCCTCAGTCTGAAACACCCGGTCGCAAGACCGGGTGTTTTTTTATGGGGTCCTCAAACCTGCACGCCCCGCCCGTGGCTCATCCACGCCGACGTGGGGTATGCAGCAGGGCCGCGCCCAGGATCAAAAGCACCACGCAGCCGGGCTCGGGCACCGGTGTGACGGTCGTCACGGAAAAACTAAAGTCGTCAAAACTGTGGATGTAGCCGACCGCACCGTTGTCCAGCCCACCTCCCCGTAGATCCCACTGCAGGCCGGTCAGCGCTCCGCTGATCAGTCCGAGGCTTTGATTGCTCAACACGCTGCTGTTGCTTCCCAGCAGGGAACTGTTGTCATCGTAGGCGCTCAATCCGAGGCTCGCTGTATTGGCCGCTGTATTCAGCACCACAGTGATTTCAGAATACCCCGCGCTGCCCATTTGATACGCTGTCGTCTGCCAGGCACCGCCGGTTAAACGGTACTGCAGCAGGTTGTCCCCCGTGTACCCAATTTCAAATACTGGCTGATTGGCCGCATCCAGCAGCGACAGCCCCAAAATATTG
>Ga0114968_10000812_pt1 | contig 23679 bp, 24 predicted proteins | sample M_130807_EF_Meta_FD_87020 | JGI IMG/M metagenome (GOLD analysis project Ga0114968, IMG submission 87020) | Freshwater microbial communities from Lake Montjoie, Canada to study carbon cycling - M_130807_EF_MetaG | ecosystem: Environmental > Aquatic > Freshwater > Lake | place: Lake Montjoie... | reverse complement strand
CGAAATGTGCGTCGTCGGGTTTGATAGCGTCTGTAATGGCATCCAAGTCCAGGGTGCCATCCGCCTGGTGCGCCAGCGGCTGGGGCTGCACGCTGCCCAAAACAGCGGCGCCGCCACCCTCCCAGCGGTAGCAATGGGCCATTTGGCCGACGATGTATTCATCGCCGCGCTGACAATGGGCCATGATGGCGCTCAGATTGCTCTGGGTGCCCGTGGGCACAAACAGCGCCGCCTCCATGCCCAGCATATCTGCAATGCGCTCTTGCAGGGCATTGACGCTGGGATCGTCGGCGAACACATCATCGCCCAAGGGCGCGGCCATCATCGCGGCGCGCATGGCGGGCGTCGGCTGGGTTACGGTATCGCTGCGTAAATCGACAAAGGTGCTCATGCGGGTCTCCAAAATGGTTGTGGCCTCAAGCGCGGCGCTTATTGCAAGAAATTGCGCAGCATGGCGTGGCCATGCTCGGTCAAGATGCTTTCCGGGTGAAACTGCACCCCCTCCAGGCGCACCGCGTCGGGCAGGTCCTTATGGCGTACGCCCATGATTTCACCATCGTGCGTCCAGGCGGTGACCGCCAGCGTCGCCGGGCAACTGCTGCGTTCGATGGCCAGCGAGTGGTAGCGGTTCACGGTAAAGCGCGCCGGCAAACCGGCAAATACACCTTCTTGGGTGGTCTGAATCGGGCTGGTTTTACCGTGCATAAGTTCTTGGGCACGGATGATTTTTCCGCCCAGTGCCGCGCCTATGCTTTGGTGCCCCAAGCAGACGCCCAAAATCGGCAAGCGCCCCATGAAGTGCTGAATCGCCGCCACCGAAATGCCCGCCTCGGCGGGCGAGCACGGGCCCGGGGAAATCACCAAGCGGTCCGGGGCGCGCTCGGCGATGCCTTGCAGCGTAATTTCGTCATTGCGAAACACCTCCACCTGCGCGCCCAGTTCGCCCAGGTACTGCACGATGTTGTAGGTGAAACTGTCGTAGTTGTCGATCATCAATAGCTTCATGCTGCCTCTCCTTGGCTGCGAGCGGGTTTTGCAGTCATCCGCATCACAAACCGTCCAATCCGGATTCGACCAGCTCGGCTGCGCGCAGCAAAGCGCGGGCTTTGTGCTCGGTTTCGGCCCATTCCATTTCGGGCACGCTGTCGGCCACCACGCCGGCGGCGGCCTGCACATACAAAGTTTGGTTTTTGATGATGCCGGTGCGGATGGCAATGGCCACGTCCATGTCGCCGGCATAGCTCAGGTAGCCGCAGGCGCCGCCGTAAATGCTGCGTTTGACGGGCTCGAGCTGGTCAATCACCTCCATGGCGTGCACTTTGGGCGCGCCGGTCAGGGTACCGGCGGGAAAGGTCGCCTTGAGCACATCCATGCTGCTCATACCGGGCAACAAGCTGCCCTCCACATTGCTCACGATGTGCATGACATGGCTGTAGCGCTCCACGCAAAACGCGTCGGTTACTTTGACTGTGCCAATTTGCGCGATACGCCCGATGTCATTGCGCGCCAGGTCAATCAGCATCACATGTTCGGCACGCTCTTTGGGGTCGTTAACGAGCTCCTCCTCGGCCGCCTTGTCCAGCTCCGGGGTGGCGCCTCGCGGACGGGTGCCAGCCAGCGGGCGGATGGTCACTTTGGTCGTGCCTTCGACCAACTCCTGGCGCACCAGGATTTCCGGGCTGGCGCCCACCACATGAAAGTCCGGCGCTCCATCGGCACTGGCGCCGCTGAAGTTGTAGTAATACATATAGGGGCTCGGGTTGAGCGAGCGCAGCGCGCGGTACAGGCTCAGGGGCGAGGCGGTATAGGTTTTTTTGATGCGCTGGCCTATCTGCACCTGCATAAAGTCGCCGCCGGCAATCATCTCTTTGGCGCGCAGCACGACGGCCAGGTAGTCGGCCTTGGCAAAGTCGCGCACCGGCGCATGGGCCGGGCCAGCTTGCACCGAAGGCACCTGCACCGCCTGGGCCAAAGCCGCTTTGAGCGCGGCCAAACGCGCACTGCCTCGGACATAAGCTTCAGGCACCGCGGGGTCGACATACACGATCAGATGCAATTTGCCCGATAGGTTGTCGATTACCGCCAGCTCTTCGCACTGCAGCAGCAAAATATCCGGGCAGCCCAGCTCGTCGGGCGGGCAGCTGTCGGCCAGCTTTTTCTCGATGTAGCGCACCGCGTCATAACCAAAATAGCCCGCCAGACCGCCGCAAAACCGGGGCAGGCCAGGGCGCAGCGACACCTTGAAGCGCGCTTGGTAGGCGGCAATGAAGTCCAGCGGGTTGCCCTGGTCGGTTTCCACCACCACGCCATCGGTCACCACGTCGGTGCGCGCCTGCGCGCCAAAGCCGCTGCTGCGCAACAAGGTGCGCGCGGGCAAACCAATAAAGCTGTAGCGCCCAAAGCGCTCGCCGCCGACCACCGACTCGAGCAAAAAGCTGTAGGGCGCATTGCCCGTGAGTTTGAGGTAGAGCGACAGTGGCGTTTCCAGGTCGGCAAAGGCCTGCGCCGTCAGGGGAATCCGGTTAAAGCCCTGGCGCGCCAGGGCCTGAAATTCTTCATGCGTACTCACAACTATTCACCTTCCCAAATTTCAAACTGCGCAGGCGGCGGGCACATGTGCGCCCGTAGCCGCAGGCAGGGGCCGCAAGGGCGGCGCGATCAATCAAAAACGGAGGGGTGCGCAGCCAATCCACGCGCATGGCTGGTCGGTTTAGTCCGACAGCCTTGCTTGGAAAGCGCGCAAAACAATGCGGGTCCGCCAGGGCCAGGCCCCCCGGTCGCTGCGACCTGTGATGCTGTTGCGGTGAATAAACATGGCATTCAGTGTAGCAAAGCCGCCGGGCTAGACGCCGCGCGCCCGGTCGGCGTGAAATTGCGCCACAAAGGCGCCAAAACGGCGAGCCTCCAGGGCATCGCGCACTTCCTGCATCAGGTTGAGGTAGTAATGCAGGTTGTGGATGCTCGCCAGCATGGGCCCGAGCATTTCGCCGCAGCGGTCCAGGTGGTGCAAATAAGCACGACTAAAGCCCTCGCGCCCGCCCTCGTCCCAGGACAGGCCGCTGCTGCCGGCGCAGGCGTAGCAGGTGCAGGTGGTATCGAGCGGCTGCGGGTCGCTTTTATGGCGGGCATTGCGGATTTTGAGGTCGCCAAAGCGGCTAAACAGCGTGCCGTTGCGCGCATTGCGCGTGGGCATGACGCAGTCAAACATATCGATGCCGTTTTGCACGCCGACAACCAGGTCCTCGGGCGTGCCCACGCCCATCAGGTAACGCGGTTTGTGCGCAGGCAGGCGCGGGGCGATGTGCTGCAAGATACGCAGCATGTCCGCCTTGGGTTCGCCCACCGACAGCCCGCCGATGGCCACGCCCGGAAAGTCCAGCGCCCCTAGGCCCGCCAGCGACTCGTCCCGCAAATGCTCGAACATGCCGCCTTGCACGATGCCAAACAAGGCGTTGGGGTTTTCCAAGCGCGCAAATTCAGTTTTGCAGCGCGCCGCCCAGCGCAGGCTCAGCTCCATGGACAGGCGCGCCTCGCGCTCAGTGGTCACTTGGCCTTTGGTGGCAGTCTCCACCGACAAATACGGCGTGCATTCGTCAAACTGCATGGCGATATCCGAGTTGAGCACCGTCTGAATTTGCATGCTGATTTCGGGTGTCAAAAACAGCTTGTCGCCATTGACGGGCGAGGAAAAGCGCACGCCCTCCTCGCTGATTTTGCGCATCTGCCCCAGGCTCCAGACCTGGAAACCGCCCGAATCGGTGAGTAGGGGCTTGTCCCATTTTTCGAACTGGTGCAGACCGCCGAACTGGCGCATCACGTCCAGCCCCGGGCGCATCCACAAGTGAAAGGTGTTGCCCAAAATGATTTGCGCGCCCATGTCGTGCAGGCTTTGGGGCATCACGCCCTTGACGGTGCCGTAGGTGCCCACGGGCATAAAGATGGGGGTTTGTACAAAACCGTGGTTCAGCTGCAAGCGCCCCCGGCGCGCCAGGCTGCCCAGGTAATTGCCCTCGGAGCGGGCGGGGTCTTGGGCGAGCACTTCGAAATTAAGCATGGCGCAATTTTAGGTGGCAGCTCTGGGCTACTGGGCAGATTGGCGCGCCAGCAGCATGGCGTCGCCGTAGCTGAAAAACCGGTATTCCTGCGCAATGGCGTGGCGGTAGAGCGCGCGTATGGGTTCGTAGCCGGCAAAAGCGCTGACCAGCATCATCAGGCTGGACTTGGGCAAATGAAAGTTGGTCAGCAGCATGTCCACATGCGTAAACGCAAAGCCCGGCCTTATGAAGATCTGGGTGTCGCCCTGCGCTTGGCCGGTGGCCGCCCAGGACTCCAGGCTGCGCGCCGTCGTCGTGCCCACCGCCACCACGCTGCCGCCGCGCGCTTTGCAATCGGCAAGCGCCTGCTGGGTGGCCAGCGGCACGTGGTACCACTCGCTGTGCATGCGGTGCTCGGCCAGGTTTTCGGTTTTGACTGGCTGGAAGGTACCCGCGCCCACGTGCAGCGTGACGTAGGCGGTGTGCACGCCGCGCGCCTGCAAGTCGGACAGCAGGGCCTGGTCAAAATGCAGCGCCGCGGTGGGCGCGGCCACGGCGCCGGGGGCTTTGGCAAACACGGTTTGGTAGCGCTCGGCGTCCTGCGCCGCGTCCGGGTTTGCGCCTTGCTGCTGGCGCTCGATATAGGGCGGCAAAGGCATGTGCCCATGGCGCTCCATCAAGGTGTAGGGGTCATCGCCGGCGTTGTTGGAGAGCACAAAACGAAACAGCGGCCCGTCGGCATCGGGCCAGCGCCCGAGCAAGGTGGCGCTTAGGCCGTCGGCCGCGCCGGGGGCGGTGTGCAAGGCAACGGTCGCCCCGATTTCGGGCTTTTTGCTCACCCGCATATGCGCGGCCACCTGGTTGCCGCCGAGCACGCGCTCAATGAGCAGCTCTAGCTTGCCGCCGGTGGGCTTTTCGCCAAAAAGGCGCGCTTTGAGCACACGGGTGTCGTTCATGACCAGCAAATCGCCGGGGTGCAGCAGGCTGCTCAGATCGCGAAAAATCCGGTCCACGGGCGGGCGGTGCGTGGCGTCCAGCAGCCTGGAGCCGCTGCGCTGGGCCGATGGTTGCTGGGCGATCAAATGCGCCGGCAGGTCAAAATCAAAGTCGCTGAGGGTGTAGGGCGTAAGCACGGTGCTTGAGGGCCGGACGGACCCGTTCCAAGTGAAGAGGGCGCGATTGTGGCATGCGGGCCACAGCGCCTGCCTGCTCTGCTATTGTTGCCCCATGAGTCCCCCCGCCGACCGCAAAGCGCAAGCGCCTGCCGCCAAGTCCGCGCCGCAAAAAGCGCTGGAAAAGCTCGGGCTGGTGCGCGATATCGACCTGGCGCTGCACCTGCCGCTGCGGTACGAGGACGAAACGCGCATCCTGAAACTGCGTGACGCGCGCGAAGGCGACACCCTGCAAATTGAAGCGCAGGTGACACACCAAGAAGTCGGCTACCGCCCGCGCCGCCAGTTGGTGGTGACGGTGGACGACGGTTCGGACACCTGCACGCTGCGATTTTTCAACTTCTACCCGTCGCTGCAAAAAACCCTGGCGGTGGGCCAGCGCCTGCGTATCCGCGGCGAAGTCAAAGGCGGCTTTAGCGGTTGGACTATGTTGCACCCGGCGGTGCGCGCGGCCGGCGGCGAGCTGCCCAACGCGCTCACGCCGGTCTACCCCACCGTGGCCGGCCTGCCACAAGCGTATTTGCGCAAAGCCGTGCTCGGCGGTCTGGCGCGCGCCGAGCTGTCCGACACATTTGCGCCCGGCGACCTCAGTCCCCTGCAGCCGCACAGCCGCGAGGGCCTGTGGACGCTGCACGAAGCCCTGGCCTTTTTGCACCACCCGCGCCCAGACGTGGCCATCGACACGCTGATGGACCACAGCCACCCCGCCTGGCAGCGCCTCAAAGCCGAGGAATTGCTGGCCCAGCAACTGTCGCAGCTGCAAGCCCGGCGCGCCCGTGCCGCCTTGCGCGCACCTGTCTTGCTGCCCGACGCAAGTCCCAAGGCGTTGCGCCAGCGCTTGCACGCCGCACTGCCTTTTACGCTGACCGGTGCGCAAACGCGCGTCAGCGAAGAAATCGCCCTCGATATGGCGCGCCACACCCCCATGCACCGCCTGCTGCAAGGCGATGTAGGCGCAGGCAAAACTGTGGTGGCCGCGCTGGCGGCGGCGGCGTGCATCGACGCGGGCTGGCAGTGCGCGCTGATGGCGCCCACCGAAATACTGGCCGAACAGCACTTTCGCAAATTGCTGGGCTGGCTGGAGCCCTTGGGCATCACCACCGCCTGGCTGACCGGCACACAAAAAACCAAAGAGCGTCGCGCCATGCTGGAAATCATCGAAAGCGGCCAGGCGCAACTGGTGGTGGGCACGCACGCCATCATCCAGACCAAGGTGCACTTTAAAAACCTGGCACTGGCGGTGATTGACGAACAACACCGCTTTGGCGTGGCCCAGCGCCTGGCGCTGCGCAATAAATTGCAGCACGAGGCCATGGAGCCGCATTTACTGATGATGACGGCCACGCCCATTCCGCGCACCCTGGCCATGAGCTACTACGCCGACCTGGACGTCTCCACGTTGGACGAGTTGCCGCCCGGGCGCACGCCCATCGTCACCAAGGTGCTGCATGAAAACCGGCGCGCCGAGGTGATTGCGCGCATCCGCGCCCAAATCGACGCGGGCCGCCAGGTCTACTGGGTGTGCCCGCTGATTGAAGAGAGCGAGGTACTGGACCTGAGCAACGCCACCGCCACCCACGCCGAACTGGCCGCCGCCCTGGAAACACCGGGCAGCGCGCACCGGGTCGGCCTCTTGCACTCGCGCTTGCCGCCGGACGAGAAAAAAGCGGTCATGGCGCAGTTTGTCGCCGGCAAAACGGCGGTTCTGGTCAGCACCACCGTCATCGAAGTGGGCGTGGACGTGCCCAATGCCTCGCTCATGGTGATTGAAAACGCGCAGCGCTTTGGCCTGTCGCAGCTGCACCAGTTGCGTGGGCGCGTGGGCCGGGGCGCAGCAGCATCGGCTTGCTTGCTGCTCTATTCGACTGGCGACGCACCGCGCCTGGGTGAAGCCGCCCGCGAACGCCTCAAAGCCATGGCCGAAACCAACGACGGCTTTGAGATCGCCCGGCGCGACCTGGAAATTCGCGGGCCGGGCGAGTTTTTGGGCGCCCGCCAGTCGGGCGACCAGATGCTGCGCTTTGCCGACCTGGCCACCGACACCGAATTGCTCGCCTGGGCGCGCCAGGAGGCGCCCGTGCTGCTGGAGCGCCACCCGGCGCTGGCCCACCAACATGTGCAGCGCTGGCTGGGCACCAAGGCCGAATTCCTCAAGGCTTAAGCGGGCCGGCGCAAAACCGATAATGCAGGCATGACACTGACCGAGCTCAAATACATCGTCGCGGTAGCGCGCGAAAAGCACTTTGGCAAAGCGGCCGACGCCTGCTTTGTCTCGCAGCCGACGCTGTCGGTAGCGGTCAAAAAGCTCGAAGAAGAACTGGACGTCAAGCTTTTTGAACGCAGCGCCAACGAAGTCAGCGTGACCGCTTTGGGCGAAGAAATCGTGCGCCAAGCGCAAAGCGTGCTGGAGCAAGCGGCCAATATCAAAGACATTGCCAAGCGCGGCAAAGACCCGCTGGCCGGTGCGCTCAAGCTGGGCGTGATTTACACCATTGCGCCCTACTTGCTGCCCGACCTGGTGCGCCAGGTCATCACCCGCACACCGCAAATGCCGCTGATGCTGCAAGAAAACTTCACCGTCAAGCTGCTGGAAATGCTGCGCACCGGCGAGATTGACTGCGCCATCCTGGCCGAGCCTTTTCCTGACGCCGGGCTCGCCCTCGCGCCCCTGTACGACGAGCCGTTTTTTGCCGCCGTACCCAGCAGCCACCCGCTGGCGCGCCAAAGCCAGGTCAGCGCTGAAGAACTTAAAAACGAGACCATGCTGCTCCTGGGCAACGGCCACTGCTTTCGCGACCATGTGCTGGAGGTCTGCCCCGAATTTGCCCGCTTCGCCAGCGACGCCGAAGGCATACGCAAGAGTTTTGAGGGCTCGTCGCTGGAGACCATCAAACACATGGTGGCCGCTGGCATGGGCATTACCTTGGTGCCGCGCCTGAGCGTGCCGGCCGAGGCCTTGCGCGCTTCCAAGGCGCGCAGCCCCAAAATGTTTGTCAAATACCTGCCCGTGCATGACGACAAAGGCGCCGCGCCACCGACACGCCGCGTAGTGCTGGCCTGGCGGCGCAGTTTTACGCGCTACGAAGCCATCGCCGCTTTGCGTAACGCGGTTTACGCCTGCGCGCTGCCAGGCGTGGCCCGCCTGTCTTAAGCCCACTCGCTAGATTGAACGCAATGGAACCGGCCCAGCCCTTGCCCGCGCCGCCTCTATGGCGCGAAAAACTTGCGCTTCACTTGGACCTGATCCGCTGGAGCCGCCCTGCCGGCTGGCTGCTGCTGATGTGGCCGACGCTGAGCGCGCTGTGGCTGGCGGCGGGGGGCTTTCCGGGCTGGCATTTGCTGGCGGTGTTCACACTGGGCACGGTGCTCATGCGCAGCGCCGGCTGCTGCATCAACGATGTGGCCGACCGCGACTTTGACCGCCACGTCAAGCGCACCGCGCAGCGGCCGGTGACCAGCGGCAAGGTGTCGGTGCGCGAAGCACTTGCGGTGGGCGCAGCGCTGGCTTTGGGGGCCTTTGGCCTGGTGCTGACGACCAATACCGCCACCATTTATTTGTCTTTTGCCGCGCTGGCGGTGGCCGTGGTTTACCCCTATGCCAAGCGTGTCGTGTCGATGCCGCAGGCGGTGTTGGGCATCGCTTTTAGCTTTGGCATTCCGATGGCCTTTAGCGCCGTGCAAGGCCGGGTGCCCGCCATGGCCTGGCTGCTGCTGGCCGGCAATTTGTTTTGGGTCTTGGCCTATGACACCGAATACGCCATGGTGGACCGCGACGATGACCTTCTGATCGGCATACGCACCTCGGCCATCACGCTGGGGCGCTGGGATGTGGCGGCGATCATGTTGTTTTATGCCGCTTACCTGGGCATCTGGGGCGCGGTGCTGGCGCAAGCCCTGCATGACCCCGCTTGGACGGCCGGGCTCGCCGTGGCAGCAGCACAAGCGCTGTGGCACTACCGACTGATACGCCTGCGCGAGCGTGTGGGCTGTTTTACCGCCTTTGCGAACAACCATTGGCTGGGCTTGGCCGTGTTCGCCGGCATCGCACTGAGCCTGCCTGGGTAAAACTGGGCGGGCGCGCTGCCGTATCCCGCCCCCTACACGCCCAACATACGCGCCAGCCGCACGCCCAGCCCCTGAATCCAGGGCGCCACATAACGCAGGCGCGGGCGCTTGGCCTCGGCCGCCTGCACGATTTTGGCCACCACCGAGGCCGTGCTTTTGGCCTCTAGAAAGCCAAAAGTACGCTTTTCTTCGGCCTGCATGGCCTCGCGCTGGCTGTAGTAATACGAGTCGAGGCCCATCCAGGCGTATTTGCTGGCGGCCATGCTTTGGTTAAAGCCGGTGTGGATGGCGCCGGGCTCGACCACGCACACCGAAATCCCTTTGCCCAGCTGGTCCATCTCGGCGCGCAGGCCGGCAGCGGCCGCCGACAAGGCAAATTTGGTCATGGAATAAGGCATCAAAAACGGAAACGGCACCCGTCCGGCAATCGAGCTGATGAATACCACGGTGCCGCGCTGGCGGTCAATCATGCCGCGCAGCGCCACCTGGGTGAGCGCCAGGGTGGAAAACAAGTTCACCTCAAAAACCCGGCGCACCCGGTCCATATCCACCTCGGCGAGCGAGCCCGATTCGCCCAGGGCGGCGTTGTTGACCAGTACATCAATAGCGCGTGCGTCTAACAAAGCACGGTCAGCCGCATCGGTGATATCGAGTTTGAAGCTTTGCAGGCGCAGTCCGCGCTGCGCTGCCAACTGCTGTAGCGCCGCGGCTTGTGCGGCGTCCACCGTGGTGGCCAGCACCTCGTGGCCGCGCGCAGCCAGAGCCAGGGCGGCGTCCCGGCCAATGCCGGTGCCCGCGCCGGTAATCAAAATAGTTTTGCCCATATCAAGACTGCCCCGGGGCCTGGGCCCCGGGCGCAGCGGCTAGGGCTTGGCCTTAAGGCATTCGCTCATGAACTTTTTACGCTCATCGCCCTTCAAGTCTTTGGTTTTTGCGTCGGCGTTACAGGTTTTCATCTTGTTTTGCTGAGTGCTACCTTCTTGCGGTGCCGACGCGGCGGCGGCCGGTTTGGCACTCAGGCACTCGCTCATGAATTTTTTGCGCTCGTCGCCTTTGAGTTCCTTGGTTTTGGCCTGCGCATTACATGCGCCCATTTTGTTTTGCTGATCGGTCGCTTCAGCGGCGTGGCCCCAACCGACGGCGGCGCTCAAGGCCAGAACTATCCACATTGCTTTCATACATCCTCCTTGGAAAAGAAACCCCGCTTTGGGGGCTAAGCTGCGAAATCGCGGGTCGCAGCATACAACGGCGCGCCAGAGGCCGCTAGCCTGCGCCAGTCGCCAAAGGCACTTTCACAGCGGGCTCGTAAAATCGGCGCATGCCTTCTGTTAAATCCGAACTTCTGGCGGCGCTGTCCGCTTCGCTGGAAACCCTTGTTGCGGGCGCTGGCGCCCAGGCGGCCCTGGAGTCGCCCAAGGTGGCGGCCCATGGCGACTTTGCCTGCACCGCCGCCATGCAATTAGCCAAACCCCTGCAAAGCAACCCGCGCCAAGTCGCCCAAACCCTGCGCGAGTTGCTGTTAGCCCAAGACGCCTGCGTGCGCTGGGTGCAAGAGATCGAGATCGCCGGCCCCGGATTCCTCAATTTGCGCCTGCGCCCTGCCGCCAAGCAGGCCGTGGTACACGACATCCTGGCAAGTCAACAAGATTTTGGCCGCCAAGCGCCCACCGGCCAGCGGGTGCTGGTGGAATTTGTGTCGGCCAACCCGACCGGGCCGCTGCACGTGGGCCACGGCCGCCAGGCGGCGCTGGGCGACGCGATTTGCAATTTGCTCGCCAGCCAGGGCCAGGACGTGGTCCGCGAGTTTTATTACAACGACGCGGGCGTGCAAATCAACACCCTGGCCACCAGCACGCAGCTGCGCGCCCAAGGCCAGCGCCCGGGCGATCCGGGCTGGCCCACCGACCCGCAAGACCCGGCAAGCAAGGCCTTTTACAACGGCGACTACATCGCCGATATCGCAGACGACTTTAAAGCCTGCAAAACGGTGCAATCGGACGACCGCCAGTTCACCGCCAATGGCGACGTGCAGGACTTGGACAACATCCGCCAGTTCGCCGTGGCCTATCTGCGCCGCGAGCAAGACCTCGATTTGCAAGCCTTCGGGTTGCGTTTTGACAATTACTACCTCGAGAGCAGCCTCTACAGCAGCGGCCGCGTCGACGCCACGGTGACGCGCTTGCAGGCGGCGGGCAAAACCTACGAACAAGACGGCGCCCTGTGGCTGCGCTCGACCGATTACGGCGACGACAAAGACCGCGTTATGCGCAAGCGCGACGGCAGCTACACCTACTTTGTGCCCGACGTGGCCTACCACATCGCCAAATGGGAGCGCGGTTTTAGCAAAGTGGTCAATATCCAGGGCACCGACCACCACGGCACGATTGCCCGGGTGCGCGCCGGACTGCAGGCCGCAGGCGTGGGCATTGCACCCGGCTACCCCGACTACGTGCTACACACCATGGTGCGCGTGGTGCGCGGCGGGCAGGAAGTCAAGATCTCCAAACGCGCGGGCAGCTACGTCACGCTGCGCGACCTGATCGAGTGGACCAGCGCCGACGCGGTGCGCTTTTTCCTGCTCAGCCGCAAGCCCGACACCGAATACACCTTCGACGTGGACCTGGCGGTGGCCAAAAACAACGATAACCCGGTGTATTACGTGCAATACGCCCATGCGCGCATCTGCTCGGTGCTGAGTGCCTGGGGCGGCGACGCAGCCCAACTGGCCGGCGTAGATTTGTCGCCCCTGAGCAGCCCACCGGCGCTGGCGCTGATGCTCTTGTTGGCCAAATTCCCGGACATGCTCAGCGCAGCGGCGCAGGATTTCGCGCCCCATGACGTCACTTTTTATCTGCGCGAGCTGGCCGCCAGCTACCACAGCTACTACGACGCCGAGCGCATCTTGGTCGACGAGGAGCCGGTGCGTCTGGCACGACTGGCCCTGGTAGCGGCCACCGCACAGGTGTTGCACAATGGGCTGGCGGTTTTGGGCGTGAGCGCACCGCAAAAAATGTAAACGGGCGAGGTAGCACCATGATTTTTCAACGCGGCGGCACACTTTTAGGCTTCATCCTGGGGCTGGTGGTGGGCCTGGGTATTGCGCTGGGCGTGGCCCTGTATGTCACCAAGGTGCCCTTGCCCTTTATGAACAAAGGCCAAACCCGCAGCCCCGACCAAAACGAGGCCGAGGCCAAGAAAAACAAAGACTGGGATCCCAACGCCCTGATCACTGGCAAGCCCGCTGCGAAAGCAAGCCCAGCCTCCGACGCCACAGCGCCTGTGGCACCGGCCATTGCGCCGCCCCTACCCGCCCCGGTGGCCGCGCCGGCCGTGACAGCGCCCGCGCCGGCAGTAATGCCCACGCCAGCAACCCCAGCCACAGCGGCACCGGCAGCAGGTGCGAAAACGACAGCGGCAGCCCCCGCTGCGGCGGCCAGCGCTGCGCCCCAAACCAACTATTTTGTGCAAATAGGCGCCTTTCGCTCCTCGGACGACGCCCAAGGCCAGCGCGCCAAACTAGCGCTTAACGGCATTGACGCCGTGGTCACCGAGCGCGACCAGGGCGGGCGCCCGATTTATCGTGTGCGCGTAGGCCCGTTTGAAAAGATTGAAGACGCTGAGCGCGCCAAAGAAAAGCTCGATAAGACCGGCACCGACACCGTGCTGGTCAAAGTCCAGCGCTAAAGCGGCAAGCACGCCCCTTATTTAACCTTTCGGAGCCTTTATGACAATCGCACGCCGCACATTTACGTGTCAATCCATTGCCGCATTGGCGGCCCTGCAGATGCCCGCCGCATGGGCCCAATTTCAAAAGCCCGTCGCTGGCACCGACTATGCCGTGCTCGAGACCATCGCCCCCGTGGAGGCGCCGGCAGGCAAGATCGAGGTGGTCGAGTTCTTTTGGTACAACTGCATGCACTGCAATGCCTTTGAGCCCATCCTGAGCGAATGGGCGAAAAAACTGCCCAAAGACGTGGCCTTTCGGCGAGTGCCTGTGGCCTTTAACGCGAGCTTTGCGCCCCAACAGCGCCTGTACTACGCACTAGAAGCCATGGGCTTACTAGAAAAGGTGCACCCCAAGGTGTTTGCCGCTATCCATGTGGACAAGCTCAATCTGTCCAAAGGCGAAGCCATTACCGAGTGGATTGGCAAAAACGGGGTGGATACGGCCAAGTTTCTGGTCCAGTACAACTCCTTTGGGGTGGTCACCAAGGCCCAAAAGGCAAGTCAACTGCAAAACGCGTTCAAGGTCGAAGGCGTTCCCGCCCTGGGCGTGGCCGGGCGTTTTTACACCGATGGCACGATGGCACGCAGTATGGAGCGCGCCTTGTTGGTGGTGCAGTCGCTGCTGGACGACATCCGCAAACAGCGCGCATAAGCCACAGACTGCGCGCCCGCAGGGCAAAATCGGTCTGTTTTTCATAGGCCGTGGCTACAATGCACGATATATGCTTTCAGCAATTTTCGTGCCTCTATGAAACCTTCGCATTGCGTCCTGCCCCTGCTCTGCGCCCTGCTGGCGTTGCCGGTGCACGCCGAAAAAGCGGACATGAGCAAGCCGGTACAAGTCGAGGCCGACAGCCTGCGCTACGACGGCATCAAACAAGTCACGGTTTTTAGCGGCAAGGTGGTGCTCACCCGCGGCAGCATCACCATCCGCGGCGATCGGCTGGAGCTCACCCAAGACCGCGAGGGCTACCAATTTGGCACTGTAACGGGCAGCGCCAAGGAGCCGGCCTTTTTCCGCCAAAAGCGCGAAGGCCTGGATGAGTTTTGGGAAGGCGAGGCCGAGACCGTCATCTACAACGGCAAGGCCGACAAAGTGCTGCTCGATAAAAGCGCCGTCTTGCGCCGCTTTCGGGGGAAAACCAAGACCGATGAAATCAGCGGCGCGCAAATCACTTACGAAAACGCCAGCGAACACTTCAGTGTCGATGGCGCAGCGCTGCCCCAGGCTGGCGCCAGCCGCACCCGGGCGCGTGTGACCTACGAGCCGCAAAACGCCGACGGAGCGCCAAGCGCCCGTCCACCCAACCCAGCGGCCAGCAAAACCCCATGAGCGCCCCGGCCGTCGCATCCCTTCCTGCCGGCGCCAGCGCGCGGCCCGATCCGGTCGTGGGGGTGTTGCAAGCCGAACACCTGCAAAAAAACTATGGCAGCCGCCAGGTGGTCAAAGACGTATCAATGGCTTTGCGCACCGGCGAGGTGGTCGGCCTGCTCGGGCCCAATGGCGCGGGCAAGACCACCTCGTTTTACATGATCGTGGGCCTGCTGCGGGCCAGCGCGGGCAGTATCACGATTGACGGCCAGCACATCGAAAACATGCCCATCCACCGGCGGGCGCGCCTGGGTTTGGGCTATTTGCCCCAAGAGACCTCGATTTTCCGCAAGCTCAACGTGCAAGACAATGTGCGCGCTGTACTCGAGTTGCAGCGGGATGCGCAGGGCAAGTCGCTCTCCGAGGCGACCATCGAGGCGCGGCTGACGTCCTTGCTGCAAGACCTGCGGGTCGAACATTTGCGCCTGTCACCTGCGCTGGCCTTGTCAGGCGGCGAGCGCCGGCGCGTGGAAATCGCCCGGGCGCTGGCCACGCAGCCGCGTTTTATCTTGCTCGACGAGCCTTTTGCCGGCGTGGACCCGATTGCGGTGATCGAGATCCAGCGCATCATCAATTTCCTGAAAAGCCGCAATATCGGCGTGCTCATCACCGACCACAATGTGCGCGAAACGCTGGGCATTTGTGACCATGCGTACATCATCAGCGAAGGCCGGGTGCTGGCGCAGGGCACACCCTCGGAAATCGTGAACAACGCCGACGTGCGCCGCGTCTATCTGGGCGAAAACTTCCGGATGTAAGCCCATGCACCTGCGCTTACCCACCCCCACGTTCTGCCCGCTGCGCTGCACGTCATGCGGCCAAAGGCTGCTGCCATGAAGCAAGGCCTGTCGCTACGCGTCTCGCAGCATCTGGCGCTCACGCCGCAGTTGCAGCAGTCGATCCGCCTTTTGCAGCTCTCCACCCTGGAGTTGTCGCAAGAAATCGAGCAAATGCTCGAGGCCAATCCTTTTCTGGAAATCGACCACGAGGCGGCCGAGCGCGAGCAATACGGCCTGGAAGCGGCCGACGCGCTGGTCAGCCAAGGCGACCGCCTGAGCGAATTACCCCAAAGCGCCACCATCGACTACGGCAGCACCACGAGCAGTAGCAGTGACAGCGGCAGCAGCGATGACGAGGCCACGCCCCTGTCGGCCGAGCCCGGCGGTGACGATGGCGTGAGCTGGGAAGGCGACGGCAGCACCGAGACCACGCCCGACGACGGCGAATGGGGCGGCGACGCCAAAGCCAAAACCAATAACCTGAGCGACGACGAAGACAAAGACGCCACCGAACTGGCCCGCGTGCAAGAGTCGCTGCAAGCGCATCTGCACCGCCAGGCTTTGCGCCTGCGCCTCAATGACAGCGACCGCGCCGCGCTGCGCTTTTTGATCGAGTCGCTCAACGACGACGGCTACCTGGAAGACACCCTCGAAAGCCTGGCCCAAGGCCTGGCCGGCGACGACTGGGAGCAGGTCGAGGACCTGGTTCACCACTTCACCGTGGCGCTGGGCCTGTTGCACAGCCTGGACCCGGTGGGCGTAGGCGCACGCGACCTGGCCGAATGTTTACGCCTGCAAATCAAGGCCGAACTGGCGTCCGCGCACGCCGCGCAAGTGCTGCAAAGCGAAGACCACGAGGAGGACGCGGATCTGCCAACGGAGGACGCCATCGAGATGCTGGAAGTGGCGCTGCGCATCTGCCAGCAGCCGCTGGACTTGCTGGCGCGGCGCGACATCAAGCGCCTGGTGCAGCTGGGCGCGGGCAGCGACACGCTGGTGCGCGAGGCCATCGGGCATATCGCCCGTCTCGAGCCCAAACCGGGGCGGCGCTTTATCGACGTGGAGCGCAACATCATCGTGCCTGACGTGCTGGTGACGGCCATCCACAAAGACGGGCAGACGCCGCGCTTTCGGGTCCAGCTCAATCCGGACGTGATGCCGCGCCTGCGCGTGCACGACATTTACGCCAATGTGCTGCGCAACCACAAGTCCAGCTCCAGCCACGCCGGTCTGCAGCAGCGTTTGCAAGAGGCGCGCTGGTTTATCAAGAACATCCAGCAGCGTTTTGACACTATTTTGCGCGTGAGTACGGCTGTGGTGGAGCGGCAAAAAAGCTTTTTTACCCATGGCGAGCTGGCGATGCGCCCGCTGGTGCTGCGCGAAATCGCCGAAGAGCTGGGCCTGCACGAGTCCACCATCAGCCGCGTCACCACGGCCAAGTACATGGCCACGCCCTACGGCACCTTTGAGCTGAAATACTTTTTTGGCTCGGGCCTGGACACCGAGTCCGGCGGCAGCGCCTCCAGCACCGCAGTGCGCGCCATCATCAAGCAATTTATCCAGGCCGAAAACTCCAAAAAACCGCTCAGTGACAACCAGCTCTCCGAAATGCTCAAGGAACAAGGCATCGAATGCGCGCGCCGCACGGTAGCCAAGTACCGCGAAGGCCTGAAGATCGCCCCGGCCAGCTTGCGCAAAGCGCTGTGAGCGTGCGCCAGGCGCCTTGGCGCAGAAAAACTCCATGAACCAATTACACATATTTTTGCCCTGCGCCGCTGGGGTGGAAGACTTTCTGGCCGGCGAGGTGCAAACCATTACCGACCTGCCCGCCCACGCGGTGCAACGCTGGCGTGGCGGCGTCATGCTGCAAGGTTCCTGGCGCGCGGTGATGCAGCTCAATTTGCACTGCCGCCTGGCCCAGCGCGTGCTGGTGCAACTCTCGCTGGGCGAATACCGCAGCGAGCAAGACCTGTACCGCGCGGCAGCGGCCGTAGCCTGGGAGATTTGGTTCACGCCCAAACAAAGCATCAAAGTGGAGGTAACGGCGCAGCACAGCCCGCTGACCTCGCTGAACTTTGCTGCCCTGAAGATCAAAGACGCGGTGTGCGACCGCTTTCGCGACAAAGCGCAGGGCGTGCGGCCCGATGTAGATACCCGCTGGCCCGATGTGCGCATCTTTGCCCACCTGACCACAGACCAGTGCGCGCTGTACATAGACACCTCGGGCGAGCCGCTGTTCAAACGCGGCTGGCGCGAGGACACGGGCGACGCCCCGCTCAAAGAAACCCTGGCCGCCGCCATGATCGCCGCCTGCGGTTGGGCCGATGGCGATGCTGATTTATTACCCCTGTACGACCCGTGTTGTGGCAGCGGCACGGTGGCCATCGAGGCCGCGCAAATCGCCTGCAACATACCGCCGGGGAATTTGCGCCATTTCGCTTTCGAGAAATTTTTGCCCTTCCAGGCCCATGTCTGGCAAGCCATTCGCCAAGAGGCGCAAGCGCGCATCATCCACCCCGAGCCGGGCGATGCGCCGCTGATTTACGGCAGTGATGTCTCGCACCGCATGGTCGACTTTGCCGAGCGCAACGCGCAGCGCGCGGGCGTGGCCGACGTCATTAGCTTTCGCGGCGGCGATGCCTTGCAGCGCATGCCGCCTATTGAAGGCGGCGGCGTGATGCTGCTCAACCCGCCCTACGGCGAGCGCATCGACGTGGGCGGCGTAGCCGGCGAAGGCGCGCGCTTTGGCGCCCGCGAAGTGGCGCAGACGGAAGATGGCGGTGTGTTTTTTAACCAACTGGCCAGCCATTGGAAAAAGAATTTCAGCGGTTGGAGCGCCTGGGTGCTAACGCCGGACCTGAAGCTGCCAGGCAAGATGCGTCTGAAAGAATCACGCCGGGTACCCCTGTGGAACGGCCCCATCGAATGCCGATTGTTCCGCTTTGACCTGGTGGCTGGGCGCATGGACAAAAGCAAAGCCGCGCCGGATGCTGGCACGGCGTCCACTCCGCCGGCCCAGAGCGCTTAGTTGAGCGAAGCGTTTGCACCGCCCGACGCACCCACGCAGCCGCTTTGGGTGCTGGACACCAATATCGTGCTCGATGTGTTTTTGTTCGCCGACCCCGCCTCCCAGCCGCTGCGCGAAGCCTTGGCGCAAGCGCGCATCCGCTGGATCCGCACCGCCCCCATGCGCGAGGAGCTGGCACGGGTGCTGGCCTATCCGCATATCGCTAAACGCATGGACTTCTACCAGCGCAGCCCCCTTGACGTGCTGCGCGACTATGACGCGCACAGCCACACAGTAGACGTGGCCCCGCGCGCCCCGCTGCGCTGCAAAGACCCGGACGACCAAGGTTTTATCGATCTGGCGCTAACGCACCGGGCAGGCTTGCTGAGCAAAGACCATGCGGTTTTGTGTATGGCCAAGCGGATGCGGGCGCTGGGGGTGCCGTATGTCGGATCCAGCTCGGAAGGGTTTGGGACTTTGATTTAAGCTTTTTTTGCAAAGCAAAACGCCACCACGGCATTGGCATGCCCATGCCCTATGCCATGTTCGGCCTTGAGCCAATTCACAATTTCCATGTGCTTGGCGCCGCTGCGGGTCTCCACCAACGCGAACCAATGGGCCATGGGCTGGCCGTATTTCTTTTCGATAGAGGGGAAATAAGAAGCAGATCCTTGGACCTTGGGTGCAGTTGCCATGGTGCGCCTTAGCCGGGAATGTTGGGCTCCACCAGGGTGGCCAGCTGCGCTAGCGATTCTTGCCAGCCCAGGTAGCACATTTCCAAGGGGATGGCCTCGGGGATGCCGCCTTGGGTAATCTCTAAGTCCGTGCCGCAAACCACCGCTTTGAAGGTGACAAGTACTTGCAGCGTGCCGGGCAGTTGCGGATTGTCAAAGCGGTCGGTGTAGCGCAGACGCTCGCCGGGCACCACTTCCAGGTAGTCGCCGCCAAAGGAATCAGCGCCACCGGTGCTGAAGTTGTGAAAGGACATGCGAAACGTGCCGCCCACGCGCACGTCCATGTGGTGCACGGTGCAGCTAAAGCCGTAGGGAGGAATCCATTTGGCCATGGCCACGGGTTCGACAAATGCGCGGTACACCTTGTCGGGTGCGGCGCGCAGGACGCGGTGCAGGCGGACGCTGCGGTCTGTCATGGTGCCCTCGGGGTTTAGAACGGAATATCGTCGTCCATGTCGTCAAAGCCGCTGGCCGGGCGCTGTGCCGGGGCGGTGCGCGCCGGGGGTGCAGCTGGTGCGCGGGCGGGCGGGGCGGCGCGGCGCTGGCCGCCGTCGTCGCCCTCAGATGGGGCGCCCATGCCTTCGCGGCCGCCCAAAAGCTGCAGTTCGGTGGCGATGATGTCTACCGTGTTCTTTTCAACGCCGGCCTGGTCGGTGTACTTGCCGTATTTCAGGCGGCCTTCGATGTAGGCGGGGCGGCCTTTTTTGAGGTATTCGCCGGCGATCTCGGCCAGGCGGTCGTAAAAGGTGACGCGGTGCCACTGGGTGTCTTCAATTGACTCGCCGGTATTTTTGTCTTTGCGGCGACTGCTGGTGGCAATGCTGACATTGGCCACGGCCTGGCCGGAGGGTAAATAACGGATTTCGGGGTCGCGGCCACAGTTGCCGACGAGGATGACTTTATTGACGGATGCCATGGTTTTCTCCAAGTTTGTGGCCGCATTATCCAGCCTTTGGGCGGCTCAGCCAATTTGGCTGAAATCGGCCAAAACCCGGTCCGGCAGGCTATTTTCGATGGGCTGGCCCATGTTGTAGCCATACGGAAGCACCCAAACCGCCACTCCGGCGTTGCGCGCGGTGGCTACGTCGATGCTGGAGTCGCCAACAAACAGCACCTCTTGGGCCGTCAGCCCAAAGCGCTCAATGCACAGCTGTATGCCCTGCGGATGGGGTTTTTTGCTGGACAGCGTGTCGCCGCTAATGACCACCTCAAACATCGGGCTCAGACCATGCGCGTCCAGCACGATCTGGGTGTAGGCGCCCTCCTTATTGGTCACCACGCCTAGGTGGATGCCTTGGGCGCGCAGGCGCAGCAGCGTGTCTTTGACGCCGGGGTAGCAGCGGCTGCGTGTGCCGCAGCGGGCGCGGTAATGCACTTTGAACTCGGCGGCGATGGTGGGCAAGGCCTTGGAGGCCCGAACCACCGACACCGGCTGGCCCTGCACGCTGGCCAGCGCCTGGATGAGTAGCTCCAGGGTGCCGTGGCCGATCCAGTCAGTCACCTGCTGCTGCGTGACGGTGGGCAAGGCGAAATGGCGCAAGGTGTCGTTGACCGCGTCGCCAATTTCTGGCGCGGTCTCGACCAGGGTGCCGTCCAGGTCAAAGAGTATGAGGGCAAAGCGGCTCATGCGGCGCGCCTTTTGCGCTCCATCATGCGCCAGATAAAGGGGGTAAATATCAGCTGCATGGCCAGCTCCATCTTGCCGCCAGGCACGACGATGGTGTTGGCGCGGCTCATGTAGCTGCCGTCAATCATGCTGCGCAGGTACTGAAAATCGATGCCTTTGGGCTTGGCAAAGCGGATAACCACCATGCTTTCATCGGGCGAGGGGATGTCGCGGGCGATAAACGGGTTGCTGGTATCTACCATGGGTACGCGCTGGAAATTGACGTGCGTATGCATGAACTGCGGGCAGATGTAGTTCACATAGTCGGGCATGCGGCGCAAGATGGTGTCAGTTACTGCCTCGGTGCTGTAGCCGCGCTTGGACTTGTCGCGCCAGAGCTTTTGAATCCACTCCAGGTTGATGACGGGCACGACGCCGATGAGCAAGTCCGGGTGTTTGGCGATATTGACCTCGGGCGTGACCACGGCGCCGTGCAGACCTTCGTAAAACAGCAGGTCAGTGCCTGCTGGCACATCCTCCCAAGGGGTGAAGGTGCCGGGCTCCTGCTTGAATGGTGCCGCTTCCTGGTGGTCGTGCAGGTACTTGCGCTGCTTGCCCGTGCCGATCTCTGCGTAGTTGGCAAACAAGGCCTCCAGATCGGAAAACAGGTTGTTCTCTGGCCCGAAATGGCTGAAGTTCTTGTTGCCCTGCGTCTCAGCCTCGGCCAGACGCAGCTTCATTTCACTGCGGTCGTAGCGGTGAAAGCTGTCACCCTCGACGATGGCCGCATGCACGCCCTCGCGGCGAAAAATGTCCTCAAAGGTATGCGTCACCGAGGTAGTGCCCGCACCGCTGGAGCCGGTGATGGCGATGATGGGGTGTTTTTCTGACATGGAAACTCTCTCAACTAAATAATCTCAAAACCGGAACAAGCTGCGTTCAGCGAACAGGGGGTTGTGCTCCTCGGTTTGTGCAGGCTCGCGGTGGTAGCGCTCAATGCGCTCGACCTCGTTGCGCGAGCCGAACACCAGCCCGATGCGCTGGTGCAAGGACGAGGGCGTCACCTCCAAAACTGGCGTCTCCCCGGTGCTGGCGCGGCCACCGGCTTGTTCCATGAGCATGCCCACGGGGTTGGCCTCATAGAGCAGACGCAGGCGCCCGGCCTTGCTGCGGTCTTTGGAGTCGCGCGGGTACATGAACACGCCGCCCCGCATCAAGATGCGGTGAGCCTCGGCCACCATGCTGGCGATCCAGCGCATATTGAAGTCTTTGCCGCGCGGCCCGGTTTTGCCGGCCATGCATTCATCGACATAGCGCTTGACCGGGGCCTCCCAAAAGCGGCTGTTGGAGGCGTTGATCGCAAATTCGTTCGTATCGGGCGGCACCTGGATATCGCGGTGCGTGAGCATGAATTCGCCCAGATTGGGATCGAGCGTAAAGCCCTGGACACCGTTGCCCAGGGTCAATACCAGCATGGTGCTGGGCCCGTAAATGGCGTAGCCGGCCGCCACCTGGCGCGTGCCGCTTTGCAGAAAATCAGCTTCCTGGACATCGCGGCCATCCTCGGGGCCGCGCAGCACCGAAAAGATGCTGCCCACCGCAACATTCACGTCGATATTGCTCGATCCGTCCAGCGGGTCGAACACCAAGAGGTATTTGCCGCGCGGGTACTTGTTAGGTATTTGGTACGGCAGGTCCATTTCCTCGGAAGCCAGGCCAGCCAAATTACCTGCCCACTCGGTACGCCGGATAAATGCCTCGTTGCTCAGTACGTCCAAGGCTTTTTGCTGCTCGCCTTGTATGTTGACGGCTCCAGCGCCATCTTTGGCATGGTCACCAAGCACTTGTCCCAGCTCGCCAAAAGCGACGCCGCGTGCAATGGCCTTACAGGCCAGGGCAATGTCCAAAATAAGTGCATTGAAGTCGCCGCTGGCACCGGGGTATTTGCGTCGCTCCTCAATCAAAAATTGCGTCAGGGTCGAATGCTGGGAGCGGGCAGACAAAGGCATGGCGTACTTTCAAACAGTCAATCAGGCACCTGTGGCCAGTGCATGCCAGATACGCAGGTCGGCGACCGTGGTGCCAGCGAGGTCGGGCAAGACCCGCATAGCGCCTGCAAAATCATGGTGTTGGGTGAATCGGTTGGGCGTGATCAGCGTGGGCAGACCCGCAGCCACTGAGGCTTTGAGGCCGTTGCCCGAATCCTCAAAGGCAATACAGTGCGCGCCTGCCATCCCCATGCGTTGCAGCGTTTGCAGATAGACCTGCGGGTGCGGTTTTTTGATGGGCGCTGTGGAGGCGTCCTCCACCACGCCAAAGAGCGCGCGCCAGTGCGGGCCAATGGCTTTGCGCAAGAGGGCGGCGATATTGACCGGCGAGGTGGTGGTGGCGATGGCCAGGCCCATGCCTTGGTCATGGGCCGACTCAATCAAACGCAACACACCCGGGCGCAGACTGACCTGTCCATCGTTAACCATGCCTTCGTAGGCAGCGGTTTTGAGCTCGTGCAAACGGGCGATCGTGTCTTGCAAGGCGTAGGCGTCGATGCCCACAATGCCGCTCCGCGTGCGTTTCCAATAGTGGGCAATACGCTCTTTGCCGCCGGATATTTCCAGCAGCTCGGTGTAGAGTGCCTCGTCCCACACCCAGTCCAAGCCTTCTTCGGAAAAAGCATGGTTAAACGCGGCGCGGTGCGTGGACTCGGTGTCGGCCAGCGTGCCGTCTACGTCAAAAACTAGGGCTTGGAGCATGGGGCGGTCCTCGGGGTCAGGATTTTGGAAATACCCGGCTGGCACGAATGTCAGCCACGTCTATTGTCGTCAAATCATCGGCGCTGAGCACGCGCTGGCGATCTGCAAATAATCGGCTGGCCTGGCGCAGTCGCGCCCGATCTAGCGCGTTGCGCACGCTACGGGCGTTAGCAAAGTGTGGTTGCTCGATGCGCAGGCCCAGGTACTGCTCAAAAGCTTCTTGCGCGCCCGGTCCAAAGCGGTAGTTTTGCTGCGCCAGCGTCATGCCTGCAATGTGCAGCAGTTCGTCCACCGCGTAGTCGGGAAAGTCTAGGTGGTGCGCGATGCGCGAGCTCATGCCAGGGTTGGACTGGAAAAACGTGTCCATGCGGTCTTTGTAGCCCGCCAAGATCACGACCAGATCGTCGCGCTGGTTTTCCATCACCTGCAGCAGG
>Ga0114968_10000809_pt1 | contig 23704 bp, 11 predicted proteins | sample M_130807_EF_Meta_FD_87020 | JGI IMG/M metagenome (GOLD analysis project Ga0114968, IMG submission 87020) | Freshwater microbial communities from Lake Montjoie, Canada to study carbon cycling - M_130807_EF_MetaG | ecosystem: Environmental > Aquatic > Freshwater > Lake | place: Lake Montjoie... | reverse complement strand
TTCCTGGGAAAATGCAGCGCTCGTCGATACTGGCACCACGACGCATGTGGCCTTCCTGCTCGGCGATGACGCGCAGGGCACACCGCTTTACCTCTATGTCGGCGTGAAGAATGCAGGCGGCAACTTCATCCAGCGCAACGGCCTCAGCGGCGGACAGCTCTATGTGTGGAAAGCCACGAACGGCAACACCACGCCACAGCAGTTTAATGGCACCAATGGCAATGGCTTGACCCGCGCTGGCACCTGGGTGGCCATCAATGCGAAGAATGCGGGGGCTGCAGGAACTGCCGGACATGATGCGGCTGGTTATAAGAACGACACGACGCTGCATGCCGAGGCGGATTCGCTCGGGGCTTTCTCCTTCTCGCGTCCTGAAGATCTCAGCACAAGTCCGACGGATGGCAGTATCGTGGCCTTCACCTCCACCGGACGCGGCTCGCTTTATCCGCTGGATAACTGGGGCGACACTTACATCATCGACATCGACTTCATCGCAGGCGTGCCGACCAGTGGTGCGTTGCGCATCCTTTATGATGGCGACGTGGCCGGTGGCGGTCAGTTCGCTACGCCTGAAGAAGGTTTGCGCTGCCCCGACAATCTCGACTGGGCGGATGATGGCTTCATCTATGTGCAGGAAGATCAGGCAAATCAGGTCGGCAGTTTCGGCGCAGCCGGCTTTGAGACCTCCATCTGGCGTCTCAATCCCACCACAGGGGCCGCAGTGCGTCTGGCCCAGACTGACCGGTCCACCGTCTTGCCACTCGGCTCTACAGACACAAATCCAGGCGATGTGGGCAATTGGGAATCCTCCGGTATCATCGACGTCTCCACACTCTTCGGTGAAGATGCTGGCTCGCTCTTCCTCTTTGACATTCAGGCCCACTCAGTCACTACCGGTCTTGTTGCCAGTAAGACACTCTTTGAAGGTGGTCAGCTCTGCTTCTTGCAAAAAGGGCTCGAAACAGGTGCCTTCGCTATCAACCCGAACTCCGGTGCGATCACCCTCGCTAACGCCGCAGCACTTCAACTCGACAGCCCGCGTTCTCACGAACTGCGAGTCCAGTCCTTTGACGGTAGCAATTCAACGCTGGAAAAAGTGACGATCAACGTCACCAACACCATTGTCTCGACGACCAATAACTTCAAAGCCGCTACTTACAATACCTCGCTCTTCCGAGATACTGCGGGCGCACTGATCACTGAACTCGGCACCGTCACCAGCGACCAGGCGAAAAAAATCGCCCGCGTCATTCAGAACAACAATCCTGACGTCATCCTCATCAACGAGTTTGACTACGATGCGAAAGGTGTGGCACTCAAACGCTTTAAAGAGAACTATCTCGAAGTCGCACAGAACGGAGAAAACCCCGTCTATTATCCATACGCCTTCATTGCACCTGCAAACACGGGCGTTCATTCTGGTTTCGATCTCGATAACAACGGCAGCGTCGTTTCCACCCCAGGAGCTGCTGGTTATGGCGAGGACGCCTTCGGCTTCGGCACACACCCTGGTCAGTATGCCTTTGTCGTGCTTTCCAAGTATCCCATTGATACGCCGAACATTCGCACCTTTCAAAAATTCCTCTGGAAAGACATGCCCGGAGCAGACCTCCCAGACAATCCCGCCAACGGGACTCCGAATGATTGGTATTCCACGGCCGAGCTGAATGTCTTCCGCCTCTCATCGAAGAACCACGCTGATGTTCCTGTTCTTGTGAATGGCACAGCTGTCCACATCCTCGCCAGCCATCCTACACCGCCAGTCTTTGATTCCGGTGCACCCTGGACCGCTGGTGTCGATCACAATGGCCGCCGCAACAGTGATGAAATTCGCTTCTGGAACGATTACGTGACACCCGGCGCGACCTCCTCCTACATCTACGATGACACGGAAACTTTTGCGACTCGCTCTGGTGGTCTTCCAGCCAATACACGCTTCATCATTTGTGGTGACCAAAACGCGGATAATAATGAGGGCGATAGCACAGATCCTGCCATCAAGCGCATCATCGGTGGCAATCTTATTATTGGCGGTGCCGCTGTCACACCCAATCCATTCGTAAACTCTACTTTCGTCCCAGGCGGCGGCGCTGGTCCACAGCCAGATGACACTGCGGCCTTCAGCAGTGGTGTCCGAGTTGATTACGTGCTTCCATCCTCTTACGGCCTCACTGTGAATAGCGGCGGTGTCTTCTGGCCCGCAGCGGTCGCAGGCACGATCAGTGACGCGATCACCGCTTCAGACCATCACATGGTCTTCCTGAACCTCACCCTAGGCGATGTCACAACGCCGCCAAACGTAGGACTTGCTAACTACTACAGCAGCGCTGCTGGTTTGGTTGGCACACCTCTTCAAAACGCGCTTCACAACATCATCGACAACCACACCGTCATTGATTACGGCACTGTGGATGAGGTCATGCAGGTCATCGACGAAGACGCGACTACCAGCGCCAATGTCCGCCTACTTTACTCGAACGCTTCACTGCCGAAGACTTCCGCGAATATCAATGGTGGCTGGAATCGTGAGCACGTCTGGCCACGCAGCGACGGTGTCGGCGATACCGGCCCAGACTACAGCGACCTGCATCACCTCTTCCCATGCAAAGACACGGTGAACAGCCTGCGCTCCAACGATCCGTATAATGTCTGTTCCGATCTTTACCGCGATGCCTTCGCTCCCGAATCTCACGGTGACGGCAGCTACTGGGAGCCGCTCGATCGCGACAAAGGCATCGTCGCCCGTGCCCAGCTTTACATGATGACCCGCTATGATGGTTCCGATGCAAACACTGTTGATCTCTTGCTCGCGGACAACACTTCGCCCACCGGCACCCAAGGCGTGCTCAGCACGCTGCTCGCTTGGCACCGCGCCTATCCGCCGACCGACTATGAGCGCAACCGCAACAACTCGATCTATTCTGGAGCTAGTGTCAACGGCATCGTCTATGCCCAGGGCAACCGCAACCCGTTCATCGACTTCCCGCAGTTTGCGGATGGGATATTCCTCAGCACTGGGACGCCCTCGTTCTCCAAATGGCAATTGCAGAATTTCAGCTTCGCTCAGTTGCTCAGTTCCGCCACCTCCGGCCTAAACGCCGATGCGGACGGCGACGGTCGCAGCAACTACGCGGAATTCCTCCTCGGTAGCAATCCACTCAGCGGTGGCGACAATCCTCTTGCCGCCGCACGCACCGGAAACAATCTCACGCTCACCTTCCGCCGTCCGAAAGGCATCACCGAGCAGGCCCGCATCGAGGTTTCCACCGATCTCAGCACTTGGAACACCGTCCCTGGCTGGCAATCTGCGTCCGTCATCACGAGCGAAGGTGATTACGAGCGCATCGACTATACCGTCGTCATCACGCCCGCCGGCAAATTCTATCGCGTGGTGTTTCAGTAATGCCCGTGCTCTGGAATACCCATGAGTTCAGAGTGCGGAAATCATCTTGTTAGTATGCACTCTGAACTTTTAGGGACGCCGGGTGAGTGGATGGAGACTAACCCCAACCCTGATCTGCTCGCAAGGCTCTGACACTCATTCGCGATCAAGTGTGAAGAACACGTCGCGCGAGGTTTTGTGACCTTTGCAAGAAGCTAAGAATGTATAGGTGATGCAACGACTTCATTTCCTCATTGCTCTTTGGTTGTTTCCCCTGCCTTTGCTGGCCCAGCCTGCCGTGACGTTGCCGGAGACGCATCGCATCGCCACGGAGCATGGCGAGCGGGTGTATGAAGTCGCCACGGATGAATTGGCGGTGGATGATGCCAGCGGGCAAGAGCAGGTGCAGAAGCACGCGGCGCTGGCCAGTGCGCAGGAAGCGCGAGTGAGGGCGGTGACATTGAAGGGCGATCTCGTGGTGTATGAGCAAGGCCAGCCTCGCAGTGATGCCTCCCGCCGCATCGTGCGGAAGCAGCTCGCGGTGCGGCTCCGCCCGGGTGCCGATACGCAGGCCTTGGCCGCAGCCACGGGATTGCGAGTCTTGGGGGCGCATCCGAGCGCGGCGGGCTATGTGATGTTTGAGGCGGCGGATTCGGGCGCGGCGCTGCTGGCGGTGGAGGTGCTCCGTAGCAGACCTGAGGTGGCGGTGGTGGAGCCGCAACTGGCCCGCCAGCAGAAGAAGCGCTTCATTCCCAACGATACGCTATTCACCCAGCAGTGGCATTTGCGAAACACCGGCCAGGGCAGCGGTCTGGCGGGCGCGGACGTGAATGTGACGAGCGTTTGGGACAGCTACAAAGGCGCTGGATTGCGTATCGGCGTGGTGGATGACGGTTTGCAGACTGGACACGCGGATCTCAGCGCGAATGTGGACTCGGTGAACGATCATGACTGGAACGACGGCACGCCGGATGATCCAAATCCATTACTCACCGCAGATTTTCACGGCACCTCGTGTGCGGGCGTGGCGGCGGGTCGTGGCAACAACAACCTCGGGATCAGCGGCGCGGCACCTGAGGCGACCCTGGTCGGTCTGCGTCTGATCGGCGCGGCGACGACGGATTCGCAGGAAGCGGAGGCGATGGGCTGGAAGAACGACATCATCCAGGTGAAAACGAACTCCTGGGGGCCGAACGACGACGCCCGGACGCTGGAAGGCCCGGGCACGCTGACTCTGGCAGCGCTGCAAACGGCGGCGACAAGCGGACGCGGCGGCAAGGGCACGATCATCCTCTGGGCCGGTGGCAACGGCGGTGATGTGGGCGATGACTCGAACTACGACGGCTACGCCAACAGCATTTACACCATCGCCGTGGCCGCGCTGGGCAATACCGGCACGCAGGCTTATTACAGCGAGCCCGGCGCGAATCTCATCGTCACCGCGCCATCCAGTGGCGGCACGCTGGGCATCGTCACGACCGATCTCACCGGCACCAACGGCTACAACACCGGCAGCGTGAGCGGCGAGTTGACGGATGACAATTACACGAACGACTTCGGCGGTACCTCGTCCGCCACTCCGCTGGCCGCAGGCTGCGTCGCACTCGTGCTTCAGGCGAATCCGAACCTCGGCTGGCGTGATGTGCAGGAGATCCTCATCCGCAGCGCCTCGAAGGTCCACGCCGCCGATACAGACTGGGCGGACAATGCGGCGGGCATTCACTTCAACCACAAATACGGCGCAGGTCTCATCAACACGCAGGCCGCTGTCACCATGGCTTCATCGTGGACGAATCTCGTGGCGAAAACGAGCACCAGCAGCGCGCAGACAGGCCTCAGCGTCGCCATACCCGATAACAACGCCACTGGCATCACGCGCAGCTTCGACCTCAGTGCGTCAAATCTCCGTGTGGAGCAGGTCACGCTCACCTTGAGCGCTACCCATGCCTCTCGCGGGCATCTCGCCGTCACCCTGACCTCGCCCTCCGGCATGGTCAGCAGGCTGGCGGAGCGGCACGCGGACACGGGTGACAATTACAGCGCGTGGACCTTTAGCAGCGTGCGCTGCTGGGGTGAAAACTCGCAGGGCATCTGGACGCTGCGAGTGAGTGATCTCACTAGCGGCACCACCGGCACGCTCACCGCTGCCACGCTCACCGTTCATGGCACGACTGCCGGTCCGGTGAATCAGCCGCCGGTGATCGCCTCCGCGTCGCTTTCGGCCAGCGGCATGGCTTTCACGGATCAAGGCGTGAACGTCAGCTCCCTCTCCGCCAGCGATCCCGAAGGCTTGCCCGTGACGCTCGCTTATCAATGGCAGCAAACCGCCGACAACATCACCTTCACCGACATCGCTGGTGGCACGACTTCGAGCTTGGCGCTGTCTGAAGCCTTGGCTGGCCGCCTCGTGCGCTGCCGCGTCACGCCATCAGCGGGTGGTCAAAACGGCGCGGCATTCACCACCAGCACGCTCGCGGTGAATCGTCGTCCAGTACGCTGGGCACGCGTGGGCAGCAGCTACAGCCACGATTCGGAACTCTTCCTTGCCAGCTCCGCCACCACCTTCGGGCGTCAGCTCATCATCAATGAATTCAGCCAGGGCAATGGTAGCAGCAAGGAATGGGTCGAGCTGCTCGTGCTCAAGACGGCCGACCTGCGTGGCTGCTCGCTGGCGGATCGTACGGGGACTTACACCACCTTTGCCAATGTCGCTCTTTGGAGCGCCGTTACGCCTGGCACGCTCATCATCATCTACAACAACGCCGACCGCGACACACTGCTGCCCGCCACACAAGATCTCGATCCTAGTGATGGCGTGATGGTCATCGCTCACAACAATGTCAGCGCCTTCACCGCAGGCACCTGGGGCGGCTTGAGCAATTCAAACGCCGAGAGCGTCATCATTAAAAGTCCGGCCGCGCAGATCATCGACGCACTCTCGCTCAACAACGAAAACGTCTATGACCCAAAGCTCGCCGCTGTCGGCAGCACTAAGAGCGCCTTCTTTACCGGCGACACCGAGCCGGGAGCTGACAATGTACTGCTCTGGACCATCGGCAATGCCAGCGCCGCCACGCCGGGCGCGGGCAATGGCGGCATCAACAGCGCCTTCGTCACCAATCTGCGCGGCGGTGCCTTCAACGTGCAGCCGCAGTTCCGCCTGGGCTCCGCTGGCGATGCCGTTCCCGGTCTCAGCATCCAGGCCACAACGGGCGTCTTTTCCGGCCTACCGACCACCGCAGGGCTTTATCAGGTCGTCATCGAGCGCTTCCTCAGCAGCGAAGTCGTGAGTCACAGCTTCCCCTTGCTCGTGCTGGATGCCAGCGGCTCAGGCATCGTACCTACTGGAAAAACGTGGACGCTGGATGCCGCTGTCACGCTGCCCGGCAGCCTTACGGTGCAGGGAACGGTGAGCATGGACTCCTACGCACTCGTGATTCCTGGCACACTCGCGCTGCCAGGCACGCTGCTGAATCCCTCCGGCATCTTGACCTACCTCAACCGCACCGGTGCGCTGCCGCCCGGCCAGATTTCGCTCGTGTCGAATCCCACGCACGATGTCGCCGACGATGATGGCGACAGCCTGGCCAACCTGCTCGAGTTCAGCCTCGGTACCGATCCCTCCTCTGCCTCCACCTTGCCGATCACGAGCCAGATCACCAGCGGGCACTTGGAGTTCACCCTCCAGCAGCCCGCAGGCATCACCGGGGTCAGCACCACCGTCGAGGTCAGCGGCGATCTCATGACATGGCAATCCGGCGCAGGCCACACGCAGGTGCTCAGCGACACCACCAGCGCCGCCACACGCACCCTTATCGTGCGTGACGAGCACACCGGCGCTCAGCGCTTCGTGCGAATCCGGGTTAGGCGTTAGTCACTACGCCATCGCAGCCCCGGTCACACCGCCGCCGCCTCGTTCCCTGCCAGGCCGGGGAAATGGAGATAAGTGCCTCTGCTCCCCCGCTCAAAAGACCATTGACAGGTCATGCGCCAGTAGGGCCGCCCCTTTGCCGAGCGCCTCTACCCACGCCTCTACTACGGCAAAGCCAAAGACAAAGGCGCCGCCGCCACCCCAGAAAACGGCCCGAAACCCGCCTAATACCATGAGCAATTGAAAACGGGTCCGAATCAATCCGTCCATTAACGCGGCTCTTCGCTGATTCCGCGAGAGCCGGTTTGCCCTGGAGAATGGGGGCGAAGGCCTTTTGAAGGGTGGGATGCAATGAGGCGGCAGTCCCCGCTGGGACGAAGGATTCCAGGGACGCGCACAGCGCATCCCTGCCATCCAGAGTGGCGCACGCCGCAGGGCTGGTAGGGAACCGCTGTGCGGGTCCCAAGCTTCGGGTCTGTGGCATCGCAGGCGCCAAGAAAAGTGCGCCGTCCTTGGCCTAGGGAAAGGCAGGAAATGCCGTGCGTTGACGCAAGTGCTCCGCCTGCAGGGAATCTGGTCCTGCTGAGGAGGTGACCCGTATTCAACTGACTATGGTATAACACCCACCCGAACGTTGCCAACGCAACTCCCCCACAGGGGAGCGCCAAAAGTGGATGCCGGAGGTCATTCCCCCGTTTTTTCGCCTGGTTACTTCGGCTTCGCCCACTGCGGGCGCTCCTCGATCACATAGTCCGTCATCAGATACTCGGTGCCATTGCGCAGGATGATGAGCTTCACCGGCTGGCCGACGCCATACATGTATAGCCACTTTTGGAAGTCGGCCACGCTCAGGATGCGGCTGTAGGAGAACTGCACGAGGATGTCGCCAACCTTGATGCCGAGTTTCTGCGCGGGGCTGTTGTCCCACACGTCCTCGATGGCCACACCGCCGTGGTGTTTTTTCGCCGTGGGGAAATAGCGCTGCTCATTCTCGTTCAAGGGACGCACGGAGAAGCCGGTCCAGGGCGACTTCAGGCTGCGCTTCGTTTTGAGGCTCTCGTAGATGTTGAAGCACAGATTGATCGGCAGCAGATGCGTCTCGCTCGTGTCCTCGGCATGACCCGGTTCGGGAACGGGCTTGTAGCCGGTGAAAATGGCCGCCACTTCGCCCGAATCTGCAAAGAACACCGGTCCACCGAGCGATGCCGCCGGGATGTGGATCTTCGCGCGAAACATGGTCGAGGCGAGGCTGTGCTGATAACACAGCTTCGTGTTCAAAGCGGTGACGGAGCCGTCGATGATCTTCAAAACGCCGCTTTCGAGGGAAGCCGCGTGCAAGACCATTCCGGGTGTGATTTCACGTTTCACAGCGCAAACGACCGGCGTGAAGGTTTCGTCCGTTTCGAGCCTCAGGATGCCGATGTTGATCGTTGGCTCGACGCCGATGATTTCGGCGGTGTAGCTCTTCTCGCCTGAGGTCACCGCAAACTTCTCCAGAAGTTTTCCATCCGGCTGCGAGGTGAGGTTTTCATAGTTGGTAAGCACAAAACCTTCCTTTTCAACGATGAAGCCAAGGCAGCGATTGAGCACCTTGCCGCCAGTCGAGCCAGCGATGCTCACCACACTGCGGTTCGGTGTTTCAGCAGCGAGTGCTGAAGTGAGGAGGAGTACGAAAGACAAAATTTTCATGGTGCGAAGGATTGGTTAAAGGGATTCACTTCCGTGCCGCGAGTGATGCGGAGAAAGCCGTGCTGCGTAGCCATGTGGCAGGTGTTGCAGCTCTGAACGACGGCATCCAGCCCCTGCAGCAGCCGTTCACGTTTCGCCGGCTTCTCTGTGACCGCCGCTTGCAGTGCTTCATAGGCAGGAAGTCCGAGACGGTCGATCAGCAGGGCGATGGGCAGCCGCTCATACTCCGGCGCTTCCTTTTGAATCGTCTGCAACTGCTCCAGTGACTCATGCAGATAAAAAGCCGCCAGCTCCGCGTTTCCAGCGTCCGCCGATAGCGCGAGCTTATGAGTGAGCCGCTGCAAATCCCCCATGAGCAGCGCCAGCTCAGGCGCATCGGTTCCATTAGCCAGAGGCATCAACTGGCCGTCTGGTTTTTCTTCTGCCGCTATTCCCCCATCATTCAACCCCGCAATGATGCAGAGGCACGCCCCCGCCATCGCGAGCACACTGCAGGCGTGGAGTTTTGTCATGTGGTTAACCAAGTCATGAAGTCGCATAACTGCCGACTGACTAAGGTGATCCTCAACGGGCAAATTTTCGCTGGTGACGTTTCCGACCAAATGTTCTTGGAGAACAAGATGCGCGCCAGTCGAGAAACTGATTTTGTGACGATAAACTCACTGTCGAAAACGTCGCGATGCAAGATGTGACTGCGGCGAATATAGCGACACTCATGGAGGCGAACTTTAACCCCCCCAAGTTCAGCATGTTCGAAAATTCCTCCCTTGTTTCACACACCTTTTCCTTGAACCCCAAAAGTGTTCACGCGAAGAGGGCCAAACGCTTGATCGGAGGCCCAAACGCCTTCACACAGATGGTCCATGTGGTAATGCTGCTGACCGCGATGGCTGCCGTGAGCGAGTTGAGGGCGGTTACCACGCTGAGTACCGGCGATGTCTCGTTCATCTCTGCTGAAGCGGACTCAAATGGAGCCGTGGCCGACGGCTACAGCATTGTCACGTGGGTTTCTCTTGATGCTGGAGCCGTGCTCAAGTTTACGGACAACGGCATGTCGGACGCTGCTGCCACCGCCGCCAACACCACCGAGCACGCCTGGACTTTCACCGTGGGTGCATCTGGGATCGCTGCTGGCACAACCATCAACTTTGGCTATGATTCGCCAACCGCCGGCAAATGGAACGGCCCCGCAAGCGGGACGACATCCAGCAACCTGACGGGTTTCACCAATCCAGGCATCAGCACCAGCGGGGATCAGTTGTTTGTCTATCAAGGGACCGGAACCGGTGCCAATATTGCCACCACGCCAGCGGGTGCCGGGGCGTTCACAGGGACGTTGATTGCAGGGATCAATTTCGGCCCCACGATCACGACCGGCACGCCCACATCCAACAACACCTACGCTCCAACCTCCCTAGTTAACGGCAATGCCTACGTCAACGGCGGAAACTTCGACAACGGCTACTACAACGGTGTGCGGACAGGCCTGACTAATGCGCTGTCACGCGCGGCAACGACCAACGTGACGAACTTCACCTTCACGGAGACTCTGAATGCCAGTTATGACCGCACGACCAGTTTCACACTTGGCAGCACTGCTTCGATCTATTGGGACGCGAATGGTTCTACGGCTGGTGATGGTGGTGCAGGAACATGGGACACCACGACCAATGACCGGTTCAAGAACGCTGCCGCCGGAACCACCTTCTTCCGCTGGGTCAATTCCTCCACCGACAACGACCACACCGCTGTCTTCGGCGGTACGGCGGGCACCGTGACTGTGTCCGGCGGTGTCACTGCCAGCGGACTGCAGTTCGCTACCACGGGCTACACCCTCACGGCCAGCACGATCACGCTTTCTGGAGCTTCCACTCCTACGATTGATACAGGTAGCCTGGCTTCAACGACCATCAACTCCGCTCTTGCGGGTACTCAAGGCTTTACAAAGTCGGGTTCTGGTCTGCTTACCCTGGGTGGTTCGAGCACGGGTTTAAGCGGAACTGTTACCCACAATGGAGGCATCATCAACATCTCCAACGCCTCATCTTTAGGGACTGGCACTTTCACCTTCGGCGGTTACAACCGACTGCAAATCAATGTAGCTGATGGTGCCTCAATGACGGTGGCCAACAACATGGTTCTGCCTTCTGCCGGCACGGGAGGTGAAGCCGAACTGATCCGCGTCGGCGATGGTTCCCCCACCGCCGGAACCACGGCACGTCTCACTGGGGTCATCAGTGGGGGGAGCTCCGGTGCGATCTTTTCCCTGGATTCGGATCAGGGCAGCAACCATAACAACACCCTCATCCTCGACAACGCTGCCAATACCTTCTCAGGCACCCTGGAACTCTGGCGGGGCGCTTTAGCTTTCACGAGCGACGGAGCGCTGGGCAATTCCAACAACACGATCAAGGTCAATAATGCTGGGTTCAACGGTGGGCTGCGGTTCGAAGCCAACAACATCACGACCGCTTCGACCCGCACGTTCCAACTGGAGGGTAATGAGAGGATTGACACCCAAGCCTTCGCCTCGACGATCAATGGCGCGATCAGCGGCACCGGGAGTCTCCGCAAGATCGGCTCAGGTTCGCTGACACTGGGTGGCACGAACACCTATTCAGGCGGGACCACGAACGTCGCCGGGGGAAACCTGCGCGTGTCTGGCGGTGCGGCGGTTCCGGATGCGAGCGCGGTCACCCTCGACAACGCGGCTGGTGTCGGCCTGGAGCTTCTCGCCAGCGAAACCGTCGGCAGCGTCGCGGGCGGCGGGGCCACGGGAGGGAATATCAACCTGAACGACAAAACTCTGACGCTGGCAGCCGCGACCGCCACGTCCTTCGCGGGTGTGATCAGCGGGACTGGCGGCGCGATGACAAAGACCGGCAATTCCGTGTTCACCCTCACCGGCACGAACACCTATACGGGCGGCACGAACCTTAATGCAGGCTCGCTCAACATCAATAACGGCAGCGCTTTGGGCACCGGAACGCTCTCCGTGGGCACCACGGCCACGGGCACCTTCCTCCAGGTCGCGAACACCGCAGCGGTGACACTCGCCAACAACATGGTCTTGCCCAGCTCAGCATCTGCCCAACGGATTGACCTCATCAAGAACACTGCAAGTTCAACTACCGGCACCCAGATCAATCTCACCGGCGTCATCAGCGGTGGTAGTTCAAACCTTACGCTGCGCGTTACTTCAGACACTGCGGGCGACACCACCACGACCTACCGCTTCGCCGGAAACAACTCCTTCAGTGGCAAGGTGGAACTCTTCCGCGGGGCGATCGTCGTGGCGAACGCCAACGGCCTGGGCACCGCTGTCATCCAGCTCAACGGGAACAACAACACCACCCTGGGCGATCTACGCTTCGAGTCTGGCATGACCTTCGCTAACAACATCGAGTTGGTCAACACCTCCAACCCCGACCCTATCCACACGAACGGGAATACTGTCGTCTTGTCCGGCGTAATCACTAGCACGGGCGATGAGAACCTCGTGAAAATCGGCGCTGGAACCCTCACCTTGACCGGGGCCAACACCTACACCGTCGGCACGACCGTCAGCGGAGGAACCCTCCAGGTCGGCAACGGGGGCACAACCGGCAGCCTCGGCAGTACCAGCGGAGTTTCCAACAATGCAGCGTTGGCGGTGAATCGCAGCAATGCCATCACGATCAGCCCGGTCATCTCCGGTACCGGCACGTTTGAGCAGATGGGCACCGGCACGACCACTCTGAGCGGAACCAACACCTACAGCGGCACCACCACTGCGAGCGCTGGCGTGCTGCGGCTGGGCAGCGCCATGGCCCTGCCAGGTGGTATCGGCAGCACGGGTGGCACCAGCAACCTGACCCTGAACGGTGGCGTGATCGGGCTGGGTACAGGCGACTTCACCCGTGGTTTGGGAACCGGATCCGCGCAGGTGCAGTTCACCGGCAGCGGCGGTTTTGCTGCTTACGGCGCAGATCGGACGGTGAACTTCGGCGGTGCTGGTGCCCAGGTCACCTGGGGCAGCACTGGGTTCGTCCCCATCGGCAGCAGCCTGATTCTCGGTGCGGCGGATTCAGACAGTAAAGTCACCATTCAAAACCCGATCGACTTCGGCGGCGGCACCCGCACCATTCAAGTGGTCAAGGGAACCGCCACGGGCGCGGGAGTTTACGATGCGAAACTGGCCGGTGCGCTCAGCAACGGCTCCTACACGCAGACGGGGGACGGTAGGCTGGAAGTTGCGGGAGCCATCACCGGCACCACTTACGATCAAAGCACCACCAACGGCACCCTGGCCCTGACCTCGACCATTACCACCACCGGTGCCTTCACCCAAAGCGGCACGGGTTCCACGACGACGGTGTCCGGCAGCGGTGCTATCAGCGCCGACTCATTCACCCAGAGCGGTGCTGGCTCCGCGACGACGGTCACTGAAGGCGGTTCCATCAACAGCGCAGGAGCCGCCAATCTCAATGCGGGCACCGTGACGCTCAGCGCAGCGAGCACGGCCTTAATCGCACCGACTATCAACATCGGCGGAGCCGCAGTCAATCTGGGTGCCTCTGAGCAGATATCGGATACGGCCGCTGTTGTCCTCAGTAGCGGTAGTCTCGGCTTTCTCGGCAATGGCAAGACTGAAACCGTAGCTAGTTTGACCAACAGCGGCGGCAACTTTGTCACCGGAGCGAACACACTCATCGGCACGGGGGCCACCATCACCTGGTCTGGCGGTACCAATACCGTGAGCAATGGTGGCAACGTGCAGGATGCCCATCTTGTCATCAGCGGCGGCACCAACACCGTCGAGGGCGGCGCATCTGGCGGCGTGCTGCAGCTCAAAACCGGTGGTGCCGGACTCGAAATGTCCAATGGCAGCACTCTGACGCTCAACTCCGACAATGCCGTGGCTGGCAGGCTGTTATTGAAAGGCGATGTCACCACCACCGGCAACGCCACCGTCACCATTGCCAGCGGACTGGCGAACACGAACCAGGGCAGTATCGATCTCGACAGCGGCACCCGCATTTTCACCGTCGCGGATGGCACAGCGGCCAACGACCTGCAGGTCAGCGCCGTGATTCGCAACGGTGCGCTGACCAAAGCAGGCGCAGGCACCATGACGGTAACGGCGGCCAATACCTATGCAGGTACGACCACGGTGAGCAATGGCACCCTTCAGCTCGGCAATGGCGGCACCAGCGGCAGCATCAGCAGCTCTAGCGACGTTGTCCTCTCCAGCAGCACCGCAACGCTCGCTGTCAATCGCAGTGATAGCGTCATTATCAACCAGGCCATCACCGGCGGCGGGAACGTCGAAGTGATCAGCGGCAGCACTATTTTGGGCAGCGACAGCAACTCCTACTCCGGCACCACCACGGTGGACAGCGGTGCCACTCTTCAGGTCGGCAGTGGCGGCATTGGCAAAAGCGGCACCGGGACAACGACGGTCAATGGTTCCGGGGCCGTCCTGGCTGGGACCGGCACGGTTGAAAGCGTCACGACCTCCGTCATCCTCGGCACCATCAAACCGGGCGACAATGGCGGTGACAGTGCCGGCACCCTCGACATCCAGACCCTGATCTTCACTCCCGTAGCGAATACCACCGTGGCGGAACTGCAGATCACCGGTTCCACCGCGGGCTCCAGCCTTGCATCCGACATGATCAACATCACCGGCAACCTCACCCTCAACAGCCTCAGCAACATCTACGTCAATGGCACGGGCTACACTGCTGCGGTGGGCGACAGCTTCACGATCTTCGACTGGAGCGGTGTAGTCACCCTCGGCAGTTTCAGCACCGGCACCAACTTCCGCACCGGGGCCAACGCCGATGGCAACGAAGACAACCTCGATCTGCCCGACATCACCGGCATCGGCTTCTGGCAGATCGGCAGCATGCTGGATGCCGGTGCGCTCAGTCTCACCATCGTCGCCGTGCCCGAGCCTGCACGGGGAGTGCTGCTGCTGTGTGGATGTTTGGTGATGGTGTGGCGTCGGCGGAGATAAGCGGCCCTGCGCGATGCAAAGCATCAAGAGCTCTCATCCTTTTCATTTTTCATACTCCGCATTATAGCTTTGTTCTGCGCAGCGCATCCGCACCGATATGACGCTGCAACATCATACAGACGGGCTGGCCTGCTGATCACCGGCTCAAACTCCGCCACACCGTCGGCAACCTCTCTCTCACGAGTCTGGCGCTGTTGGCCGGGATGAGGGCAGGGGAAAGGGGGATGTTCTTGGTGTCTTCAAAGTCGAGGTGGCCGGGACTGCGGGAGTATTTGTAGTCCTTGTCCAGGCTGCCATCGCCAGAGAGCTGGATGCCGACTTCTTCGAGGCGTGGCACGGAGAGATAAAACAGGCCGTGTTCGAGGGAGCTGGCCTCTCCGGGTTTCAAGCGGAGCTTCGACCGGGCCAGTTCACGAAACAGCTCGCGGGCCGTGGCTTCGGCGGGATTCACAAAGGTGCGGTGCTCGGCGATGAGATCGTGAAATTCGGTCTCCAGGCGCAGTGCAGCAAAGGCTGTGTCGATTTCCTCCCTGGCCAGCGGGTAGTGCGTGCAGCCGAGGACGATGGTTTGCAGCGGCGCAGTAGGCTTCTCAGCGCGGTATGCCTCAGTCAAAGCACGCGCTTCCTTCAAGGCGTAGGCCGCGACGGAATCGGGAAAGGCCGCGTCGCCTTCAATGGCACCTGCCAGCGTGGCACTGCCCTGCTGAGCGATGACGGGCACGCTTTGACCCGCGAGCCCCAGAGTGCTGGCAATGGTGCGTGGATAAACCTTGCTGGCGCAGGTGCCGACAGTGGCGAGCACGCCGATGCCGCCTGTGGTTTTGGATTCCAACACACCCCGCGCACCAGCTTCGACCACACCGACAACGATGACGGGAATCTTCCATGCGGCGACGGCCTTGCGGATGTCTTCGAGTCCGTAGGCCGTGGCGGTGTTGCAGGCGATGACAATGGCTTTGACCGGTGGCTTGTTGAACTGCGGCTCGCTACCTGCGGTGGGCCAGGTGCGGCGGCCAAGCAGGAAGACGGCATCCTTCACAATGAGCTCACGCAGGTAGTCCGTGCGGTTGACGGCGGAGTAGTTGCCGTAGGGCATGTTGGCCTGATCGCCAAAGTAGATGAAGCGCTCCTGCGCGAAATCAGGCACGCCATCTGCACCGGGCTGAAGGGTGTCGTTGTGAAAGGCGTCCAGCGTCAGCAGCGCCTCCAGCACCGTGAGTCCGCCGATGCCGGAATCAAACACGCCAATGGGCAGATGGCGTGTGGCCTCCGCATCGCTCCAGGCACTGGCGTCGAAACTGAAGGCGGCTTTGCCATCGGGATGCGCCCGCGCATGCTCAATGAGATCAGCGGCGTGAACTGCGGCGGCCAGCAGGAGCAGCGCGGTGAGGATTTTCATGGGAAAGAGGCGAAAGGGGGCGGAAGCGTACGCAGCATGCATGCCAATCAAGCCGGAAGTCGGCAGGAGGATGCTGCAATCAGGGTGCCGCCTTGCTCATTCAAGTGAAAGCAAACAACAGCCGCCCAAAGAACACGGCGGCCACCATGCCGACGAAGTCAGCGGTGAGTCCGGCGACGAGGGCATGGCGGAAGCGGCGGATGCCGACGCTGCCGAAATACACGGTCAGCACGTAGAACGTTGTTTCGGTGGAGCCGTAGAGGATGCCAGCGGTGAATTTCACCATTTCGCTCAGATCGGGGCGCGTGAGGATCTCATTGAGGATGCCCTGGGCACCTGAGCCGCTGAGCGGGCGCATGAGTGCGAGGGAGAGCACCTCCACCGGGAAACCAAGCATGTTCAAGACAGGCGCGAGAGCGTATTCGAGCAACTGAAACGCTCCCGACTCACGCAGGATCGCCAGCACAGCCAGCATCGCTACGAGGTAGGGCATGATGCGCACCGCTACCTGAAAGCCTTCCTTGGCTCCATCCACAAACTCCTCATAAACCTTCACGCCACGCGCCCAGGCCACACCCACGGCGAGAATCAGGATGGCCGGAATGGCGAGGCCGGAGGCACCATCCATCACCCGACGCCACACTGGCGGCTCGGCCTTCACCTGCGTGGCAGCAGCGGCTTTCGCTTCTTCCTTTTTCAAGGCGAGCGTCTTTTCGGCATCGGCCTTGCGTTGCGCCGACTGGGTCAGCACGGCAGAAAGCCCGGTTTGATCCAGGATCGACTTCCGCCATGTAGGCGGGCCGAGTTCCAGCGCAGAGACGCCGATGAACAACGTTCCGAGCAGCATGAGCCAAAACTTGGCCTTGGGCGTGATGCCCGCAGGTTTGGCCGTGGTAGTCTGTGTTTCAGAGACGACCTCATCGGGCTGGGCCACGAATCCGGGCAGCCGCTGAAAGCTCTTGGCTGCAATCACTGCTGCCACGGAGGCGCAGGCTGTGGCAAGGATGGTGGGAACGATGACGCGGAAGCTGTGGCTTACCCCGGCGGCGTTGAGTAAATTCATCGCCGTCATTGGGATGAGCGTGAATGCGCCGGTGTTGAGGGCCAGGAATGTGATCATCGCATTGCTGGCGCTCTGCTTGTGCGGATTGAGTTCCTGGAGGTGGCCCATGGCTTTCAGCCCCAGCGGCGTCGCGTTGTTCGAGAGGCCCAGCATGTTCGCGGAGAGGTTCATGACCATGGCGCTCATGGCGGGGTGGCCGGTGGGCACGTCGGGAAACAGGCGGCGCAGCAAGGGGGAGAGCAGGCGCACCACGGCCTCCAGCACGCCCGCCTTTTCCAGCAGCCGTAGCACCCCCAGCCAGAACATCATCATGCCCGCCAGTGGCAGGGCGATGCCCATGACGGCTTTTTCAGCGCCTTTCATGGCGGCGTCGATGACACTGGCATCGCCCGAAACGCGACCAACTAGGCCGGCGACGAGAAGTCCGATGAAGAGGAGGGTGGCCCAAATATAGTTCAGCATTGCTGTGGCGGAAAGTGTGACAACGGAGTAGCCAGAGGCGGCGGTAATGCGTAAACGTTTCTGCGCCAGCCTCAAGTGGCAACTGCCCATACCTTTGTTCATGCCCTGTCCTATCCAGCTCGCCAGCAAGCTCAGCGGCCTCAGCCAGCACGTGATCCGCATTTGGGAGAGGCGCTATAGCGCGCTCAGCCCCAGCCGCACCGGCACGAATCGCCGCATGTACTGTGAGGAAGCCGTCAAGCGGCTGAAGTTGTTGAAGACTCTCACTGAAAACGGCCATCGCATCGGCGGTGTGGCACGGCTCTCCACGGCAGAGCTTGAGGAACTGGCCCAGGGCACCGCACCCGTCGCAGGCCCTTTATCCGAGCTCCCCGCAGATCCCACCGCGCCCGTTCCCGCAGAAGGTCCCACATTGCAGAGCCCGCTGATGGAGCCGGCGCAGTACGTGGACAACGCCATCGCCGCCTCCAAACGCTACGATTGCGAGGGGTTTCGCCATGTGCTTTTGCAGGCGCGCATGCAATTGGGGCAGCGCGGCATGCTGCATCAGGTCATCTGCCCGCTGATCATCCAGATGGGCAACAGCTGGCAGCAGGGGGAGTTGCGTCCGAGCCACGAACACATTGCCACGGCCATCATCCGCGAGATGCTTCTCACCCCGGTGCCCGGCAGTCAGACGCCTCTGAATGCGCCGGAGCTCGTGGTGGCCACCCCTGCGGGGGAGGTGCACGAACTGGGGGCTTTAATCGTGGCAGCCTCGGCGAGAGATCTGGGTTGGTATGTGACCTATCTTGGGCCCAATCTGCCCGTGGAAGAGATCGCCGCCTGCGCCATCGCCCGCAACGCCACCGCTGTGGCGCTCAGCGTGGTGTTCCCGGAGAACTGTCCGATAATCATGGAAAAACTGCGCAGGATGCGCGAGTTGCTGCCGCCCACTATGCGTTTCATCGTCGGCGGGCGTGCCTCCGAAGGCTACCGCCTCGCATTGCCGGACCTGGCCATTCAATGGGTCAAATGCTTGCATGGACTGGACGAAGCTTTATGCAAGAATCAGGCGTGAGGTGGGTTGCACGCTGCGCGACTCCCTCTAGTTTGTTTTTTCCATGCTTTTACACCGTACCACCACCGGCAGCTTCATTCAAACCGCGACCTCCTGGCACGCTGTGCCTGAAACAAACTGGGATGCGCTGCTTGAAATCGTGGGGCTCTCTGCCTACCTCGCGCAGATCGCCGCGACAACACCTGTAGTGGAGGCGCCCGCACCGGAAACCATCCTGGCTCCCATCGTTTCCCAGGAGGTGTGGGCCGCAGGTGTAACCTACTTCCGCAGTCGTACCGCGCGGATGGAGGAAAGCAAAGATGCAGGGGGGGGCAGCTTTTATGACCGCGTCTATGCAGCGGAGCGTCCCGAGATTTTCTTCAAGGCCACACCTCAGCGAGTGGCGCATCCGGGGCAGGCGATGCATCTGCGCAGCGACTCCAAATGGATGGTGCCTGAGCCCGAGCTGACGCTCTGCATCAATAGCCGTGGTGAAATCATCGGCTACACCGTGGGCAACGACCTTTCCTGCCGTGACATCGAGGGCGAAAACCCGCTCTATTTGCCGCAGGCGAAGTGCTTCAAGCTCTGCGCCGCACTCGGTCCTGCCATCCTGATTCAAAATGAAGCGCCTGCGCCTACGACGCGCATTCATTTGCAGATCGACCGCGCTGGCGTGGCCGCCTTCGAAGGCGAAACGACGGTGTCGCAGCTTAAGCGTACGCCCGCCGAACTCGCAGGCTTTCTCTTCCGTGACAACACCTTTCCCACCGGCACCTTTCTCATGACTGGCACCGGCATCGTCCCCGGAGATGAATTCACCCTGCGAAGCGGCGACATTATCCGCATCACCATCGACGGCATCGGCACGCTGGTGAATCCGATGGCGTAGGCTGGGGGGGCGGAGAGGAGTTTAGGTTTAAAGTTTGAATTGGGGCTCATCTCTGGACTGCTCACGATTTAAAGGCACGCGGCTGTCCGTGCGCCGACAGTCTGCTTTCGCACGAATACTGGACGAAACCGCATTTCTCTTTAGAAACTCCCCAACCATGACACTCACCGGACATCATTACATCGCGGGCCGCGAGTCGGCTCCCCACGGCCACCTGTTTCACGCCTTCAATCCCACCACCAGCGCCCAGCTTGAACCTGCTTTTGGAGATGCCACGCACGCAGAAGCGGATGAAGCCATGCAGGCAGCGGATGGAGCTTTTGATGCGTTGCGCCTCGCCACACCCGAGACGCGTGCGAAATTGCTCGATACCATTGCGGATGAAATCACTGCTCTGGGCGAAGCGCTGCTCGAACGCGCCCATGCCGAGTGTGCGCTGCCGATGGCCCGTCTCACGGGTGAGCGTGGCCGTGCGATTGGCCAGCTCAAGCTCTTCGCCGCTTTGATCCGTGAAGGCTCCTGGGCAAATGCCTGCGTGGACCATGCGCTGCCTGACCGCCAGCCGCTGCCGAAGCCGGATGTGCGCCGCGTGATGCTGCCCATCGGACCCGTCGTGGTGTTTGGCGCGAGCAATTTCCCTTTCGCCATCGGCGTCATCGGCACGGATTCCGTCTGTGCGCTGGCATCTGGCTGCCCAGTCGTCGTCAAAGGCCACCCAGCACATCCAGGCACCTGCGAGATGCTTGCACGTGCGGTCCTTAGCGCTCTGCACAAAGTGGGCCTGCCGGCTGGTTGTTTCTCACTGCTCCATGGGAAGTGCAATGACATCGGCACCACGCTGACCAAGCACCCGCTCACTCAAGCGGTTGCCTTCACGGGTTCCCTGCGCGGTGGTCGGGCCTTGATGGATGTGGCTGCGGCGCGTCCGCATCCGATTCCCGTGTATGCAGAAATGGGCTCGGTGAATCCTGTCTTTGTACTGCCGGGGGCGCTCAAGGAGCGTGCCTCCAAAATCGCCGAAGCTTATGTGGGCTCCGTGACAATGGGCGTGGGCCAGTTCTGCACGAATCCTGCCGTCGTTCTCGGCCTCAAGGGCGACGATTTGAACCAGTTCATCAGCAACGCCGCCGCCCTCGCGGGCAAAGTGGCGCCGCAGACAATGCTGCATCGCGGCATCTGTGAAGCCTATGACGCCGGTACCGCCGTGTGGCAGACTGTGAAGGGCCTGCAACTGGTCGGTGAATCTGAAACTCCCTCCAGCGAAACTGCCTCCCAGGCAGCATGCCGCATCTTCACCACGACGATTGACGTACTGGAGGCCAATGCCGAGTTGCGTCGCGAGGTGTTTGGCCCGTGCTCGATCATCACGCAATGCGCCAGCCTCACTGACATGCTGCGCTATGCGAACAGCCTCGAAGGCCAGCTCACGGCCACGCTGCAAGGCACCGAGCAGGATCTGCGCGACTTCGCCCCGCTCATCCGTGTGCTGGAGCGCAAGGTGGGCCGCATCATCTTCAACGGTTTCCCCACCGGCATCGAAGTCTGCCCCTCCATGCATCATGGCGGTCCGTATCCCGCCGCCAGCCACAGCTTCTTCACCAGCATCGGCACCGGCAGCATCTACCGCTTCGTCCGTCCCGTTTCCTATCAGGGCTTCCCCGAAGAAGCACTTCCAGAACTGATCAAAGACGCCAACCCACGCGGCGCAATGCGCATCGTCGATGGCGTGATGACGCGGTAGAAAGCAGTTTGAGCGTTGGCTCGTCCAGGAGTTTCCAGACGAGCTAAAGCTCCCGACTACTTTCCCAATCAACGCTCCTTCTTCGTATTCGACGGCGCGTTGAGAAATTTGCGCATGTCGTTGAAGATGCTGTCTGGGCCTTCCTGCGTCTGCGCGTGGGTGCGGACGCCTTCAAACCATTCCGCGGTGCTGGGCGAGTGCGCTTTGGCCACGGCGAGCAGTAGTTCGAGCGTTATCGGCACGGGCTGGCCGGTGTGAATGGCGGCAGACAGGGCAAGTTCGGCGGCGCGATCAAAGACCCATTTCAAGTCGGCTCCAGAGAAACCATTGGTGGCTTCGATCAATTCTGTTGTGTCGAATTCCGCAATGGGTTTGTCCTTAGCGAGCAGCTCGATGATCTGGGCACGTGCCGGAGCATCCGGCGGGGCGACGAAAATGGCCTGATCAAAGCGACCCGGACGGCGGAAGGCGGGATCAAGCGCCCAAGGCTGGTTTGTGGCACCGATGACGAGGATGCGCTGGTTTTCGCTGCGGATGCCATCCATCTCATGCAGAAACTGGTTCACCAGATTGCGCATCTGGCTTTCGCGGATCTGGCGGCGGTCCTGGGCGAGGGAGTCGATATCATCAAAGACGAGCACGCAGGGGGCGTTGGCACGCGCGGTCTCGAAGATCTGATGCAGATTACGCTCCGTGCTGCCAAAGTAGGGATCAAAGATCTCGTGCAGGCCCACGGACAGATAATTGCAGGGCACTTCTCCCGCGACGGCGCGGAGAATCAGCGTCTTGCCGCAGCCGGGCGGGCCATAGATCAGAATGCCCCCGCCGGTTTTTCGGCCGTAGGCTTTGTAGAGATCGGGGAACTGCAGCGGGTAGGTGATCTTGAGGCGAATCTCCTCCTTCAGTTCTTCCATGCCGCCTACATCGGCAAAGGTAACGTTGCCACGCTCCGGGTCGCCCGGGGCATAGAAGGTCTCGGGGCGCCAGTCGTAGGGTGGGTCATCGAAGGGATCTTCAAAGAACTCATCTTGATCACCGCCGCCGGACATCGGTGCTTCCTGGCTGGCAGGTTCTGGAGCCGCCGGGGCAGGGGCCGTTTTGCGCGCGTCCCGGGCTGTTCGACCGAGCTCACGCTCAAGCGCAGGGTCGCTCATGGTGCCGTCGATTTGCGCGGCACGGTCAAAGTGCTCAATGGCCTTTGGTCGGTCGCCTTCACTCAAATACACGCGGCTCAGCAGCAGATGGGCTTGGGCGTTGGTGGGTTCCAGAAAAATGACACGTTCGGCACGGACTGCAGCCCCGGAGGTGTCTCCCTCCATGAACAAAACCTTGGCGATGCCCAGCATGGCGTCCGTCTGGTCCGGGTCCTGTTCCAAGGCACGGGTGAATACCTCACGGGCCTCGTCGAGATGGAGTTCCTCCAGGCAGGCACGACCATAGAGCAGCAGCAACGACAGGTTGTTCGGTGACTGGGTCAGAGCGTCCCGGAGTGCGGAGGAGTTTGGCATGGATGTAAGGATAGACCACCGCCGGGGTGATCCTGCTGAGATTTAAGAGCGCACGAAGCGTGCCGCCAATGATTTCTTGATACAACTCCGGGCATTCAGGCGGCGTAGAGCGCAGGGACGATGGCCGGAGGGGGCCATCTGAACTGAACTTGCTGCCTGCATGTAACGAACAATGCCATTTGAGGTTATGCCTTGAATGAAGACGAAAGCCTATTTTCTGTTTTTAGTGGTGCTGGCGATCACTATGCCAGGCGGAGCCGCAGATCGTGCGGGTGACCCCTTGCAGTCGCCGGGCATCGTTCTCTGCCTGAGACCCCTACGGCTTCCAGAGCGACCGGGACTGCCCGACGCGGTGGAAACCGTGAAACGGCTCACCTCCTTCTCTCAGAATCAGGAAGGCGCGGCCAGGCGTGCCATGGATGCGCTGGTGTTCATCTTCAAAGATCTCTTCCTCAGGGAGTACGAACTCGCTGCGGCTGAAAATGCGCTGGCCCAGGCGGAAAGGCGCGCACTGGCCAAAGAGCAACTGGCCACGCGCACCGAAACCGTGGGCAGCCCGCTGACTGGACCCAATCCGCGTCTTGCGGTGATGTATCGCCAGGAGGCTGCGGACATCCGAGGCAAGGCAAGCCAACGGCATGAAACAGCGCTCAACCT
>Ga0114968_10000807_pt1 | contig 23722 bp, 36 predicted proteins | sample M_130807_EF_Meta_FD_87020 | JGI IMG/M metagenome (GOLD analysis project Ga0114968, IMG submission 87020) | Freshwater microbial communities from Lake Montjoie, Canada to study carbon cycling - M_130807_EF_MetaG | ecosystem: Environmental > Aquatic > Freshwater > Lake | place: Lake Montjoie... | reverse complement strand
TTTAGAAATCCCGTAAGGCCCCGGCCGGTAGAGGTTTGGGGGGTTTTTTATAAAGTGTATTACAATTTAAAAAAAAAAAAAAAAAATAAAGGGGGGGGGGGGGGGAAGGTAAGAAAAAAGAAATCTTCGGACTGTAACCTGTAAGACCTGTAAGGCTGTAAGGGAAGGTCTTCTGGGTATCGGGGAGCGGGCTTCCTTGAGATCTTCTCTGGTCCCGCTCCCGGAACCTATGCGCACAAAATCTGGATTACCACCACGACCAAGTGGAACAGTGTCACCATTTCGGCTTCCTCCTCCCCGGGGGCCGGGGAACGTGAAATATCCCCCAGACCAGACCGAGAAGGCCCACAAGTAACACGGCTGGTAACACAAGGACTTCCATCTTAGACTTCCGCCAGTCGGAAATGGAGCCAACCGAGCAGTTCCCCGTATTCCGTGATTCGAACCGTAAATTCCACGAAATCCGAGTCGGGTTCTAATGAGTACGGAGCCACTCTGGGTTCGTCCCAGTGCGTCATCCCGCCGTCCCACCCCGAAGCCATCCCGAGAGCCTTTCGTACTACTTCGCTGGCCATCCCCACGGTGAAAGGACCGGGAGGCCCGAACACCCTGATGAAATCGTTCAGCTGGGTGAATTCCAGCTCCTGCGGGTCGCGAACCCAAACCATGAACGTGCGTTCCCGGTCCACAACTCTCTGCCGCTTGGCCTTGAGGAAATCGTCGATCACTTGCATTTCCGCAGCTCCTCGTACATCAAATCCACCCAATCGTTCATTTCCTGCAGGAGCGCTTCGTAGCGCCCCCGCGAAATCTCTCCATTCTGGAGCTGTTCGTCGGCGGAATCCATCATAGATTCTGCTGTGCGCTCGATTCGAGCTTCCATCTCTTCCATCGTAATCATGGCGTCCATCCATTTTCGTTGCGAATTTCACCAACGTAGTTGCCCTTGGAATCCCACAGGCCTTCGGCTATTCCAGGCCATTCCTCTCGGAATCGCTCAAGCTCCACCTCTGCGTCGGAATCGTTTGGATTCTCCGCGCAGTATTCGCACAGGCGGTCGTATTCGGCCACCAGTCGAACTATCTCGTCGTGTTCGCTCATTCCGCGTCCCTCCTGTTCCGCATGTCGTCCAACCATTCCAGCTGCTGGTCGGCCAGAACCTCGGCGCGTTCGCGCTGGCACTGGATCTGCCACCGAATGGCCTCCTTGAATTCCTCGATGTCCCTGCAATACGCGGCGATTCGAACCATCGCGGTCAGGAATCCGATCTGCGAAGGTGCCTCGCAATCCCGGCGAATGTTCTCTGGGATCGAGAGGCTCAAGGCTTCCTTGGCTTCGTCGATTAGCGACGAGACTTCGGGGTCGTAACTTTCCAAGACTGACATTCTAGTGTCCCTTCCTGCGATAGATGAAGAATATGGCGATTGCCGCCAGAACGAGATAGCCCATGTGGCCTCCTACTACAGACAAATTGTACCACACCCGACAGATCCTGTCAAGGGGGTGGATTCCCTAGGATTCCACCCCATTTCCAAGCTTCCATCAGGAATAAGAGGCGATTTCCAGTATCGCGTGGAACGGAAAGCGATCGCATTGGGCGATGATTTCCACTGTCTCGTACCCGTATTCGTTCCCTGGAATTGGGACCAGAACGATCGGGCAGCTCAGAACTTCCGGTTCCATTGGGTCTTCTCCTTGGATCTGGCGATCCATTTCCACCAAGGCTTCCCGCACGATTTCCTCGGTCAGAACCTCGCAGCTCGTGGCGGTTTCCACCGTGAATTCCTGGAATTCCCGTGGCTGGCTGTCCACGTCCCGAAGGGAAACGTAAATTCTCATCAGACTTCCTCCGGTCCGTCCAGAATGTCGTCGAACTGGTCGTCGAGGAAAGCGATCTGGCCGACTTCCTGGATTTCCCCGCCGTCCAACTGGACAAAGAATTTGATTTCCTTTGTTCCCTTGGGAACTTTGATTTCCCCCTGTTCCCACCAGTCTTCCGTCGGGTGCAACTTGGCTGCGATTTCCATCGTACTTCTCCTATTCGTGGGAAGATTCCCACTTCGCTCTTCCCCGTGGGGCGGAGGGAAGTGGGCCGGGTTTCCCCGGCCCTTCCAGCTCAGTTCGGCTGCCGGTACCACGCCACCATGGCTTCCGGGTGTTTGTCTTCCATGGCTTCCCAAGCCTCCTCGGCGTTCTCCTCGCTGTCGTCGAAGGCCCAGATTTCCAAGACCTTCCAGTCTTCGTCGTGCGCCCCGAGAATCTCGCCCTCGACATTCGAGCCGTCGGGTCCGACTGCCGAAATCCAGAGGGAAGGCGACTCCTCCTCGGCTTCCTCGTCCCATTCGTCGTGTTCGATGGCGACTTCCTTGGCTCGGGCTTTCTCTGCCTGCGCCAGTTCCAGCGTCGGGAACCACTCGGCTTCGTATTCCCTGCCGCCGCTGTACGAGAACAGGACTGCGCCTGTCCGAATCTTCCTGATTGCCATTTCCGGTCCTCTCCGGTTCCGGGGGCGGCACCGCGCCGCCCCACCAACAAAGTGTACCACACCCCGGGGGTGGGCGCAAGGGTTTTGTTCCCCGCGATTTCCCCCCGATTTCCCCCCGATTTCTCAGTATTCCCCGCCTGCGGCCTTGGCTTCCCGCTCATGTTCCCACCAGCTTCGGGCGATCTGGCCGAAATGGCGAATTGCGGCTGTCTTGGTCGTGATTCCGTAGTGTTCCAGCTCGATCCCGATTTCCTCGCGGCTCCAGCATTCCACGATCATGTCCCAACCGAACTTGCCCCAGTGTTGTTCCGCGTGTTCCACCACGACCGGAACCAGCGCCCACGCGGCGCGAGACTTCTTGTCTAGCATGTTCTCCATCTCAGACCCCCGCGATCAGAATTGCGACGAGAATGGCGGCACCGGCCAACGCGGCCCAATTCCCAATGATTCGTGAACGACGCATCTTATTCTCCTATTCGTGGGAGGATTCCCACTCCGAATTCCCCCGTAAGGGAATTGGGAGTGGGGGGCGGATTCCCGCCCCCCTGCCCGGATTACGACCCGTAGGAGTCGTCGCCGACCACCACCCGCTCGCCGCGCTTGACCTTCGCGCGGAGGACGTTGCTGGTATTCATGACGCGCTGCCCGTTATTCAGGTGCGCCCAGCGATCGGTGTCGATTCCGTTGGCGGCCATCAGAGCCTCCAGAGTCTCGATCTCGACCCGCTTACCTGTGGGATTCACGAGATCCTTGATCGCGAACGCGAGGCTGTCGCCGCAGGTGTCCTTGGTGAGAGCGTACTTGGCCTTGTAGGCATTCGGTACGATCGACCGACGGCGGACGTCGTGGGGGTTCGCGGCGAGCCATTCGATGGCCGTGGCCAGCGTGGCGTCGAATTCGACCCCAGTGGCTGCGATGCGGCCATAGGCGTCTGTCAGGGTGTACTGGCCATCCGCGATCGTGGCCACGAGGCCTGCGGTGGTGGTGCTGGCGCGCTGCGCGCGGGAGATCTTGGTCTGCATGGGTGGCTCCTGTGCCGGTGGGTGGGGCGAGAGCGGGATTGCCTCGCCACCACCACCCGAGTATTGTACCACGCCCCGACAAACGGCACAACCCCCATCGACGCAACCCTACCATGCGTCCGACGCAGGTACCATTGGTGTTACAGGGGGTCGCCCCGCAAAAAATACTTGACAGCGGGTCCCGGCTGGGGCATGCTATAGTGTAATAGAGTAGTATTTCAAACGGCCCTTACAAATGTTGGGTCCCCCTATCCCCGGAGTATACCCCATGTACACTGCCTCTGTCTACGAGTTTCTGGACACCCGCGCCAAGGCTTATGACTCCAAGAATCATGGGTTGAATCTCAATCTGTTGATCACGGAGTTGCTGGAGCATAACGCCAGCCTCTTTTGTCACGAAGTACCTAATGGGTCCCCCAAGGTACGTATATCCTATATAGATGGTAGTGAAGTCCTATTCACGCACGAGGAAGGCTTCCACGCTTCTTGGGTCCCCCAGATCCCGGATGAAGTAGCCCCCACCCCCACCCCTACCCCCACTCCGGCCCCCCGTAAGAAGCCCGCGAAATGAACAGCCAGAAGGTGATCACGTTCATCTTGGTTTTGGTGGTTATAACGCTAGCCGTTGTTGTTGCTGGCGTTGTATTCGTGATGCTCGTGGCGCTGTTTGACGAGCGCGTCAACAACTACGAGATCTTCAAGCTCATTGGACCGGCGTTCAATATGATTGTCGGGGCTTTTGTTGGGTTATTGGGTGGTATTACCATCAGCAAACCCGGAAAGACGCCTTGACGGGTCCCTCCGCCCGTGATATGATACGTGCCTAGCTCCTCTGGTTTTCCCCCCTTGTGCCAGAGTATGTGTTGACCGAAACTGGCATATCGCATCTGTATAGGTTAACCGAGCTTCTTGAGGGGGAGATGGGTCCTCTCCTGTCTCCCCCTCTTTTTTTCTGTTCTCCGGTGTGTTATTCTTTGGGTCGATCACTTGGAGATAGTGATGACCTTTACAAAACCGCCTACCCGCGATTGGGATGCAATTGAGCTTATGTACCGGCAGGGGCTGGTGAGCATCGAGCATATTTGCAAACATTACGACGTGAAGCGCACGGCGCTTATGAATCACGCCCGAAAGTGCAACTGGGTTCGTCCCCTAGATATGGATGATCTAGAAGATGATGCACACGCGATGGCGGATTCCAAGTCGGAGATATATGTCCCGCCCCCCGCGATCCATGAGGGTGCGACCTATCCACGGGATATCGAGCATAGTCTGTTTTCGCCCGACGACATCAAGAAAGCCACCCTGCTTACAGCGGTAACGGTGGTAACCGAGCACCGGCAAGACATCAAGCGACTGCGGAACGTGACGACAGCGTACGTGGACACGCTGCAAGAGCTGGTCAGTCCGGACCTCTGGCCGATAGATGAGACGGGCAACAAAGTATACCCGAATCTCCACCTGATGGGGAAGGACGGCCCAGCCGACTTCCTGGATAAGGTCACGAAGTCGCTAGCGCGGCTGGTGCAACTGGAGCGGACAGCCTACGGGCTGAGGAACGACCAGAACCCGCGTGACGAGGATGAAGGCGACCGGACGGCCAACGATCAGGTGAACGAGCTGTTCGCGAAGCTGAACGAGATGGCCGCAGAAAAAGCGAAGAACTGATGGGACAGATCGCCGTAGACCTCCGACTGGAAATGGGACGCCGACGGATGGCGTGGCTCGAAGAGGCGCGGGCCAAGCAGCTGACCCCGCCCGGGGAGTGGTGGAACACGTGGCTCGTAATGGCGGGTCGCGGGTTTGGCAAGACCCGTTTGGGCGCGGAAGATGTGGTCTGGTACGGGGTTAACGAGCCGGAGACCCGTATAGCCGTGGTAGCGCCGACCTTCGCGGACGTACAAAAGGTGTGCTTCGAGGGTGATTCGGGTATCATCAGTCGACTCCCGGGGAAGATGATCCAGAAGTACAACCGGTCAACCGCCGAGCTGACCCTCGTGAACGGCACGATGTATTTCGGATTTGTGGCGACGGAGCCGGAACGTCTGCGCGGCCCGCAGTTCCATCGCGCATGGTGCGACGAGGTGGCCGCGTGGGAACACCCGGACACTATGGACATGCTGAATTTTGGGCTGCGATTGGTGTCGCCCTCCGGGAAAGGCCCCCAGAAGATACTGACGACCACCCCCAAGCCGGTTCCGATTATCTCGACCATCGTGAACAAGTGGAAGACAAAGGGTCCGGAGGAGTCGGGGATTATTATCACGACCGGTTCGACCCATGAGAATAAGAAGCACCTCGCTCCGAGCTTCTTCAAAGAGATCACGCAGTACGAAGGGACCGAGCTGGGGCGGCAAGAGATCTACGGCGAACTCCTGGATATGGAGAACGCCGGTATCTTCAAGCGCAAATGGTTCAAGCTATGGCCCGCGAAAAAGGCCCTGCCCCGCTTGGAATATATCGTGCAATCCTGGGATACCGCCTTCACGCAGCGGACCCATTCGGACCCCACCGCGTATGCCACATTTGGGGCATTCCAAATACCGAACCAGTATGGGAAATGGGGCGTAATGCTCCTCGATTGCTGGTCGGAGAAGCTTGAATTCCCAGAATTGCGGAAGAAGGCCATAGAAGAGTATAATTCAGAGTATGGAACACCACCCAGACGACCAGATGCTGTGCTCATCGAGGCCAAAGGCTCAGGTCTCAGCCTCATGCAAGAATTGCGGATCGCCGGTCTCCCGATTCGTTCATACAATCCCGGACGCGCCGATAAGGTTCAGCGTGCGCATGCGGTGTCACATCTGTTTGCGAATGGGGCTTTTTATGTTCCGGAGTCCATGGTCCGGCGCGGATCCCCAAGAGACTGGGTGGAGCCATTTATTACGCAGCTTTGTACCTTTCCTTATGCACAAAATGACGACTATGTGGACGTGGCTACGCAAGCGATGAAGCACCTCTCGAACAACGAATTCGTCAGAGTCGAGACGATCCGCCCCGAATGGGAGGACTACGTGGACGACGACGTGAACGACTTGGCCAACCCGTATGCGGCGTGAGCCGGAAGGATCTCAAAATGGCAAATCTTAGCTCCAAATCCCGGAACAAGCTCAAGGACTCCACTTTTGGGCTGCCCGGGGAGCGCAAGTACCCCATGCCCGACAAGTCACACGCCGGGAATGCCAAGGCCCGAGCCTCAGCGATGGTTAAGGCGGGCAAGCTCAGCCCCGCATCCAAGGCCAAGATCGACGCCAAGGCTAACAAGATTCTCGGAAAGGGCAAGTAATGGTCAAGACTCCAGCGTGGACCCGGAAGGAAGGCAAAAACCCCAGCGGCGGACTGAACGCCAAGGGTCGGGCCTCGTACAAGGCCGCTAACCCGGGCAAGCCGGGGCTGAAAGCGCCCCAGCCGGAAGGCGGACCCCGGAAAGACAGCTTTTGTGCGCGAATGACGGGCATGAAGAAGAAGCTGACCTCCGAGAAGACCGCCAAAGACCCGAATTCCCGCATTAACAAGAGCCTCCGGGCGTGGAAGTGCTGATGCCATATGAGACGAAGTGCCGCGTGTGCCGCGTCGATTTCGGGTTTGCGGGTGGCATTATGCCCTACCAGACTACGAATCCCCCGATTCCCGGCAAAAACACTCCGTATTTCATTCCGATGTGCGACAAGCATCTGGCTGAAACTGAAGAAGCCCGAATTGTGTACTTTCGAAACATGGGATGGAAAGAATGACCTACGCAAACAATTCCTGGTTGGAACTCCAGATCCAACAGGCACTCGAAAACGTATTCCGTAATTACAAAGAGAGCGCTGATGATTCCGTGCGCGCTCTCGTAGTTATCCCGATCGATAGTGAAATATCTCTGCACCTCGCGAAGATGGTCACAGAAGAGCTGGACGTTTTGGCTAACGGCCCCTGATTTTTCAATACTTGACAGGAGCCTCTTCGTAGGATCCGCTATGTCTTACTCGTGCACGAGGACCCCATTATGGCCGTACAGTTCCCCCAGGATCCTCTGCGAAACCGCCGAGAAAATGACGAGTTCGCTGAGGGCAACCCGGACCTGCCCTTGATGGATGGCGATGAGCCGGATGATGCCGAATTCCATATCGTAGAAAACGACGACGGGTCGGCAATTATTGAGTCCAATATCAAAGAGACCAAGAAGTATGCCGGGGATTTTACCGAGAATCTCGCGGAAGACGTGATCGAAGAGTACGAGCTGAAAGAATTCGCTACCGGCATTTTGGATTTCATCGATCGCGATTTGGATGCCCGCAAAGAACGCGACCAACAGTACGCTGACGCTATCAAGCGTTCTGGGCTGGGCGAACCGGCCCCCGGTGGTGCGGAGTTCGCGGGCGCTAACAAGGTTACCCATCCACTAATTGCCGAGTCCTGCGTCGACTTTTCAGCGCGGATGATGCGCGAGCTGTTCCCACCGAATGGCCCCGTCCGCAGCAAGATTATCGGCACGCCGAATTTTCATAAGATCGCTAGGGCCAATCGCAAGACCCAGCATATGAATTGGCAGCTCACATATCAGATCCCGAATTATCGGGCTGAGCTTGAGCAGATGTTGACACAAGAGCCGATGGCGGGGTCGCAGTACACTCGCTGGTGGTGGAATTCAGACGAGGCACGTCCAGATTATGAGTTTGTTCCCGCCGACGACGTTATCATTCCGGCAGCGGCTAGCAATTTCTATACAGCTGAGCGCATTACACACCGACAGTACATCACGCAACAAACTTATGAGGATCAGGTTGCTACCGGCTACTACCGCGACGTCGATATTTTCGCGGCTACCCAGACGCCGGAAATTTCCAAGTCGGAGAAAGCAAACAATAAAATTGAGGGTATCGACCTTGACCCGTACAACCAAGACGGAGTTCGTACGGTCTACAACATCTACATCACGCATCGCTTCGAGACAGATCCGCTTGCTCGCAAAGACGGTCGACCAGCGCCGTACATTGTTGTGGTGGATGTCATATCATCTGAAGTCCTCGCCGTCTACCGTAACTGGAAGGAGGATGACAAGAGGTACAAGAAGCTCGACTGGATCACCTCCTATGATTTTATTCCTTGGCGTGGCGCTCAGGGCATTGGCATTTGGCATCTAATTGGCCAGCTCTCGGCGGCGGCTACTGGCGCTCTGCGGGCGCTTTTGGATTCAGCCCACATTAACAACGCCCCCACCCTTCTGAAGCTCAAAGGAGCGAAAGTTGGTGGTCAGAGCACTTCGATTCAAGCCACGCAGGTGGCCGAAATTCAGGGTACGGATTCCACAACTGACCCGGATATTCGCAAGTACGCGATGCCTGTCCCATTTAATCCGCCCAGCCCTGTTTTGTTCCAGCTCCTTGGGTTCCTCGTGGACTCTGCCAAAGGGGTTGTTTCCACCGCAGAAGAGAAGATCTCGGACGCTAATTCCCAGATGCCCGTTGGCACCACCAACGCGCTTCTAGAACAGGGCGCTATCGTCTTTTCATCTATCTTTGCTCGTAATCACGCTGCTCAGGCAAGATCTTTCGAGATCCTGCATCGCTTGAATGCTGACTATTTGGACGAGATGGAGCTTATGGACGACGCCGGGGAAATCCTAGCGTACAAGTCCGACTACGACGGCCCTATGGATGTTCAGCCGGTTTCGGATCCTAACATCTTCTCCGAAACTCAGCGCTACGCCCAGAATCAGGCCATTTTGGCTCTGAATCAGTCGTTCCCGCAGTTGTTCGATCAGCGAGCCATTGTTCGCCGTAATTTGGAGACCATGAAGGTCCCGAATATTGACGAAATCCTGCTCCTGCCAGAGACCCCCAAGCCCCAGAATCCCGTGGCTGAGAATGTGTCGATGGCTTTGGGTCGACCGGCTACGGCGTTTCCAGATCAGGATCACTTCGCCCATATCCAGGTACATCTGAATTTCCTGACTGACCCTCTAATGGGCCATTCCGCCCTTTTGATGCCCACGTTCATGCCCGCTGCTATTGAGCATTTAAAGCAGCACATCGTGTTCTCATACGCCAAGACGGCTATGGAGCTTACGAATCACGTTGCTGGTCAGGACGTTACCACTCTGGTAACCGATGATCAGGATGTTATGAACGAGTTGGACAAGACTCTGGCGCTGATTTCGCAGAAAATGCACCAGAACATTCCGGCGGTGTATGGCAAAGTAATGACCCTCATGGACACGTTCGTGAAGGCCAGTCAGGCTATGCAGCAGCCCCCGGGCGCGAACGATCCGTCGCTTCAGATCGCCAACATGCAGCTGCAGGCTGAACAGGCTAAGAATCAGACCAAGCAGATGGAAATCCAGCAGACTGGTCAGATTCGCGCTGCCGAAATGCAGCAGCGTGCTCAGCAGCACCAGCAGGAACTGTCCATACAGTCGCAGTCTGATCAGCAGAAGATGGCTCAAACCGCTCAGATGGACCAGCAGAAGACGGCCATGGATCTTCAGGCCAATCAGCAGAAGATGGCAATGGAGTTGGATGCGGAGCAGAAGAGCATGATGCTCAGGCTGCAAGAAGAAGCTGAGCTGGAAATGCTTCGTGCTCAGAACGAGATGAAGATCCAGGAACTCCAGTCTCAGACTGAGCTTCGTAAGAACGAAGAAGACAATGCAACGGCTATCGAAATCGCTGAAATGCGCTCAGCGGAAGGCAAGATAGGTAACATCAAAAACGGTTCTACCATTGGAGAATAACCATGATGATGAAGAAGACAAGCGCCCCCAAGAAGACCGCTTCTAAGAAGATGCCAGCAACCCTCAAGGCTTCCTTCATGGGCCAGCACAAGAAAATGGCTATGGGTGATGGCATGAAGACTGGTGGCAAGGCCCACGCCAAGAGCTGCAAGTGCATGGCTTGCGGCGGCAGCGTGAAGTATTAATCATGGCCAAGAAACCTATGGCTAAGCCCCTCAAGGAAGGGTCACCGGCAGACATGCGCGGCGACAAGAAGCTCTCGAAGAAATTCGGGATGTCCATGAAGGATTGGGAAAAGTCCCCCATGGATAAGATGCACGACGCTGGCAAGATGAAGGCCAAGAAGGGCGGTCGCGCTAAGTAAATGTCTCGTTACATAGCGGTCTATATCACAAAGATAAAGGCCGAGATAACCCTGCGAACAGAAAATCTTGTGTCCACTCTCGCGTCGGATTATACTGATTACCGAGCGAGAGTGGCTCACATTAAGGGATTGGAGCAATCCCTTGCCATCTTAGAGGAGTTTCTGAGAAGTGACCAAGACGATGACGATGACGATGACGACGAATTCAACAGCTGAGGCGGCGTACGCTGCTGAGATGGCTGCTGCGTTCCCGAGCATCGATCCGGGAATCATCCCTTTCGGTGATCGGATCTTGTTGCAGATTCGTACTGCAAAACGTGTTTCTAAGGGCGGCATTATCCTCGTGGATGAGGCTCGCGACACCGAAAAGTGGAATACTCAGATTGGCAAGGTCGTAAGCCTTGGCCCTCTGGCTTTTCATCACCGTACGTCGTTGAACCCGTGGCCCGAGGGTGCTTGGTGTCAGCCAGGCGATTTTGTCCGTGTTCCCAAGTACGGCGGCGACCGGTGGGAAGTAGATTCGGGTGAGGAAGAGCCAGCTCTCTTTGTCATCTACAAGGATCATGAAATTATTGGCAAGGTTGTGGGCGATCCGCTTGCAATCAAAGCCTTCGTCTAAGGGAGCGCGAAATGTCCGTACGCGATCTTGAAGATGATGACGATAATGCCTTCGATGAGTTCGAGGGTGGTGATGACACCGAAGACCCGTCTGCCCAGCCAGAGGCCACGGACGGGGCGGAGGAGTACGCTGACGGGGGTTCTCTAGACTCTGATGATCCGGATGATGACCGCGATAGTCTGCAGGCTCGCCGCAGGGAAGAGCGTCGACGCAAAAGGGAGATGCGTCGAGATCGCGAGAATCAGAAGGACGCGCTCATCCAGTCCCAGCGTCGTCAAATTGACGAACTTGCTCAGCGGATGGGTTCTTATGAACAGCGCGGCCTTAATCAGGATCTGCAGAGCCTTGATCAGCAGATTAACAATGCTTCGAGCCACATTCAGAACGCTCAACAGGCGATGCGCGATGCGCTATCACTTGGCGACTCGGAGGCTCACGTACGCGCTACTGAGTATTATTATGAGGCTCGTCGTCAGCACGAGGTTCTGGCCGGTTCCAAGCAGACGTACATTAATCAGGCTCGCCAGCAAACTCAGCAGCCTCGTCCAGTCGACCCTGCGGTGATCCAGCATGGTACGCAGTTTCTGAAGGACCATTCCTGGTACAACGGAAATTCGACGCAGGAAGACTCGCTGGTAGTTAAAGCTTTGGATTCCGCCGTTCGGGCAGAGGGCTTCGATCCTCGTACTCCCGAGTATTGGAAGGAGCTTCGCAAGCGTGTTAAGAGTCGCCTTGCTCATCGGTTTGACTCTCGTGGTGATTCTGATGTCGATGATGATTCTTCTGGATTTCGTGAAAGGCGCTCCGTGGCTTCTTCTGCCCGCAGCAGCGGTCCACCTCGTACATCTTCCGGCAGGGTTAGTGTAGACGCAGAGCGTCGTACGCTTTCCAAGGAAGAGGTCTCGATGTATAAGGAAGCCGGGATCTGGGATGACCCCGCTCGCCTTAAGAAAGTTCTCTCTGAGCGCGCCCGCGTTCGTCAACGTAACGCCACGCAGCGCTGAAGGATACAATAATGGCAACGCCACAGAATCGCCCTTCTCCTCCGGAAATCCCGGCAACGGTAACCCCGGCGGATGATCGGCTGAAGCGAGTAGAAGAATCCGATGATTCTGACACCCGCATCTCACGCGCAATGGTGGATCGCGCACTAGAGGAATCTCGTGAACTGGACGACAACGAGCGGCTGAACGAGCTGCAGACTGTCTGGTCTCAGGATATTCTTCCCACCCCGCCCGCTGTCGCAGGTTGGCGGTTTTGTTGGCTCTCTACTACTAATCCCCAAGACCCGATTCAGCGTCGTGTTCGTCTCGGCTACGTTCCAGTGAAGGCAGAAGACATCCCGTCTTTTGAAATCAGTGGCCGTCGCGGTGGCGAATGGGAAGGTTTCATCGCGGTCAACGAGATGCTCCTGTTCAAACTGCCGGAAGACCTTTGGCACAAGTACATGCGCGAGCTTTATCACGACGCTCCTTTGTCGGAGGAGCAGAAGCTTACCGCTAACTTGGAATCCATTAAAGATGGTCTGGAGCGTGCGGGCGGGCGAGTTATCATGGGTGATGGTACGCAGGAGCTTGGTAAACAGCGTCGTCCCAAGTTTAACTAGGACGACATCATGAAACTCTTCCTCACGAGGTAGGACCAATGGTTGCAACATCTGCTCCCTACGGGCTTCGTCCGATCGAGAATCCGTCTGGTCTCGTGCGCCCCCGCGCACTTCCCAACGCTATCGCTTCGGGCTACGCCACGAACATTTACAAGTTCCAGCCTGTAAAGCTCACCACTGCGGGTCTCATTGCCCCGGTGTCGAGCACGGAAGATTTCGTCGGCGCTTTTGCTGGCGTGTCTTTCACTGATTCGACGGGCCGTCGCCGCGAACTGCCTAATTGGGTCGCCAGCACCACGCTTGGTGCCACCGATCTGGTTGCGTATTTCTGGGAAGACCCGAATATCGAATACACGATCCAGTCGGACGCCACTTTGGCTCAGACTTCCATTGGTGACGAAGCTAACTTCTCGAACCTGACCGCTGGCTCCTCGCTGACCGGTCTTTCGGCTGCCACGCTCAGCACTCTCGTTGGTTCTGGCGTACAGGGCCAGATGCGCATTTTGGACAAGTACTACGGTATCGATAACGATTGGGGCGATGCTTATGTCATCGTTCGCGCTCGTATCGCGACTCACCAGTACACGTCCAATAAGGTCGCATTCTAATATAACGGAGGTCTATTATGGCACTTCCCATGCGTTCTACAGACTTCCGTTCTATCGTTGAGCCGGTGCTTAACGAGGCATTCGATGGCGTTTACGACCAGCGTGCCGATGAATGGAAGGAAATCTTCTTCGAGGGTAAGGGCATTCCCCGCAACTATCACGAAGAGCCGGTTCTCTTCGGTTTTGGTGCGGCCCCTGAGCTTCCCGACGGCACACCGGTTAACTATCAGGCCGGTGGTACGCTGTTCCTCGCCCGCTACGTGTACAAGGTCTTCGGCCTCGCCTTCGCTCTGACGAAGGTTCTGGTGGAAGACGGCGATCACATCCGTATTGGCCAGGTCTATTCCCGCCATCTCGCCCAGTCGCTGGTCGAGACGAAGGAGACGCTCTGCGCCAACGTCCTGAACCGCGCCTTCAACAGCGCGTACACGGGCGGCGACGGCGTTTCGCTGGTCAACACCGCTCACCCGATCGCTTCCGGCACTTTCTCGAATCAGCTTGGGACTGCTGCGGCTCTGTCGCAGACCAGCCTTGAGCAGATGCTCATTCAGATCCGTAACGCTGTTGACAACAACGGCAAGCGCATCCGTTTGAATCCTCAGAAGCTCGTTGTTGCCCCCAGCAACGTGTTCCAGGCAGAAGTGCTCCTCAAGTCCGTTCTCCGGACTGGTACCAACAACAACGACATCAACCCGATCAAGTCGATGGGGATGCTGTCGGGTGGCCAGGCCAACCTCTCCCGTCTGACTTCCAACACCGCTTGGTGGGTCCAGACCGACGCTCCGGAGGGCCTCAAGGTCCTGTGGCGTCGTAAGATGGAGAAGTCCATGGAGGGCGATTTCGAAACCGACTCGATGCGCTACAAGGCAACGGAGCGTTACATTCCCGGATGGACCGATCCCCGCGCCGTGTACGGCACCCCGGGCCTCTAATAATCGCGGGGGGAGCTGAAAGGCTCCCCTCCTTAAAAAGGAGGTATGAAAATGCTTAGTCAACTTTCGGGTCCTCTGGTTACCACTGGTAACCTTAACCCGCAGCAGACTTCGGATAATGAGCAGGGTCCCAGCGCGTTCTTCCAGGGCGTTTCGTTCCTTGATCCGCGCGCTTCAGCCGGTGGCGAAACTGCCCCTTCTTTGGGCCGCGTTGACAGTTTCCTGCATTCGCCCAAAATCGTTCTGATCGATGCGGTTCCGCATACTGCCGGTGCCGCAAAAATCGCAGCAGCTGCGACGGCTGTTTCTGGCACTGCAATGACTTTGGTTACGGCCATCAGCACTTCGGTGGCTCCGGGCACCCCGTTGGTCCCGTACGGCCTTAGTCCTGCCGTTTCCGGCAACGTCGTCTATGCTATGGCCCTTGACCCGGGCTATGGCACGGGTCATGTGACCACGACGGCTGCTTCTACTACTGTTACCCTGACCAGCGCTGTTACGGCTCGGTACTTGTATGCCGGTCAGAAGATCATGATTCCCGGTGGCGGTGCTACGGCCACCACTAATCTGTTTACCACTGTAGTGTCGGTTTCCGGCACCACTCTGGTGGTTGCGGATGCACCGGGACAGAGCGCCACGCTTCCGCTCTTTAATCTTGAGCAGAACTACGGGCTTGCCGTTAGTCCGATGGCGACGGCGGGGGCCATGTCACTTTGGGACCCCACTCAGACTCTCACTCGCGGTGTTTCGGTTACGTCGAACAACGCGTCTGATACTGGTTGGACGGTTACCGTTCGTGGGTACGACATTTATGGCGTGCTGATGTCGGAGACTATTTCGGTCTCTGCCAATTCGACTGCTTACGGTAACAAGGCGTTCAAGTACATTTCGTCGGTAACTCCGACGAAGAGTGGCTCGTCTACTGGCACTTTCTCGATTGGAACGTCGGATCTTATTGGTTTTCCCATTAAGTCTGAATTTTGGGAATACACCAGTGGGTTCTGGAACGGTCTGCAGTTGACTGCTTCTACTGGTTGGGTTACAGCTGCTACCACCAGCACGGCTACTTCCACTGATGTTCGGGGTACTTACCAGCTCGGGACGCTTGGTCCGGGTACTGGCTACACGAGTTCTACTGATGGTACTCGACGTCTCGTGTTCTCGCTGTCTTTGCCCATGTATGACGCGATTCGATCGACCAATCTGAGTACAACTGCCATGTTTGGCGTAACTCAGTATTATGCCTAATGGACGCGGGCGCTGGTTGATTCCAGCGCCCCCTTCCTTCTCATTCCTAGGGGGATCCCATGCGCCCAGTAGTCCTTACGAAAGCCCTTGTGGCAGCTTCTGCCACCAACATCTGTCTTTCGCAGACCCCTGCGGGAGCTGGTGCCCTTACTCTTAATGGCTCGACTGTCACTGGTGGTGTCGCTACTCTGGACACCCAGCGCCGTGTGCTTGCGACTACTGCAGGCGCGGACACTGGTAAGACGCTCGTGCTTACCGGAACGGATATCCAGGGTAACACCATCACGGAGACCCTGACTCTGCCGTCTGCCAGCACGGTCGCTTCGACCCGCGATTTCTACACCATTACTTCGGCAGTGGTTTCAGCCGCTCTGGCGGGCGCGATCACGGTTGGCACCAACACCACCGGTTCCACTGTTTGGGTCCCGATGGACATCAACGGTGCTTACGGTTCTCCGATCGGCATCCAGTGTACTGTTACTGGCACGGTAACTTACACCGTCGAATACTCTCAGGACGACCCGTTTAACTATGTTACTGCCTTTCCGTTGGCTTTCTCGTCCACGGATACTGGCGTGGTTAGCGCTACTACTAGCAAGCAGTCTGTTTTCAGCACAATTCCTAGGGCTACTCGTCTGACCATCACTTCGGGTACGGGTTCAGTGGTTTATACCGTGATCCATACCAGTCTTGCCGGTGCCTAATTTAGAAGATCTAGCGTCGGACGCTTGGCTGGTTTATGATGCTTGTATGGCGCATGGATATTCACCCGCCGAGTATGGTTGGGGTTGGGGTGAGTGTCTTGCGTTCTTGAGGGTTAGGAGACATTAATGGCTACCTCAGGAACCGTTGGGACTGTATCGTTCAATGTGGCGAAGCTTTCTGAGCACGCCATGAGGCGATGTGGTCGCAAGGCGTCAGACATTACCCAGGAAGTATTGGAAAGCGCGATCGACCAGATCATGTTCTTCCAATCTATGCTCGCGTCTCAGGGGTTGTATCTCTGGACCATTGCTCAGACTCCCGTTGGAGTTATTCCTAATCAGCTCCAGATGCCTCTTCCAGTGGGAGTGATTGATGTCGATAATGCCAATTACCGGACTCTCACCCTCCTCTCCTCTGGCGGCACGGCCTTCGCGTCTAGCGGCACGGCTTCGGGCGCTTTTAATCAGACTTACCCGTTTTCCTCTCCGTGTACTCAGACCGCGATTAACGGCAACATTGGGTACTTATTCAGTAGCGCAGTCGCCGTCACACAAGCCGGAATCTGGTTTAACGTTGCCGGAACCTACGACCTCATATTCGAGTATTCATCAGACGGTACTACATATACGACTGCTCTCGATGTTAGCTCTACTAGTTATGCTGCTGGGCAGTTTTATTGGTATGATATAGCAACCCCTTATGATGCATTGTACTTCCGAGTGCGGGAAACGGGTGGAGCAACGCTGAATGTATCGCAGCTAGCGTTTGCTAATAACCCAACTGACATTCCGCTTTCTCGTCTTAACCAAGACGATTATGCTAATCTTCCTAACAAGTCGTATTCCTCCGACGGACAGCGGGCGCTCCAGTATTGGCTTCAGCATGGGCGAACCTACCCAACAGCTTACCTTTGGCCGGTTCCGACGAACGCGTTTGATTACATCGTGTTCTGGACCCATCGATATTTACAAGACGTCACTGCCGCGCAGCAAGAAGTGGAAGTACCCCAGCGCTGGTGGGAAGCTCTTGTGTCTGATCTTGCCGTTCGTTTGTGCTTGGAAGACCCGACCTTCGAGCCTAATCGGTTCCAAATTCTCCAGGGGTTAGCTGATAAGGCTTTAAAGAACGCGCAGGCTGAAGAGCGTGACAACTCGCCGGAGTACATCACTCCAGCTATTGCGGCATACACACGATGAGCGAAGCCCCCGGCACTCTTTCGGTTGCGATATGCGATCGTTGCAAAATGAAGCGGAAGTACACGGAACTTGGTCCTGATCCGAACTTCCCGGGCATTCGAGTCTGCCAGACTCAAGGATGCCGCGACCAGAAGGACCCCTGGAGGTTGCCAGCGAGGCAGTCTGATGCGATAACCCTGCGCTTTCCGCGCCCAGACGTCAAACTAACGGTTTAGGACAAAAAATGACCAACACGTATACGGACATTTTCGGCGGTACTGCGGTCAGCGCTTCTAATCCTAGCTATTCTACCGTCACTCTTTCGGCTAATACCACTTACACGTGGCCGGGAACCATTGACGGCTCCAATCCTCTTGCCGACATCATGAATGTCACGGCTACGGCGGGCAGTCTTAAGTTTATTATGCCCCCCGGTAATCAGGGATCTACTGGAGCGTCTGTTCTTTTTGTTAATAAAGGTTCTAATTCTTTTCAAGTCGTGGCTAATGATGGCGTTACAGCCATCGTAACTATCACGGCGGGTCAGGGTGTCTACGTTTATCTTACGGACAATTCTACAGCCAACGGCACTTTCAGCACAGTTGGTTTAGGAACTGGTACTTCTAGCCCAGACGCATCCTCGCTTGTTGGGTATGGTCTTACAGTCTCTGCAACTACGCTTAATACCGCTCATACTGTTACTACCCAGTCGGCTAATTACGCCGTGTTGGCGGCTAATCGTGCGGGCCTTCTTACGTGGACGGGGGGTGCTGGTTCGTTTACCATGTCTCTTGCCTCCACGATGGGCAACAATTTCTTTTATCTGGCGTCTAATCAGGGGACCGGCGCTCTTAGCCTAACACCTACTGCGCCGGATACCATTGATGGGTCCACCCCTTCGATTGCTCTAAACCCCGGCGAGTCGTGCTTCGTTATTTGCTCAGGATCCACATGGTACACGGTTGGGCGCGGTCGTTCTAATACCTTTGCTTATTCCATTCTTAGCAAGAACGTTGCTGGTAGCTCTAATGTTACCCTTACTACGGCTGAAGCCGCTAACCTTATTCATACATATTTTGGCGCTTTGACTGGCAATATCAACGTAATTTTGCCGACAGTAATTCAGCAGTACACCATTTATAACAATACAACTGGCGCATACACCCTGACGGTTAAGACTTCAGCTGGTACGGGTTACACCATTACCCAGGGTTATCGTGTTATCGTGTATTGCGATGGCACTGATATTCTTAGCTCCAGTACCCTTGCCACCGGCTCAGTGTCTTCAGTGGGCATCACCCCCCCAGCAGCGGGCATCACTGTTTCGGGGTCTCCAGTTACATCAAGCGGCAACATAACATTAGCTTTGGCTGATGACTTGGCGGCGCTTGAAGGTCTCACCGGAACCGGTTATGCCTATCGAAGCGGCACTAGCACGTGGGCGGTGTCTACTTCAATTGTTGCTACTGGTGCTCATGGTACTAACGCTTTTGGTGCGATTGCCGCTGACACTCTCCTTGCTTTCAACACCAATACTGGCAGTGCGGCAACGTCTTACGGGTTGGTAATGGCTCAGACTGCTCAGTCTGGTGTTACTACCTTGTATGAGGCGTTTCGTTCGGCCCCAGCCACTGCTGTTGCCGCGTTTACTCTTGCCACTCTTAGGCATTTTTCGGCTGCTAATACCTCGCTAGGCGTTGGTTCGGCCATTACTACCCAACAGGGTTTTTATAGCAATATTACTGCTGCTACAGGTGCCTGGAACTTCTATGCGGCTTCCACGGCAAACAACGCTTTTAATGGCAACACAAGGTTTGGCGGCGTCACCGCCCCTACCGTTGCTGTCGATGTCACAGGTTCGTTGTCTGTTTCTGGGGCTATTGTCGGTCGCATCAATCCGCGCATAACCAACGTGGCTTCTAGTGCCACACCAACGCCAGACGTTTCCACAACGGACCAGTACAATCTAACTGCGCTGGCTGCTGCTGCGGCTTTTGCCGTTCCTGCTGGCACGCCTTTGGATGGTCAAAAGCTTATCATTCGCATTAAGGACAACGGCACTGCTAGGGCGCTTACTTATAATGCGATTTACAGGGCTGTTGGTGTCACGCTCCCCACCACCACGGTGATTTCCAAAACTACTTATTTGGGGTTGATTTATAATGTTGTTATCCCGTCGTGGGATGTGGTTGCAGTAGCCACTGAGGTATAAGGAGGCTAAAATGAATTGCGCTGTTGTGGATAATAATACGATGATCGTAATTAATGTCATTGTGGCAGATCCCGCAATAGACCCGCCGCCTGATGGCTGCATCTTGGTTGGCTTAATTGAGGGTGAATTTTGTGATATTGGCTGGGTTTATGATCCTTCCACCAACACATTCTCCAACCCCAACCCCCCTCCTCTTGAAGAGGCAGTCCAGCTTCCCGTTGAAGAGGTTGTGGTCTGATGCCGACTACGCTTCTCTTTACAACAGGAACTACTTGGACTGTTCCTGCTGACTGGACTGATGCTGGTAGTACCATCAGGGTTATCGGTGGTGGTGGTGGTGGCGCGCGTTCTGCCACTGGAACGGCCCGTGGCGCGGGCGGAGGCGGCGCTTATTCTTCGGTAAGCGCAATAGGAATTACAGCGGGTGCCACAGTATATATTTCAATCGGATCCGGTGGCGCAGGCGGTACTGCCGCTTCCTCGAACTTAGGCACTAGTGGTGGCGATACTTGGATTAATAAGACAACCAACTCTGCTCCAACGCTTGCGGCTGATGGCGCTCTTGCTAAAGGGGGATCTGCTTCAAGCGGAACTGGTGCTGGTGCGGGTGGCGCTTCTGCATCTGGCGTTGGCTCTACGAAGTATTCTGGCGGCAGTGGTGGATCTGGGGGTGCCACTTCCAATAGTGGCGGTGCTGGCGGCGGTTCCTCGGGCAGTGATCTGGGCAACGGGTTTGCCGGGGGCAATGCTGGCACTGTAAACAGATCTAGCGGTGCGGGTGGTGGAGGTACGGGTGGCGCTGGTGTTGCTGGCAGCACAACTGGGCAACAAACGGGCGGCGCTGGCGGCTTAAGTTACTCTGGCGGCGCTGGCGCTACTGGCGGCACTTCACCCGGCGGGACTGGCAGCACTGGAACAAATGGTGCGGGTGGTGGCGGCGGTGGTTCGTGTACTACCCCGACGGCTGGCGGGACTGGCGGCATTGGTGGGGCTGGAACTGAATATACTGTTACGGCTGGAGGAACTGCTGGCTCTGGTGGTGGTGGCGGCGGCGGTGGCGGTGGTGGTAACGGTGCGGGTGAAAATGGTGGATCCGGTAGCTCCGGTGGTTTGTATGGCGGTGGCGGCGCGTCTTCTGGTGGCAGCGCCGGAACAAACCCGAATGGTGCCGCTGGCGCTCAAGGCGTTGTCATCGTCACCTATAATCCGAATACAAGCTACTTCTTTGCTCTCTTTTAAGGGTGTAATGTCTTCAGTCCCCAGACGGGATGTTGAGGTACGTTCTCTGGCACGAAAGTAGGTAATCATGATTTTCGACAAGCTAATCAATCCGGACTTAGGCGAAAATCTAAATTCTTCGTCGTCCAGTGAACGGGAATCACTTCCTGCTCACGTTGACCAGTGCACGATGCGCTACCGAGAACTCGCGCAGGGACTCCGGTCGTTGCAGCAAATGCAATGGGTTCTCATGGTTGTTTTAATCTTGACCGGGGGCGACAAGATCTTGGGTGTCTTCGCCAAATTAGTAAAGGGATGATCATGGACAACTTTTCGCGCGCTTTTAATCTTGTAATAAGCTCTGAGGGAGAGTACTCTAATGATCCGCATGACCCGGGCGGGGAGACCAAGTTCGGCATCTCCAAGTCGGCTTATCCGGATCTGGATATCGCAGCTCTCACTCTGGTTCAGGCCAAGGAGATCTACAAGAAAGATTACTGGGACGCGGTGAAAGGCGACCAGTTTAACTGGACGGTGGCTTACCCCCTGTTTGATTGCGCTGTTAATCAGGGCCGGGGACGGGCGATTAAGTTCGCGCAGGTCGCGGCGGGCGTGAAAGACGACGGCCTCATTGGGCCAGCTACTGTTGCTAGACTTCAAGCGGTTAATCCCGTCAATTGGCTTAACTTGTTTATGGCGACACGGGCCATGAAATATGCCGAAACCGCCAACTTTGACCGTTACGGCAAAGGTTGGATGAATCGGTTGTTCACTGTTCACTCTCATGCCACGGAGAAAGACAATGGATCCGCTTAGTGCTGTCGCCGGTCTTGCTGACACCCTGATCAACAAGATCTGGCCCGACCCTGCTGCTAAGGCAAGCGCAGAGGCTCTTCTTATCAAGACCCAGATGGAGGCGGCGCTTGCCAGCGTCCAGCAGCAGATTGACATCAACAAGATTGAAGCTGCTTCTACGAACATCTTCGTTTCGGGTTGGCGTCCGTTCGTGGGTTGGGCGTGTGGGGCGGCTTTTGCCGCACACTTCCTCTTGCTCCCCATTCTTAACTGGCTTGCGCAGTTGTTTGGGCACGATTCCATCGTGATCCCGTTCGACATGAGCACCCTCTCAACCGTCCTCATGGGGATGTTGGGTCTTGGGACCATGCGTTCACTGGAAAAGATCAAAGGCGTAGCCTCAAAGTAACTGGAGACTGCCATGACTTACATCATGACGTATAGCTCGCTGACGACGACCCTGGAATCATATTTGGATCGTTTAGATACGTCACTGATTAGTGAGATCCCGACGTTTATCGCGTTGGCCGAAAACCGCATCGCCCGCGAGTCCAAGGTCCTTGGGCTTCGTCGGACAGTGGTTTCGGCCTTTGTGGCGGGCATTAATGTAGTGGACAAACCCCAGCGCTGGCATTCCACGGCTTACTTCAACTTCGGCACCGGAGCTACTTCCACGACACGCAAATGGCTTAAGAAGCGGCCATATGATTTCTGCCGGTATTATGCTCCAGACGGCACCGCCACGGCAGAGCCGCTTTATTATGCTGATTATGATTATAACCATTTTTTGATAGCGCCCACGCCAGACGCGGCTTACCCGTTCGAGCTTTCGTATTTTGAAAAGGTCGATCCTCTGGACAGTGTGAACACGTCGAATTGGCTTACTCTGAACGCCCCAGATTTGCTGTTGTATGCTTGCTTGTTAGAAACCGCGCCTTATCTGAAAGACGACGAGCGAGTAGCGGTCTGGCAAGCCTCTTATGATCGCGCTCTAGCTTCTCTGTCTGCAGAAGACCAGCAGCAGACGCGAGATCTTCGCATCAACAAGGCAGAAGGAATTCGCGCATGAGCGAGATGAGGAAACTCGTTAATCTTGCTTCCAAGCCCGGGGTTAAGCGGGACGGCACGGATCTGGAAAGCGATTTTTATAACGACGCCCAGCATTGTCGGTTTCAGCGCGGACGGCCCCGAAAGATGGGTGGTTATCGGCAGATGACGTCTGGTTTTGCTGGATTGTCTCGTGGGATGTTCATTTCGAATCAAACCGGGACGGTTAACGTTCACACGGGTTCGTCTTCTAAATTAGAGGCTTGTCAGTTTGATTCTACGGGCGTCGGCGCTGGCATAATTGACCGTACTCCGACCAGTTTTGCGACCAACACTTCGTACATTTGGACTATGGACGTAATGTATGACCCAACGGGGACCAGCACGGCTTTGTTGTTCGCGATGGCCGCGCCCTCGTTAGCTTCTATAGACGATGAGACCAACGTTCAGCTTTACTACGGCAACGCTAATAGTCTTAGTTCGGCTTTGACGGCGATGCCCGCTCCCGGTTCTTCCACCAAAGGCCCCGCTCAGGTGTCGGGCGGGGTGTTGTCTACTCCCCCGTATCTTTGGGTCTACGGCAACAATGGGTATGTTCAGTGGTCGGTTCCAGGGTCTCCGACTAACTTTTATGACTCCGGGACTGGTTCGGCTAACGTCACCAATCAAAAAATCGTCTGCGGCGCGGCCACTCGCGGCGGTCCTTCTCAGTCTCCGTCCGGTCTTTTCTGGTCTCTTGATTCTCTAATTCGATTCGGGTACGTCGGGAGCACGGCGGTATTCCGCTTCGACACGATTTCTAACCAAATCTCTATCATGTCTAATAAATGCGTGGTGGAATATGACGGCATTTATTACTGGCCGGGAACGGACCGCTTTTATGGCTACAACGGCGTCGTGACTCCGCTCCCTAACAATCTTAATCGTAATTATTTTTATGAGAATCTGAACCTTGCCCAAAGACAGAA
>Ga0114968_10000804_pt1 | contig 23761 bp, 28 predicted proteins | sample M_130807_EF_Meta_FD_87020 | JGI IMG/M metagenome (GOLD analysis project Ga0114968, IMG submission 87020) | Freshwater microbial communities from Lake Montjoie, Canada to study carbon cycling - M_130807_EF_MetaG | ecosystem: Environmental > Aquatic > Freshwater > Lake | place: Lake Montjoie... | reverse complement strand
TTTGCAGTTTCTAATATCATTATATTGGATAACGTATTAATAGGATATGTACAAAGTATTTGATCTATCATGTTAGAGAAGAATCTATGTCTAAGCAACTTCTTTGTATATTTCCCCATTGAGGGCCTACCCTGCAACATACCAGACTCTTTTGTGATATGATCTACGTGGCTATTAGTGGCATAGGTATCGTGGAATTGAAAATCAAGCCCGCAGTTGCTATGGATATGTAAACCATAAAATTCAGGATCTGTAACTGAACCGTCTGTTGGAAGTATAGCTATTTTCTCTCTGTTCCATAGATCTAAAAATTCTTCTTGATTTCCAATATCTATCTCTGGAATGTCTAATGGTAACCATCTAACGTTTCGGTATTTCTCACCCAGCGTTTTCATACGGTCAACATAAAACGGATACAGCGGACCTGCCTTGACCCAACTGTTCCAACAAAATAAACCGTTTCTTTGATGTGTAGGCCCCAGTTTAGTATGACTGGGATTCATTTCGGAATGGTCGTACTGATTTAACTTTGCTCTAGACCTTGCATGATCTACCTGCGTCTTATCTATCAAAGTTTATCAACCTCGCTGTCTTCAGAGGTGACTAAGATTCCAACACCTTCTGCTGAAATCTTTAGATATTCCCAAATCATTTCATAGGTATCGTTAGTTACATAGTTGTCAAAACTTTCTTTGTCTTCAAAAATAACCCGTGTGCTGGTATGACATCCATCTTTAGTGTCGAGCATTATTAGTTCTTTTTTTAAAAATCCTGGGGTAGCTATAAGCTCCTCAGTCATACTGTTGTACATACTATTTCCGGCAACAGCATGGAAAAATTCTGTTAGTGTAATTCTGTCGTTTGGTTTGATAGTTTTGAAAAATACGGTTCTTGCGTACATGTCAGTTCCTTTAGGTAAGATATTTATGATAAATTTTTTAGGGGCTGAAAAATAATTTAAATAGTAAAAACAGGAGAAAAGATGTATACTAGAAATTATAAGTTAATATGCGAGGGGCCGGCCAATATGAATAGATTTAAAATTGTAACAACACAGGGCCACACGTTTGAGAACTTGATGAAAAAAAATTATGTTAAGCCACCAGCTGGATTTATCAAAGCTACAGACGACTTCTATGACGAAACTCGTTGGGAAATCACAACCTATTGGGAAGACAAAGCAGCCTTTGAAGAAGCATTAAAACATCCTATGCGTAGGATGTTTTGGAATAGGTTTGAAATGGAAGCATTTAAACACGATCTTAAATTGATAATTACAGACGGTGATACAGGCGAAAGTTACGAACCTTTATCAATAGATTGATCTAAAACTCCCATACGTATGCCTATGTCTAATGGCCAGGTTCGATCACCGATCAAGGCCTGTTGATATGCATATTTAGGTTTTGTGTTTGCCGGAATAACACAATCTGTGAAGAATTTATATTTGGTTACTCTAAAATTATAATTTGTGTTATAGTTCTTTTGATACCTATGAATAAAATCAACTACTCGGTCAGTGGCACCCATTGATCGCAAATCATGTTTATTTTCTCCATTAAATTGGTATGCTGTATAAAAACGATACAATCCTCTACTCTCCATTTCTTCAAATAATACATTCATCATATCATTGAGTAAGTAGAATGTCTTTGAACTTGCAAGATGCTTTTGGTCCCCTTGCTTAGTCACCCAATGCCCCCATACCCATGCAGGCTGAGTAGTCATCTCTTTAAACAATCCAAACCCAATTAAATTACCGTCTTCAAATAATCCTAGATTGAAACACAAAGGATCCATCAATGACAATGGTAAACTTTCGATAAACTCATTTTTAAATTGATCGTCAGTGTTCCCCATAAATACATCAGGACGAGAGCTAATGATTTGAATAGCAAGATCTGCATCGTCGATATCTAATTTTCTAAAATTTAGCATATTTTTTAACCTTTAGGATTTCAATGTTACGTGTAATAGATATAGTAAGAGTAGTAGCCAAGTACAAACTTGACGATTATTTATCGAACTATGATCGAACTAAGTTTTTAAACACAGGTGGAAATTTTATTAGACAATTTCTTTTTGTAAAACCTATACAAGGACCTTTAGGTTATAGATTAAGAAAAGCACTTGAAGAACTTGGTCCTGTCTTTATCAAATTTGGTCAAATAATTTCAACTAGACGAGAATTATTACCTAAGGAAGTTGCCGACGAGTTAGCCAAACTTAGAGATAATGTAAAACCGTTTGATAATGAAATAGCACGATCAATTATTAAAAAAGAACTCGAGTGTTCTATTGATGATGTTTTTTTAGAGTTTACCGCAACTCCCATGGCAGCGGCCAGCATAGCACAAGTACACCTTGCTAAATTAAAAAATGGTGATGAAGTAGCTGTAAAAATTTTAAGGCCCGGAATTAAACCAATTATACGAACTGATTTGAGATTGCTAAAAGATTTGGTATTTACTTTGACCTTGTTTAAGAGCACATTAAAAGATTTTAATTTTTTAGGGATTATAGATGAGTTAGCAGTAAGTTTATCCCAAGAAGTAAATTTTTTACTTGAGGCAGAGAATGCGGAAAAGTTTAGAGAAAATCTTATAGATTATCCAAGTGTCCAAATACCAAAAATATATAAAGAGTTTAGTACTAGAAATATTCTAGTCATGGAAAGAATGCACGGTACTCCAATCGATAATGTTATTAAATTAGTATCAAAAGGCATTAACTTAAAAGACATTGCACGTCAAGGGTTAGAACTAATGCTGCTCCAGGTCCTAAGAGATAGATTCTTTCATGCTGATCCGCACTCAGGTAATGTATGGATTACTGACGAGGGGTTACGAGTATATCTAGATTTTGGAATTATGGGTAAACTATCAAAGGAAGATAGAGATATCATCATAAGATTAATGACAGCATTATCTGTACAGAACTATGCTGACTTTGTTCAAGTTCAGATTAACGCTGGATGGGTGCCCGACGATGTAGATAAAGATGCGTTGAAGAAAGCATTTCATAATCTTGGCAGTCTAATAGCAAGTCATTCTAAAAACTCATTGATGACCGCGTTACGTAGATTGTTTAACCTAGGAGAAAAATATGGGATTAAAATTCCTGTGCAATTTACTCTACTGGTTAAAACATTAATAGCCGCAGAAGGTATAGCTAGAACGCTGGATCCTACTATTGATCTGCAAGAAGAAATGAAACCAATCATAATGAAAAATTTTGCCAAGTGGGTATCGAAATGAATTATTGGAAAAGAATTAATATTAACGATCTAGAAATTATTCAACGTAAAACTCTAGACTACATAAAAAACAATAGAGGTAAGTTTGCTGCTAATACACCTTTTAATCCGATAGATTTTAAATCTTTTATACTAGCAGTTCCAGAATTTTTAACTGCGTTTAACGAACATGGATTAACTCCTACAACTGTTGCTATGTATATAATGTTCTCAAATCCGGACGGCGCTGCCCATAGAGACTATCTCACTGATAAGGCCAGAATTAATATACCTATACTAAATTGTGAAAATAGTTGGACTAATTTTTATAAGCTGATCAATCCGGACGCTAAACCTAAAATAAGTATCAACACCAAAGGTCAGCCTTATCAATCTTATGATCCGAAAGATATACTCTTAGAGGATCGAGTTCAAATTATTGAGCCTACGATCATACGCCCCATGGAAATACACAGCATAGAAATGGATGAAACTCGGGTTCCTAGAATTACGTTAACAGTATGCACTAGTCCTATGCCAGAATTTTTATTAGAAGATTAGTTAAACTAAATAAAATAAAATCACAAGGAGTAAAACATGTTTTGTATAATGGCCACTTTTGAAATACCTGGAAAAAATATTATTGAAATACTAGCTCAATGTAAGTCTTATTGGGATCTTGGAGGGTGTTTTCTATATGACGGAAATCCTTACATTGACAGAGTTTATGATTTCAAATCAGATGACAACTCATACATAGAGGTCTACTCAATATTTCATGACAAGAATTTTTATGAACTATGGTTTGATGAGTTCAAAGATATATATGTTCCATATAAAGCGGCCGCATTTGCAGAACTAAGGAAGGCAAACGTAATAATAACTGAATATATGGATGATACCAACATCGTAGGAGCCGATGAAGGGGTTCAATTAACGGCTAATTTCAAAACCAGATTTCCAGATAGGTTACGTCTTAGTCAATAGCCAACCAATGTATCCTTCAACATCTATTTCCCACCAACGATGTTGAAGGATTAATTTTCCTGGATTAGCATGATGATTATTATGCCATCCAAACCCCATACCCAACCATCCTAACAACAAGTTGTTTTTACTGTTGTCTGTTGTCTCAAAATTTCTATAACCTGATGTATGGCAAGAATAGTTTACTAGCCCTAGTCTCACAACATCAATACAATAGGCTAGACAGTACATCAGTAACAGCACAGGATTAATTATAAACAATACTAGGCAAAAAGCATATAGGATCTTGTAGTGATACTTGTGGAAGAATTGATAGAATGAGTCATGTAGCATAGACACAGCCAATTTTTTGGCAAACCGTTCTTTTAAATATTCTTGCTCGTTAAGTCCTTGGGGAAAGGTCCATGCATACAGTACATAGAATAGACTGTTGTGTGCAGGCGTATGTGGATCATTTGCACCGTCACTTCTTGCGTGGTGTACTTTATGCTGTATAACCCAATAGGTCAACGGACCAATTGCGCCTAACGTTGCTAGAAATCCCAGCATCCATCTTATGGGGGTATATGTTTTAAATTGTCCGTGAGCAAAATATCTGTGTGCGGCAACGCCGTTGCCCACTACACCGATTAAAAACCAAAAAGTAAATAAGGTTATGATATTTTCATAGGCATAGAAAAGGCCTATAAATCCTAGCACATGGAATGGTAACATTACTTTCCAAAAGTTAGGACCAAAGTTTTTCATCTTTTGATAACCCTAATGATTAGACTGGGGACATCCCACTCCCACCACTTCTCCCAATTTGACCATGCATAAGGTTTTGCATGATGATTATTGTGCCAGCCTTCGCCTAGAGTGATAAGATTAGCAATCCAGCTGTTACGACTTTGGTCATGTTTTAATTCGTGCGTTTTATACCCATGACGATGTGCTATGACAATTATTGCGCTAGTACTGTGCAGGCATAGACACGCAGGAATAGCATAGACGAATATTACATACAGGGGATTGATGGCAAACAATACCGCACAGTAAAGTAAGATAATCCAAAGATAATGTTTATGCAGTGCTCTTTGAAATTCATCTGTTCTTAGATCGCGTACTAATTTTAGGTCTAATTTAAGTAAGTTCCAAAATCCAAACCATGCTCTTAGATTACCTAGAAGGTAGGGACTGTGAGGATCTCCCTCACGCTCGGTTACCCTATGATGCTGACGATGAATAGCTACCCATGCTAACGGAGATCCCACAGTTGTGATTACACCAATAACAGAAAACAGTCTTTCTAAGACTTTGTAAGTTTTAAACGATCTATGACTGAGCAGTCTATGATAACCAATGTTAATACCTAAGACACCAATAATCCAATACGTGATTAGAGATGTTAGTAACAGATAATATTCGCTAGTATAGATAGAATAGAATACACCCCCGAGTAACAGTAGGTGATTAATAATTTGTAGTCCTCGGACTTGTTGATTGTGGGATGGTCTTAGCATAGTATATGTACTTATCTTAAAGATAATTAAGCCAAAAAAAATAGGACCCGAAGGTCCTATTTTACATTGTAGGTCCGTTTCCGTTCTTAAAACCAACTGACCCACCTTCTGCTTCGATACGCTTGATCACGTCTTCAAACAAGATAGGTGCAAAGTCTGTTTGTTCAACGCAGACACAATGGTAACGAGTATCAACTTCGTACTTACCCCACACTTCAGTCATTACACGATTTGCGTGTAGATGTCCGTGAATGTTAGTACCAAACCGTCCTAAGCTATCGCTATGGATAGGAATATGGCTTAAGATCATTCCGTTCATAACATGGTATGCACGTAATTCTCTAAAGTACTGTCTGTACTCGTCATCTCTAAAGATGTCGTGGTTACCACGGATCAATACCTTGTCACCGTTCAAGCGAGCCAATGTAGGCAATGCTCTGCGGTTGATAACCACATCGCCCAAATGGTACACTTTGTCAGTGGGCTTGACCTTGGCGTTCCACTTTGCAATCATGTCCTCGTCCATCTCCTCGGGAGTGGCATAGGGCCGCAACTTGGTCACACCATCGTTGCGAGTGAACTTGCACACACCCATGTGTCCAAAATGTGTGTCACTTACCAAAAATACGCTAGGCATTAATCTTCTCCAAATATAGTTAATAGTCTGATGCCAACCTATAGGCTTTGAACACGGCTTCGTCACGTCCCCAATCCCAATTCATCACCAATCGTGTTTGATTGTTTGCAAATTGGAATATCTGCCACTTGGCACGTTTGGTAGGATGTTTACGTACTTTGTACACGCCATTGGGTCCAGTAGCAGTGACAGTGGCACCACGTTGTTTTACTGTAGTCATATCAATCCTTTAACTAATTCCAATTTATCAACGGGTACAATTCTAAAACAACCGTCAGTCTTGTCACCTTCTATTTCAGTCACAAGACGTGATTCACCTGTGCCTGGTAGAGGCATTGCAGGACCTACATCAAACCATTCTGATCCTGCAGGCATATCAAAATGCTGTTCTAACAATCTGAATTTCATGCTGTCTCCCAATCTAAACTTTTAATTCCTAACTCTGCTCGTCTGTCAATGCCCTCATGTGGGCAGTAGATTTCACTCAGTGTCCAGCACTCTCTAAACTCTTTAGTGCGTTCGCGGGTGAGATCAGTTGTGGTGTAGAACCCGGCCTCCATCAGCCTGGTAAAGATCTGCATAGGAGCATCCAGTTCAATCACACACTCAACAGGGTGCATCTGCAGGAACTCTACAACCAGATCATAGGTGATATAGAAAGGTTCTGTGCTCATCATATTCTCTCCTTTTTCATTCTTCCAATGCGTGATGCTTTGTTCCAATCGTATGCTACACCATCTGGGCATACTCCATCCTTAACTGCATCTACGCCAAATATACCACAGACTTCAAAGTCTGGACCCTTGATTGTTACAAACATGCCAACTGTTTTGGCAAATGTCATTGCTTCGTTCAATGTTTCGCAGCCGTACAAGGGCAGTAAATTCTTGCTAATTACTTGATAGTTTTTCTTGTTCATAAATGTATTATAGCACCAAAAGGTGCTATAGTCAATCCAGTGTTGTAAAAATACAACAGATTATTCTTTAGCGTAGAATATAAATTCGTTGCTAAACATTCCATCGGGTACTTGTACTTGTAATAGGTGCATGCCTGCTAATGGAAAAGTGTTTAAAGTAATTAATGCTTTTTCATTACCTTTAACAGTGACTGTTCCGTCCACTTTTTTTCCGTCTACAAATATTTGGGCATCATCTTTGAAGTGACGTCCGCTAACAGTCATACTAAGACGACTAGCATTGATAGTTGGAAAGTCTTGTTTACGTTGATCATGTATTGCACCCACTGACCACAACGCAGGCTGAGGACTGTCAACATCTGCTCTAGCGCCGTGTCTTGCTGTAAAGGTTCCAATAAATTTTCCCTGTGATGCTAGTTGTAATAACTCGTTTTTTGAAAATGTCTTTTTGCTGTACTTGTCAACATAAACACTATTCGCATACTGTAGTTCGATTTTCTTTGCTTTTGCACCTTCTAAGAATGCACCGTCAATCTCTAACACTACTGCACCTTGCGTTGAGGATTCTTCCATTGCAGAGATTAGCTCATCGTTATAATCCTTTAGGCCAATACTAGTGCTGTCTACTTCTTGTTCTTTAAAGTTGGCCAATGATACAGTTATTTGTCTAGCAAATGCACCTGAGAAACCAGTACTACCTTCTAAGACCATGTCCCACACCGGATTAAATCTATGTCTTGGTCCGGTGCTACCACTCCAACTTAATTGCCAAGTGCTTCTTTCATCTCTGCCTTTTCCTGCAATAGCTGAGATCCAGGGGAAATCTATTATCATACCTCGAGCCTGAGGACCAATTAGATAACGATCGTATGCGCCCCTCCATGTCGGCGCTTTCATTCCATTTTTTCCAGGAGTCCTTGCGCTGGTTAAAAACGGCATACGATGGCAGTTACCACAGACATTGGGCTGATTAAACTTAGGATCATTATCGCCTTCGACATGGAACAAAGAAAATCCTTGTCGTGCATCAGAAGTTATTATATTTGTATAGGGTCGTTTAGGTGCAGGAGGATACGGAATACTTAGTAAGTATACAGCCATATCGTTACGTTCATCTTCTGTTAACGCACCTTTCTTTTTATCCTTAGATACTAAACTCATAGTTGTAGCTAGATTATCATCGATTATCTGTCTTAGGCAACTTATAGGATTGTTTATTTTACAGTTAGAGGAGGCCGGAAAATATAAACTTGCACTATTAATTCCACCGTAGGGATTGCCTTTGGTTCCGTCCCAGTGGAAAGGTTCTGTGTCTCTTAATCCTCTAACAGGCATAGTTAGTCGCGGCATGATTTGATTGCCGCCTGAGACTATAGGGGTATCCAATACCCAAAGCAACTGATCAGAATGTCCATTAGGATGGCAACTAGCACAGGCAAATGTTCCAGTTGAACTTGCAGCCGCTGAGTTAAAAGCAATACGCCCCCGTTTAACAGAGGCATGTGTAGGATCTTCTAGTGTAACTGTTATAGTTAATTTAATATTTTTTGGATCTGATACGTCAACTAAAGATACTGAATTATCTAACGCATTGTAGACCCATGCATTGGATAGCTTACCTTTTTCAAGTGCAATACCTCTTGGGCCAGCGCCCACTACTATTTGATTTAGAACTTCACCTGTGCGGGTGTCTAACGTAAAAATTTTATCTGACGCAGATGCAGATGCTACTATTACAGAATCGTCATCGGAAATTTGTATAGCATAAGGAGTGGACAGTGCTTGATCCTTATTAGGATTAGCTGGCGGTAGTGGTTCTAAGTTTATAAACTCTTTTTCTAAGAAGAAGTCTTTGGTTAATGAGTGTAATTTACGAGTTACGCTGGTAATTTGATTCAAATACGGTCTATTTTCTAGTTCGGTTAACCCATGCTTCTTAGTGCCAGCTCGACCATTAGCATCGTTTCTTGCATCTGTTTGAGCAATAAAAATACGTCCTTTTGCATCTACAGTTAAACCGTAGAGTAAGGTGCCCAATGTTTCTACAACATCAATTTGTCTATCTGTCTTAGTGTCAAAGATAAAAAGATCTTTATCTGGTTGCTTTGGATGTTTTACAATATCTGAGACATACCCTAAAGAAAGTACATTATTATTTTTAACTGCGTGTTCCAATGCATCAAATGTAACTAGATTTCCATCTATATTTTGCTTGTAGCCTCCGGACAACTGAGTTTTATTCCCAGATTCAAAAGGAACAACATAAAGTCGATCCCCGCGCACAAAAATAGCTCTTGGGTCTTGTGCTCTAATTTCCAAACGGTCTGTTATCTTTCTTGTATTTACATCAATGACAGCAATTTGATTTTCAGATGAAAGAGCAACGTAGGCCTTGGCATTGTTGGCAAATGCTATGCCAACAGGTTCGTCAAACAATGTGGCCTTGTTACCATTAAATTCTTGAATTGTTGCTATGACAATATGAAATGTTGGACTCTTTGGATCAGTGTCAATTACACTTACAGTGTCCGATACATGATTAGAAACCCAAACTTCCTTACCATCGGGACGAACTGCAATGCTTACTGGATCAACGCCAACATTAATTCTTGCAGTAACTTTTTGACTCTTTCGATCAAGTACATCAACTGTTCCAGCAGGAGTATTAGTTACATAGACATAGTTGCCGCTTACTGCAATTGGGTTTGCATGTGGACTTTCCATTGACGGATGCCCAACTGTTTTTAAATTTTGAGCATGACCGCTGAATGAAAATACTGTTAACAGTACGCCAAGTAAGAGCTGTTTTGAGTTCATATGAACCTCTTGTGTTGCAATACAGTTATTATAACATCGAACGACTTTGTTGTCAAACTCTCCAAATTTCTGTAAAACCTTCTGCTTCAGTGGGCATTTCAAAGTTGTCAATCATACCTTGTACTACTGCCCAAGGAATCTCTTTACCCGGACGACTAGCCAATCTACTCTTTAGTTCTTCTAAATTGGGTGTAGAAAATACAATGGCAATGTGCTCATAGTCTGGCAAAGCATTAAATTTGCGAGTCCGACTGTTAACAGTAGTACTGGTTTGATCCCAAACAATGTCCAACTGCATTGCCGAAGCCATATTGACATTTACCATCATCTGCTGGACAGCAGTGGGCATGTATTCTTCAAAGACTTCACTATATGTTTTACCTTGATCTTGAGCATATCCTTCAACATGCTGATCTGTAGAAACATACTTGTAATCTTTCTTGTCCTCACCTAACCAGTCTTGATTTTTATACCAGGTACTTTTTCCTGCGGCAGGAACTCCAATTAATTGATAACATTTTGGCATGATTATTCCATCAGACAATAAAATTTAGATGTGTGTTTTCCGGGTAGAATTCTTGAGTAGAACTGTAGCATTGGCATAATTTCAATTTTTTCATTTTCAAATGCCAGTTCAAATTTATAATTTTTGATCCAATTTTGTTTATATTGGCATCCTTGTTGTAACTTCTTTAAACTTATAGGAGAAGAACTATCGCCGCATCGAATTGATAGTGCTATCCTATTGGTTGATGCGTCCTGTGTTTTATGGATAACGTCGCCACGCACTAACAGTAGATCACCCGCTGATAATTTTGGACTGTCCATTATGCTATTAATATTCACTGGCAGCGTCCACTCTTCTCCGTTTTCGTCATCCCATACTCTAGTAGTATCGCCATCGGGTTCTAGTCTCTTTGCTCCGGAGTTTAGAAATTGGTCCACATGATCTGGCAAAACTTCTGCTAGTCTATCAAACGGGATTACACTTAGTCCAGACTGAAGGGGATCTTCTTTTTCCAAAATAATGTAGAAATTTAAGTAGTCGTATAATTGCTGAGTAAGATAGTAACTTTCATGATCTTGATGCCATTGCATATTCATAGAAGATGTACTAGTATAAAGACCACCAAGTATCAGCATGTCTACCTTTAGACCGCTGGCCTTTGATACTTCTGTTAGCTTTGAGAATAATACCTCTTTTGGTAAATTTAAATTTACTTGAGTTACGTACTCGGGATGACTGTCTATATTGCTAGATTTTGCACTGTTATAATCGGCTAGGAATACAGCAATCTCATCCTCTGAGAGGAAGTTGGGTATAACTGTATAGCCCTTGGTTTTTAAATCTATCATAGTTTATTTATTTGGTGTAGTTGGCAGGATTCGAACCTGCAAAGACAGTCTAAGACCAAGCCCGGGCCCTCCGTTCAGCTATGCTTACTAGGAGGAGGTATACCAGTTCCACTCACAACTACATAGTAATTATACTATCTAGCTGATTTTTAGTCAAGAGAAAAGGCAAGCTCTTTCGAACTTGCCTTTGGGGGTTGCTTAGAGAGCGTAACGATCACTCATTACAGTCTTGAGCATGATACCTTCTGGAGTGAACTGATCCAAGTCAGCGGCTAGCAAGCTAGTCATTATACTTGGACTGAATCCACTTACCAATGCGGCACCACTCTTGTCAGCGGCCACAGGCACGTTGTCTGAACTGTTTAGGTTCCAGAAAACAATCTGTGGCATGCTGTAGCCTGCGGCTTCGAACTTACGTTCGATCATCGCCATTGCGCTGTCGTCGAAACGGGCGCATTGGTTGAACTGCATGTCTGACAAGATCAGCAACATCTTTGGCATGTCGCCAGCTGGTACTGCGCCCTTAACCGCAACGTCTAGGATCTTGTCCATAGCCGCATGTAGGTTAGTGCTCATTTCCCAGTCGCTCTTGCTCATTTGAGCAACCTTGTCAACAATGTTACCCTTTAGAGTAACAAGTTGTGGCTTGCTAGAGAAAGTCAAGAATGTGTCCTTGAACACGCCCTTGTTCTTATCTGCTAGGTACAAGCCTAGGCCAATTGCAACGTCCAAACAACGAACGTTAGTATTCTTACCTGCGGCGCAGGTCATAGAACCACTTACGTCAACTAGAGGTAGGATACTTGCGTCACCTACGTAGTTTGGCAGAGCGTCCCATTGTGCGATCACATGGTCGGTTTCAGTCTTGTCAAACTTCACATATGAGTGTGCAATACCCTTCAACACATCGTGTGGGTAAATTGCCGAAGCATTTACCTTGACACTTGCATCCTTGGCAACCAACTTGGCCACGTACTCTGCGAACGCAGGTGTGTGACGGTTGAATGCCTTCTTGTATTGGCGAGCCGCTACACTAGGAACATGTGAGAAGTTGATGTTGTCCCAGTCGTTGGCACACATCTGTGTTTCAACAACTTTGGTAAGACCCACAAGGCTCTTACGGTATTGCTTAGGAGTCATTCCAAAGAATGCTCGCACTTCAGCGGCAATCTTGCCCTTACGAGGAGTCCACTTTGCAGCCAAGCCATTGCCTGCACGAAGAGCATCACCCAACATGGTATAAGCGGCTGACTTCAACACAGGACCTTGGAACACAAAGATGTCATCCCAACGACCTACTTCAGGAACCTTGCGAAGCAAGGCCAAGGCAGCGTCAGGGTCGCGCTGTTCTAGGTGTACTAGAATGTCGCGGAACAATTGACGTTCACCTGCACCACCACGGACATCACGTGCCCATTGTGCGATGCGTAGTGCTAGATCTGAGTTTTCCACATAAGCGGCCGTGAAGTCGCCGGTGATGTTCTTACCACGGCTTGCGCCAATGTTGTAAAACAAGTCAACACAGGCTGATGCTGCGGACTTACGTGCCTTCATACCGTTGGCGGTACGGGCTTCTTGGTTTGCTACTGCTGATACAAATGCGTTCATTTTATTTCCTTTACAGAATGTATTTTATTTTCAGATTATGGTTGAAATTTAAATTTGCTGTTAACATTCTAAAACTTTAACAGGATGAGCGTGCCAATTTGTTTATTATTCTGGTCCGGCCAATTATAGCACCCAGACCCTATCAATGATTCTCATTGTCTATCTAGTACTTGTGTCTGCTACTAGAAACATAGTATGTCTTTCCATTCTGTCAACTATTTCATCGCCGCCTGTTGCCAGGAGTGTTGCCACTGTCTTCCGACCACCTTCTATAGCATTAAGCTGTAGTTTGAATTGCTGTAGTCATCCTATGACTAACAGGATCGTTGTTGACTGCTTTTATTTTACACAGGCCATCACTCTGTGCTTCGTTAGAGTGTTTCAATAGCCGCCTTCAACGCTCGGTGGTTTTACGCACTCTGCTCCAACGGACTACCACAGAGCTAACAGTTCATAATGAATATGAGATTTGCTGTGCCGATCCTAAAACTTTCTAGCTTGCATCTCTGCTTGCTATGTGTCTATTATATGCTCTATATGCGAGCTTGTAAACTATTTTGGTTAAATTGCTTTGGTCTCGCTGGTAGGAATCGAACCTGCATTTGAGTCTTAGGAGGACCCCGTTCTATCCATTGAACTACAGCGAGTAGTTTTGGTACATCCTGACGGGCTCGAACCGCCGACATCAACCGTGTAAGGATCGCGCTCTACCAAACTGAGCTAAGGATGCATATTGGTAGCGGGACTTGGATTTGAACCAAGGATGGCTAAGGCTTATGAGACCTCGCTGGTGACCGGACCCTTCCCGCAATGTATTTAACTTAACTGGTCGGTGTGACACGATTCGAACATGCGACCACTGCGTCCCAAACGCAGAGCTCTACCAGGCTGAGCTACACACCGTATTTCTTTCTAATCTTCATTCCAAGCAGTGTGCCAAAAAATGCACCTGCTAGTGCTGGAATTAATGCCCAATGATCTTCTGTATATCCAATAACTGTTATGCTGGCAGTGCCTGTTACGACCACAGACCAAAATGCAGCCTGGATGGCTTTGTTGTCCTGTATACTTTTTATAAAATAGATATACAATACATCAGTTAAAAATACAGCAATAAAAGTTATTAGATATGTCATATAAATTTGGAGCGGGGTAGGAGATTCGAACTCCTCTAGCTAGCTTGGAAGGCTAGAACACAACCACTATGCCAACCCCGCATAGTTTATTATAACACACTAACGACAAATGTTCACCTGCTTTGACTAAGTCCACCCACAGGCACCTTTAAAGACGATTTGGACAGTATTGCTACTGCTGGGATGAAGTCCGCATAGTCAGTGTGTTAAAATAAAACTACTTTATTAAAATATACTCCCAACAAGTGTCTTATGCTTGTTGTACCGTGTGTTATACACATTTCCTTTGACGTTGTCGAGGCTCCCCCGGGTTTGGGCTATGTAGACGAAAGTATATTTTAATAAAATTACTTTATCCAAACACACTCACGGACATGGCTTGTTGGATGCAGCCTGCCTAACCGAACCAACTTCGGCAGTGCGTTTGGATAAAGTGTCTAGCTACCTACACCACATAGGCCCTAGACTGAGCGGTTACTCTGTCCACGTATTTTTCTATCTAGACGGGTTGCGTCCCACCTTTGTGATTTCTCAAGTCGCTTTAAAAAAGCCTTGCGGTAAGATCCAATGCACCGTGCTGTTATCGCTTACAGCAATCGCGCACTTTACTATAACGTAAAAGTGTAAACCGGGTTTTCTAACAGGATAGCATTTTTTGGCTTTTTTTCAAGAAAAGATTTTTTAATTTGTTGTTGCTATCCTAAAACTTGGTGCTGGAGGTGAGACTCGAACTCACGGAGGTTTCCCGACGGCTTACAAAACCGTTGCAATTGCCGCTATGCGACTCCAGCGTTGATTACTTATCAAAAACTTGGCGGAACGACTGAGACTCGAACTCAGAACCCGGATTACGCCGAGCGACAGATTAGCAATCTGCTCTAATACCATTATAGGACCGTTCCAATATTGGTGCTCCGGGTCAGACTCGAACTGACACGCTTTTAGGGCACTGGCTTCTAAGACCAGCGTGGCTACCAATTACACCACCGGAGCATTTTATTACTTACCATTTGTTAGTAGCACAGTTTACTATTCTTCTCTGCCTGATGTTAATTACCTATGGTAATTAATTACTAGTATCACAGGACTCCGATCCAAACAAGGTTAGCTGTGTACATTAGCCGACGAGCTATGCTACTAACAAATGGCGTCCCGTACCAGATTCGAACTGGTGTGATCGCCGTGAAAGGGCGGTATCCTAGGCCTCTAGATGAACGGGACCATTAATTTTTAAAGAACATTCAGTTAATTTCTTAACTTATGCATCTATTATATACTCTGTTGACTAGGGTGTCAACCTTTATTTGTTGTTTTTTTACAACATTTGGCCGGTCCTGAGAGGATCGAACTCCCACCGCTTGTTTCGAAGACAAGCATGATATCCATTTCACCAAGGACCGTTATACTGCGTAGTCTTTGAATTCGTTGACCAACTGCTCAAAAGTTAATAGATCATCGCCCTTCTTTAGCACTATGCTCACACACCAACGAGTCTTGCCACTGTTGTTGATCACAGTGTGCGGAATACCTGATTGTATTATAGTGGGCGTTTTAACGAATGTTCTAGCTATTTCTTCTACACTGTCAGCGTCAAAGGTATAGTAGCCTGTACCAGTGGCTGTTGTTTTTTGTGCTGTGCGTTGACGTGTATCTTTTTCTTTGTACCAAATCATTGGACAGTCTTGACTGCCATAGACCCAATTAATCTTAGGAACATCTCCAAGGCCGTTGTCTGCATCAATATGTATGGACCAAGACTGATTGAGAAAGTTAGTTTTAAACACTTCTACGTGTATGACCTGTAGAAGTTTATTGTTAATAATTTCTAAGAATCTAGAATTTAGATCTTGAGTGGTTAAAGTCCAATGCCAACTAGTAGCCAGTGCTGGATTCTTTCCAGCATAGAGTATACGATCATCTGCCAGTATACTAGGTCCAATATCTAAATCAAGATGTTGATAGACCTTCATTTAAATCTACTAACAAATGACTCTATAGATTTACGTTCTTCTGGAAGTCCTGGTAGATCAATGTTATCAAAATATTGATCTACATTAATGTCTAAATTTTTAAATTCTTCGAGAACCAATCTAATTAGTGAAACATATTTGTCTTTGAATTCATCGTACCACATTCTATAAAACTGTTCGCTGTGGTACTCAACGTAAATTTCTATATAACTATTGTCTTCTGATAGTTTGTTACTGGAAATAGAATATGGATTGCCGTCAAACAGATAACACTCTAACAACTGAACGTAAAATATATTTTTAGACATTACATCTAGTATGTTAGAATCTAGTTTTTCAAAGGTAGCAATAGTTCGAAATATCATAGTCTGATATTTATTGTCTTAGTGTACTACGCTAACAAAACAGGGCCTCTAAGGGCCCTGTGTATCATTTTCTAATTGTTGTTGGAATTTTTTGTTTTGGTTTTGTTGGGAACATAAAGTTCTGTTCTTTGTGATGAATTCTACGATTCATCAATGGATTTTTAAAACCAATACCCATTAACAACACTGGTGTGTCTGATAGACCTAATAATTCTTTGACAGCAATATCATCAAAGCAGGCACAGCATCCTGTACCGTAGCCCATTAGGCTCGCTGTTAGATTTAAGTAACCTGCGGCAATACCAATGGCCATGTCTCTGTCACGTACCCATTCGTCTGCTGTCTTACCACTATCAAGCCATGCTTGAGTTTCAGCTGATCTAACAACTGTATCTTCAGTTAGACTTTTAGTAAAATCGTTGTCTTCAAAAACAACTAGCAAGTTAGCCAATGTTTGGCTGTTAGTTGTAAGATCTGTAGGATCCATGCTTCGTCCGAAGCCCACTGTGTTTGCGTGTACTGCTTCAATCAATGCGCGATCAGTAATGAAATGCGCCTTGTAAAAAGCAATGTTCTGCTTGCTGGGGCATTGTGTAGCCGCAGTGATCAGCAGTTGTAGATCATCTTCTGGAACTTCTTTTGTTAAATCCCAGTTGCGTTGGCAGTGTTGACTGCGGTGGATAGCCTTGGTAATATGGCTGTGTTCTGAAATAGTTTCTAGCATGGTCGTCTCCTTCTAGTATAATTATTTACCAAAATTCAGCATAAGATTGAGACTATTCGCTTAATTTTAACATATCGTAAGGGGGATTAACAAATCCAATAGACAGTGCTAGTCTAGGGTTTTGATAGGTTAAAATCTTCTTAAACATTACACTATGCGGAATATCAGGATTAAACAGTATAGGGCGAGTTAATTCGTAAGAATCTATTACAGTGGCGCTATCGTAGGCCAAGTCCCAGTATTCTACACGCCCGTCTTTTTTAAGAGTTTTTGTTAAATTTGTCAAACTGTAAAAATTTGTAATTGCTGTTTCAGTGGTGTTATACAGCGGAAGATTAATCCTAGGGTGGGGGGTCGAATCAATATGTATACTTGAATCTTGAAAGTATCCTAAAACAACTACGTACTCTACTTCTAACGACATACTATCTAACCAGTTTTTCAATTCTGGCGCAGCCAACCACAATCCGTCTAATGGGACAGGACCCATCCAATTTCCTGGATTTTGAAATACATCTGTTTTATGCAGATAGGGCAGTATTCGTTTTGCTGTAGATTCTAAATCACCTGGGAAATCTAGATATATGTAGTTAGGTTTCATAAATTATGGAGCGGCTAACGAGGTTCGAACTCGTGACGTCTTGCTTGGCAAGCAAGTACTCTACCAACTGAGCTACAGCCGCATTATTGTTATTCGCTTTTGCCCTTGGCAACTTTGACCTTTTGATTTGCAATATATTCCGCCTGCGCGGCACTTCTGCGAATCACACCTCGTAGATGAGGATCAAGAATGGTTGCCAGTCGGCGTTTGGTTGCTTTTGATAATTTAAAGGTTGATGGTAGTTTCATATGGTTCTCTTTGTAAATTTACTTATCTTCTTTTTTGGTAGGACTTAATAGAATCGAACTATTGTTTTTACCATGTCACGGTAATGTTCTACCATTAAACTAAAGTCCCTCAATAATGAAATGTGTATCTGTGTAGCACACGTTCTGCTAGAATAGCAGGATCATCTTGATCACGCTTGTGCAAAGTCAACACTTGATCACTTAGAACAATGTCTCCTATTTCCCAAACATGTGTATATATAAAATCAGGTTTGAAACAATGTGCTTTCAATACTTCTAGCAACTCTGGATCGCTAGGGAATGTGCATTTATTGTTGTAGTGAAAATATAATCCCTGCTTGCCCTTGTCACTTAAATTTATCAAAGGCATGTTATAGAACTCTTCTTTGTTCTTTAACATGATGTCATATTGAAACTTGGGCAATCCTTCGGCCCATATCTCGGGAGCATATTCAAAACGTCCCACAATATCTTGACATCTCAGTTGTAGTTCTTCAGTCATAGCTGCATAGGCCAATGTAGTATCCATCCAACTGGTGCTGGTTCCAACGCAGGCTTCTGATACACCTTGCAGTGCAACACCCCGTGCCCTATTAAAAGGTCCGTTCATGTTACTGTGCCAATCAAGTTTGCCTTCTCCAAAGATGCCTGTTGGATCTCCTTTGATTTTCTTGCCTGTTACACGTTGTACAGGAAAGTCTTCATCTGCACCAATATAGGTAAATGGATCAACCGATCGACCTCGGTAATCATCATAGAGTAAAGATCCATCTGTGCGCCATACACTTTGGTCCCAGTTGGCAATTTTTCCTATGCCCTCAATGAGACGAGCGTAGGGTACAACCTTCAATGGTTGATTTTTTAATACTACAATTAAATTATCTAAAAAAATTTCTTTTAATCCTGCGTAGTCAGTGCTGGATAATCTAGTTATGTCTATATCTAGTACTTCGACTCCGCAGTGCTGTAATGGTCTTATTTTCATAAAAATACTTATTACTAGTTACCTAGGAACGTATCCTGGGCGTGTGTGCTAACCAGTGTATGCTCTTGGTATAGCTCTACACTGCGTTCTAACAAATTATAATACTTAAACCAGTCAATGTCAACAAAGTTGATGATCAACAAGATTTTAAAATATTCTGGAACACGATCACTGCCGTGTATTGTTCTAAGGTTGTTCCAAACAAAGCTATTTGTATTAGACAGTCTTGGCAGCATAAACTTATCCGTAGGTTGATCAAAACTAAACTCGCCTGGCAAACACTCTTTAACCCATAATGTTTCTTCGGGGTTAGTATCGTGGAGCATTACTCTAAAACTTAAAGGCAGGTCTACAAAAACTGTTTGATCTCTGTGCGGACTTATTAATTTTGTACTAGACCAAAAGCTACAGGATGTGATACGTTTGAAAGGTAACAGATCCATAAGCTGATTATAGAAGTCTTTGAACTCAATTTTAAAATTAGGATACAGATTAGAACTCCAAACATTGTTAGGAGATTCTCCTTCATACAGGTCAATGGATTCAAAGTTGCTTTCCCCATAGGTGTTGCCCGCAATATCTGGCTGTAGTTTTACTATGGGTTTTTTATTGTTCATGAACCAATGGTAAATCTTTGGGTCATGTATTCGAGGTATTGCCAGGGGCGTAAAACAATATTTGCCCCATAGCCGTTCTGCATTTAGTATCAGTCGCCGCTCACTGTTAGACACACCATCTAAGTATTCATTTCGAAACTGTAAGAACTGTGCCTGCTCTGTCATATTATCTATCGTGGTGTTTCTTACCTTTGACTTTTTTAAGATACTCTCTACCAACTAGACCTTGTTCAATTTCATTTAACGCAGTTACAATGGGTCCATTTGTTTTGGCTAATTTTGATGGATAGCCTGCACGTAATTCTCTTGCTCTAAGACTAGAAATTAGTATAAGATCAAATCGATTGCCTACCATTTCTACTGCTGCCTGCGATGTTCTACCGTTCATATATTACCTTTAAGTTAGACTACTATATTAATTATCTCTAAAAATTTGGGCTGATAAATATGTGTATATTTACAGGAGTTAGTATGGATTATAAATCAGAATCGGCCATTCCTTTCATGGAGGCTTGGAAAGCAGCCAGAGCTGAAAGAGAGCAGACACACCCCAATGATCCAGATAATGGAACATTTCGCTGGCCTGGTAATGAATTTATAACATATAGTACTAAAAGTCCCACAGCACATTTAACTGATTATGTTTTAACACCAGTTAAGCAATATTGGCTAAGAGAAGAAATACCAGTTGCAGAAGAACTTATGTCATATGCTCCTGATCTAGTTAAAGAGTTTTTAGAATATCATACTACTTTTACTGATTCTTCTGTACCAGCTGATTTAACCAAACTTAGGAATTATAACGATACTCCGAGTGCTAATCCAAATTTAGTTAATAAAGAAGATGTGGATAACTTCTTAAAAACTACTAAAGAAAATTCTACAAAAGCACCTTCTGACCTAGTGCAGTCAAAACCAAATACATGGTTGATAGATAGTTTAAAGTATACAAGTAAGTTCGGTAATAAATTTGACGACTTTGATCGAGATGAGATTCGATCTAGGTATCCCACGGCCTGCAAAATAGTTAAACAATTTGGGGATAACTGTCCTATTGCTACCTATAGTGTATTAAACTCAGACTCTATAATTAAACGCCATACTGGTATTGAAAATAGAATGGGGGAATATTTAAGAATTCATATGCCATTAATAATACCAGAAGGCGATATTTTCTTTGAGTGTGAAGGGTACGAAATAGACTGGACTGATATATGGGCGTTTGATAATCAATTAACGCACAGTGCATATAATTATACACCACATAGACGACTAATATTTCTAATTGATATCAAAAGATCGTATTTAGGTTTACCTAACGGTACACCCTACGACGGTATTAGGGTTACTAAAGTTCCTAAGTTTATTAGAGGTGCATTACCTAAAGTTTTACACACTCATCAACGATCAGTCTAACATAGTGTAAGCGGTAGGATTCGATCCCACTCAGACACACTAACACGGATTACCTTTAAGTTAATCTATATCAATGTTAAATCTAGTCAATGTTTCAATACTCATGTTTCTTGTGTAGGCAAAGGCCTTCTCGTCCATTTTTAATTCTGAACCTTTTAGGTTAGTTATGTCTTCGGGGCTAATACCTAACTGCCATGCCTGCGCCAACATCCATCCTGCTATATGACATTGACGACTTGCCTGTGCAGTTAATACTCTAGCATATCTACCAGCTTCATCAGAATTGGTATAATCACTTTCCCATGTGGCAAAGTGATCAGGTTTCTTTTCTAATACACGGTAACCAAACTTTTCAGGATCTTTGTCCATCTCACTGTAGCCTTCTAGTTTAGAATCATAGTAAAGACCTAGTCCTTGGAAGTGCCAGGATGTAAACAGTGTATTGGTATGTTCTGCTACAAACTTATGAGTCTTCATGACATCATCTAATGATTCATGTGGCAGGCCAACAATGAAGCTGGCTTCGAATGTAATCTTTGATCTGCTTCTTATGTTTGCAACTGTGTCTAAAATTCTTTGAGCATCCATGCCTTTGTGTATGCTTTTACGTGCTTCTGGTTTTAGACTTTCCATGCCTAGATATCCGCTGGCCAAACCTAGTTCAATTAGCTTAGGAACCATTTCTGGTTTAGTGACTAGTAGCTCAGGTTTAATATAAGATACAAATTCAAACTTTGGTAGTTTGGCCAGATCAATTGCACGATGCAGTCTGTCTAACTTTTCCATGCTGTCGTTGAATGTATCATCAAGGATAGTGTATCTAGTAGTGCCAAACATATCGTAGTTACGTCTAAGCTCGGCTGCTAGGTTATCCGGAGTTCTAATATACTTGTCGGGATCGTTCTTACCTAAGAATGGATGATGACAGAATGCACATTTAAAAATACAACCTCTGCTCACTTCTAAGGGCATGGGTTGGTAGGGTAAAAAATTATCTTCTAGTTGATATACTGTTGCTATCTCGTTAGGTATCTGTGTTGGGAATTGTTCGTTACTTGATATTATTCGTTTCCCACTGTCGATAAAATATTTAAAACCATGATCTGGTTTACGTGTTAGATAGTCTAAGAACTTAGGAAAACTCTCATCACTGAATCCAGTAAAGACCCAATCACAATTATTGTATATTACTTTAGATCTTTTAACCCAATGATTCTTTGGACCACCTGCAACCAATTTTACATTGGGATACCGTGTCTTTAACAAAGAGAAAAATTCATCAGTACACCATTCAAGGCCGTCATCGTATTGGCCGTTCATCCATATTGTACTAAAACCTATTACCAGTGTTTCATTGGTGATAACTTTGTCTAACAAGTCAGTTAGTTCTCCTGTAGACATCATTGATGCACTGTCAAGCACTAACAAGTCATATCCATAACGTTGTACTGACGTTCTAAGTCTAAAACCTGCTATGACTCGTCCTCCCCAAAGAGGAAGATTGCCGCCTATGAATATAGCATGGTAAGTTTTATCTTGTGTATTTGACAATTTATTGTATAAAGTTTCTGATGTATTTATACTTGGTGGCAGCGGTAAGATTTGAACTCACCTAATTTGGCGTCCCGGGAGGGACTCGAACCCCCACTAACGGTTTTGGAGACCGCAATGCTGCCATTACACCACCGAGACATTATAAAACAGGATAGATTTAACATAGTGCTACCGTTACACTAAACCTTGCGGCCACGGAGTCGAACCGTTCCTTTACTTTTCAAGAGTAGTTGTTTTTAAATTTGCTGTTACTATCCTAAAATTGGTAGTTGAGGTGGGACTCGAACCCACGATAAACACCGTATGAAGGTGGCACATTAGCCGCTATGCTACTCAACCATATAGGAACACACTCTAGGGTAGTCGTAAAACTGTACCCATGATCCCGGGCATCTCGAATGTGTTTTTATATAGTTACGAATATAAGTTAAGATACGCTGGATAGATCAATTACAGTTTCCCATCTGATGCTAATGGCTATCCTTGGCTCATTTGTTGGATTTATTATACCGTGTGGCACTTGAGTATTAAAAAAAGCAGGTTTATACAACCACATTCTACCAATTTCTTTTAAATGTTCTTTAGAATACAATGTAAGATAATCTTTACCATGAGGTGCATCTACTACTCTTGATTCAGCACCTGGCAGTATTTGATAAAAACTTGTATGAGGGATATCACAGTTATGTATTGGAATGTTTAATGCATACTTATTGACTACATTGTGTTCACCAAGATCGGTATGTACAGGTATTTGGTTATTTGGCGCTACAACTACAATCCCTATTTGGCAAACTTCTACCCAGGGTTTTATTGTCTCTACTGCCTGTATTAAAGGAGTACACCGTTTAAACTCATCTACAGGACAAGAAATAAATGTATTATCATCTTTGATGGATTGTGGAATATTTTTCCAAATCCGTTCTTGTATAAGTTCTAAACCAGGTAAATCTATAAATTTATAGTGCATGTATTATTTAACTTAATTGTTTGATACCTAATACCATATAGAAACACACTGGCTGTTGCTTGTCATTGTCTTTAACTACCTCTCGGTGGCGGTAGACCAGTGTGTTTTTATATG
>Ga0114968_10000802_pt1 | contig 23771 bp, 22 predicted proteins | sample M_130807_EF_Meta_FD_87020 | JGI IMG/M metagenome (GOLD analysis project Ga0114968, IMG submission 87020) | Freshwater microbial communities from Lake Montjoie, Canada to study carbon cycling - M_130807_EF_MetaG | ecosystem: Environmental > Aquatic > Freshwater > Lake | place: Lake Montjoie... | reverse complement strand
GTTTCTCTTTCTTCTTTTTCCTTTTTTCATTTCACACTATCTTATTCATTATCTCCGCACCTACTAATCCTTCCATATCCTTCAACTTTCTTTTTGGTATCTCCTTACCCTTGTAGTATCTATACATCTCCTTTATTACTTCCTTCTTCCTTCTCGTGTTCCTCTTATTCTTCTCTTCTCTCCTCCTATTATCTCTTCCATCAATTTATTCATTCCTTTCATTGATTCTTCCTTAGATATAAATCTTTTTATATTTTCTGTGTCAAAATTTATATAATGATCTCCTATTCTGTATATATTTTCTTTGTTCCAGTATTCTATCTCTACTCCCATAATTTCCATAAACTCCATCTGTTTTTCTAAGTTCTTTGATATATTTTCTAGTTCCAAGTAATCAATGCCACCTAAAATATCCAAGGTGTAAATTGTTTTTGTAATCGGTTTATTCCCCATTTCAGATAAAGAAATGATTGAATTGTTATATTGTAATTTATCAAATTCTAGAATAATATCATTATTATTTGCATCATCAGTATACGTTTTTAATACAGAATCTTCTATATTTGTTTTCGTTCGAGTTAAAAAACTAGAAAAAAAATGACCAATGTTTGATAACATACCACCCCCTTTGATTGGTGTCAATTCAAAATCTTTCATTGTTATTGGTTCATTTTCATGTGGTATTGATGGATCTGGTAATGTAAACACCTTATTATTTATAGATTCATTTACGTCATTACCAATATCAATACCTTTATCCGTTTCTGATCGGTATGGCATAGGCAAAGATGTATCATTCATTATTTCAGAAGTTATATTATTATGTACCTTATGAATACTAACACCCTTTATACCAAGAAAATTAAAAAAATCATGCGTAAATAATTTTGATACATTTATATTTGCATGTTTTTTTATATATATTTTGTGGCCGTCTTGGACAGATATCATTATATCAAACTATATATTAGATTATCATATTTTTACTGTTTTTATACCGTAAACATTCTTTCAATATAATGCAAAACATATCCGCCTAAAAGAATCCACATGCCTTGAATTTTTATTGCTCCGTGATAAATCATCCATCGCAAAGCTTCGCAATGAGGTGCTGGTACCAAGAAAGGAGACATAAGTATTCCTGTTATTGAGATGGGTGTACACCAATAAATATACAAATGGGATGCAACATAGTGTAGAATTATCCAGACAACATAGATTGATGCAATTCGTAATACTGTTTTGGGAAATAAATAATGAAACCAACGACTTATAATATCATAAATCCATTGAACAACGTTTCTATGAGTAGAAGGATGTGATGTATCATATATCACATCATTCTTAGATATTTGAATATTCATTTTTACAGGTTTATCTAGAATCAGTTATATACTTTATTATTATTTACAAATGGTTTCTTCAATTTTATCGAAAGATGAAGACCATTCATGTAAAGCATCCAATGGAATTTCTGGTAAATCGGCATGGGCCTCCCAAAAGTATCTACAAAAAGCCCAGCTGAATTGTGTTGAATCAGGAAAATATCCAGCACATTCTGGTTTTTGCAAATAATCATGAACATGCAAGGGAAGAAGATTGTGGTGAATTTTTGGCAAAACATATGCTAATTGAACATTTGATGAAAATGGAATATTATCCTTAGATGAACTATCAATCTTCGGCTTAATATTAGACATACTATCTGCTAAATCGCACAATAAAGGTGGATATTTGTAATGATAACTCCATCTCCAGTGTGGACAGTCTTTCGTATAATAATTGAATACCCACTCTAAACCCTCCATATAATTTATACAAATAGAAGCTTTATCCGAACCTTCACCGAAAAGTGAATCGTAGTATCTTTTTTGCCAGTACTTTTCGGTAGGACAAATATATATCTCTTCTGCTCGATAAATTACAGGAATACTTTGTATATAAAAATCCTTCTCCTCAGTTGTCGTCATTGCCCATTGTTTCTTTTCCCATTTTTTTCGTACGTCATATTCAGCAAGAATCAAATCATGTTCATATTTAGATAATTCTTTCACAAACAGTAATACCCAATTCCACTGGATCTCTAATGTTTCACTCGATATAAAGTACCGATTTGCATATGTTCCTATCGTTTTACGATATACATTCAATAGTGTATCCATACCAGAAGTACGTATGTTTAATGCTGGAAAATGAGGCAAAAAATCGTTCCCTAAAAAAAAACACAGGAATACATAATCGTATATTCTGTGATTATTTACACCATTACATTGTAATTCGTGTAATATACCCCAAGATAAACGAGATATATCCATAAAAGAACATTCATTTTTTGTATCAAGAGGATTCATGTCAACAATAGACTTTGCAAATTCAGGCGTTTCTCTAAAAATGAAAATATTATTAACTAATTTATAATGAAAAACTGAAAGCATAATAAGATCAGAATCTAGACCATACACCGCAACGGTATCCTTGGAAGCTTTTACTTTACAATCCGAAAAGTAATCTCTCATATAACGAAACATTTTGTGCTCACCCTCACCGGGTTCATTCGATGTAGAAACTATAAGTGATTTTATCTCGGGATGTGCTTCGGAATATTTATATAAATGCCGCGATACCTCTTCACTCAATCTCTTCATAAATAGTGTACCGGGAGTTATATTTGAGGTACTCCAACTAATATTCTCCTGCATAGAATCATCAGACGAGTTTATTGTTTTTGCAATAGTAGAAAGCATGACACTTTTATACCTTCGGTTTCTCTGTTGATCCATCTTAGCAAATGGTGCAACCCCGTCGAACGCAACATATGCAACCTCACTGGGAGATATCAACTCAATGTAATATATTATTTTGTTAATAACCTTTTCAATGAGCTGACTCTCAAAAACAAAAGTGTCATTAATAACCGTCATATCACGCAGTGCATCATAAATAATGGAATTACAATCCATGTACAAATGTTTTATATTTCTATGCTCAAAATGTATTGACTCTAACGTTCGTATAATATTAGAATAATTCTTAATAATATACGAAAAATAGCTAGGTATTCCCATGACTCTTTTATATAGTATAAACTATTGCATTTATATTGATTCGATAAATAGATTTAGTAGTATTTGATAATGCATATGTCCACACTTTTAAGGGCTATACGTATTTTGTAGCCAAATCTCTACAAAAAGGTGGATTTCTCTATATGTCTTCAGTAGATAAATCTAGTTATCTACCAATAGACATTAACGATGCAAATTTCTATAGATATTACATATAATGGAACTAAACATAATTAATATAATATACTTATTTTTTAGATTTGCGCCATTCATTATTGTTAGTTATTTTACTTTAGAATCTATATTTAATCAAGATCTTAAAGGCGTTATTTATTTAGTTGGTCTCCTAATTGCTAGCGTGATGACAATTCTTATGGGTAATATTATTGGCGGCGGAGACGGTTCTCTGTTATCCAGTACAAAGTGTACTACATTAACCATTGGTAATAATCAACCCATTTCTAATCTCCCATTAAGCCAAACAGTATTTGGATACACACTATCTTATTTGTCCTATTTTATTGGTGTAAATAACCTAGCAACACAAAATATTCCAACGTTTGTTATTTTCCCTTTAGTTATCTTGGCCGATATGGTATGGAATACATCAAATAGCTGTTCTTCCAATCCTAAATTATTAGCTGCTCTAATCATTGGTGGTCTAGTCGGTGTTCTTTGGGCTATGATTATCGATTCTACAGGAATGGTGAATTTGACCTATTTTAGTGGAGTTAGCAATAAATCAGTGTGTTCCCAACCCTCTAGAAGTATGTATCGATGCCGTACTGTAAAGAAATCTACTTCAAACAATAGTTCATAGTAAAAATATGTAATAATATAATAGTAGGTTATACAAAAACCTACAAATTATTAGTATAAAATATAATTTATTGTAAAGTGTAAATAATAAATTATACAACATTATGGATCAAAATACGTTAATTTTGTGGAAAAAAATACCTTCAATTGTGCAATAAAACGCGTTTTATGAAAATTATTTACACTGATACGACCACTATAATTCGGTTTATTAAATGCCTGCATAAAATATTGAATAATATTAACAGTAACTGCGGCCGAATATTTAGGTTCTAAATCAGCATATGGAAATTGTTGGAGATTTTTTCTAGCATTCACTGAATTGTGGAATTGATATAACATATTTATTAAATCACGCTTTGTCTGTATCGTGTTCAAGTTTAAAGAATTAATATATCTGGTTGCATGATTTGCACAATCAGGGCATGGTAAGTTATTGCAAATTGTAGAAATGATCGTTAATAACTCTTGTCTAATCTCCGGAAATGTGTCTTCATGTACTTTTTGGGCTAAGGTATGAAATAAATACCATATCGGCTCTCCCCACAACAACTTTTTGGATTTCACTGGATCTTCAATAGGCTTTCCTGGATTGCGTACAATTTGGTGTCTATTATTTACGGTATTAATAATGTTATTATTTACGGTATTTATGCTATTATTGTTATTATTTGCAACAAGTGGTCGAAGTTGAAGTTGTCTAGGTTGCATCGTTGCAGGATTATTTAGATCATGTTTGTTCAAAAATTGCAATTGCATTAATTTTTTGTCCTTACATAAAAGGTATAAATAATTATCGCATGATAATATATTATATAAATGAATACATCAGACACAAAAGAAACATTAATTAAAACAATACGCGAATGGGTAAAAATAGATAACGAGATTCGTACACTTAAAAACGAGCAAAAAGTAAGAGATACCGAAAAAAAGAAATTGTCCACATCATTGATTGAAATAATGAAAAAAAATGAGATAGACTGTTTCGACATCAACGATGGAAAAATTCAATACAATAGACAAACCGTTAAAAAACCTATAACAAAACAAATGTTGCTAAATATTTTATCAAAATATTATCGTGGTGATGAAACAAAGGCAGAAGAGGTTCAAACCTTTATTTTAGAGAATCGTGAAGAAACAGTAAAAGAAAATATTGTTAGAAAAATAAACAAATAATATTTTTGTATAAGGTTTTATAAATAAAACATAATATAATATGTTATATCACACTACACCATACCAAACTCTGGTATGGTGTATTCATTACCTAATTTTACATAGTGTGCGATGATATCTGGATTTTCTTTGTTTTCCAAAACATCCTCGGTTTTGTAAACATTTGTATAATCATCCACGTAGTAAACTATCCCCTTGATCTCCACTGCGTAAACATTTACTTTATGCATTGTATTTGCAAATTCTAAAGATTGCGTCATCAATCCGTGGGGAGTCCCTTTTGTGTGTGTACCACAAAATTCACATTCGTTTTTTCTTCGACGGGTACATTGTTCACCATTAGCGAGCTTTGCAATACATCGATTTAAATCAGGAATTGAATTCTTTATCCTCTTTCGTTTTGTAAAGTCATCCTTCTGCAAAATAACACGATCATAATCCATAACATACTCTATCAATTGTGCAATTTTACTAGTGTCAGTAAAACCAAGTTCAATCGACTTTGTTCGGAGATCATTTTTAAAGGTCTGGAAGAATTCATCCACCTTTGTTGTTATGCGTTTTTCCATTTTGATTATGTTTGTCTATTTTGTAGCTCATTATCATCATTGATGCAAGCTTTCAATTTTATTCGACTTGAAATCATTTTCAAAACATATGATAAATGCGCTTAAATATATCTTGTGCGTCTACACAAACATCGCGCAAATATTGTCGAACAAGTATTTTATCAGAAGGTTTCTCGAAAGCAACGCGAACTATACTGTCTAAATTATGTGGATGGAATTTCTTGAACCCACAGAATGAAAGCGTTTTTTCTCCCTGATAATATTTTTCATACAACATATATTCTACAACCTTTCCAATAGTATAATCTTCATTTTCTAAAACAATATCAAAACACGATTCCATTGTAGTTTCACTGATTAAAATGGGTATCGTATCAGAATCTACGCCTTGAATAATATCAACTAATTTGTTTTGCAAAATAGCACACGATTTTTTAACAAGTTCAGAATTTTCATATATTCCTATAGTTTTCAAAACAAAATCAAAACTGTTTTCGATATACTGACGTTGAGAATCTAATAAGCGATAATTTTCTTTTTGGAACGCTATTTCACTAGATGTCGCTTCTTCAGATCGCAATTTCGCTTCCAATTCTTCCCATACTGATGCAGACCTCGTGAGATCTGGGGTATTTGCATATGAACAGTTTGATACAACATTAAACATACTATTCATCTTGGCATTACCTATTGAAAATTCCGCGGATAATGAAATACGTTCCCCCGGTATGGTTTCGCTAATCTTAGGTCGTAATCTAGCAAAATCAATGAAATAACCAGTTTTGGAATTAGGAGGGAATATCGTGCGAACATCATTTTCTGTTAAATAATCCCCCGTGGTTTTATTTTTTATTCTAAATTGCTCTGTGGTAATATATTCGATTGTATCGCCATCGTTTTTGACATCCAATTCCAGGGAATATTTGCCCGGCAACATGTCTAGATCTTTAGTATGAATGGGGATTGAGCTCAAGCGTTGTTTTAGTATTTCATTATGAAGTCTACCGGTATTTACATATATAATACATTGGTTTGTTGCATAGTCTTCTGTTTGAATAACATTGATAGGAATATCCGAAAGAATGGTTCGTCTCAAAGCGTTTGCGATACTAACATTAATACCTGATAATGTAAAGCGATAAACATCGTCTTCTTCTGAAATATTGGACAAGGCGGGATTCATTTTATTCTGCGATAGACTAGATACACTATAGATCGATGTTTTTATATGAATATTGTCTCAACGAATATCAATTTTATAGAATATAAGATTATAAGATATAGACATATCTATATGTTATTCTAACTTGAAAATGGAAAATACCGAGATTGATACCGAGATTGATGTTAATGTTAATACAGAATCAAAACCATCCTATGTATACTTGCTTGTATCTTCTGATGGAGAAGCCACATATGTAGGAGCAACAGTTGATTTAGATCACCGTCTACGCCAACATAATAAAGAAATAAAAGGTGGTGCGCATGCAACAAGTGTAAAGGTAGGACAAGGAAAAAAATGGATACGTGCTTGTTATGTTTCTGGGTTTCCAAATTGGCAAGCGGCACTTCAATTCGAGTGGCGTTGGAAACAGATTGGACGAAAACGATTGAAAAAAGACGGAAAATTAAAACCTCTTGAAAGAAGAATGCTAGCTTTACAAGACCTTTTAAACCTTTCTCAATCTACCACAAAAGCGATACCGTATGCTGACTGGAATACCCCACCTGAAGTTCATATTGAATAACAATTCATATCATTTTACTATTATTACATCTTTATAGTTTCATCAAACAGAGGTTCAACTTCTTTGTCGTGAGTAATTACAAATATACATTTTTTATATTTTCGGAAATCACTAATCAATCCCAATAATTCGCGTTTCAATCCGGGATCTAAAGCATTTGTCGGTTCATCTAATATAACAATTTGTGAAGGATGTATTAAACCACCTATAATATTCACAACTTGGCGTTGACCTCCCGAAAGATTTTCTCCCAAAGAGCCAGAATTTGTTTCATAAACATCAATATTCCTGTATAATTCTGAAATCTTGGGGTATTTCAAAATTTCTTCCAGACGTTTCTTGCAAGTCTCGTGATGTTCTTTATTGCAACCATACATCATATTTTCAAATACCTTCTTGTCGAATAATTTCGAATTTTGAGATACATAAATCATATTCTTGCGAATATAATCGGGATCTAATCTTGAAATATCGACACCATCGATCATAATTTTGCCTTCCTTGATTCTGTGTAGTTTCAATATTAATTTCATAAAAGTAGATTTTCCATTACCAGATAACCCTATCATACCAATAATTTTATTATTCATATTGACCGTTAACGATTTATTAGTAAATACTGGTTTCTCTCCAGTTGGATACTGAAATGATACATTTTCGAATGTGATGGTTTCAAATGGCAAAGAATGTGTTTCGTATTGTCGTTTTCCTATCAAATCTATATCCTCTTCCATGGACTTAAAATGTTTCAACACTGTGTCTGTTCTACCAATAAATTCAATAATATCGGGTATTTGACCATTCAATGTTTTACTTTTTTCTCGATAAAGTGTTAAAATCGTGAAAAATGTGATAAATATAGTTATTGATATTTTCTTGGAGAAATACAGATGAATCAAAACATAGATAGAAGTAAATACCACCAAATAAATCATTGTATTGGTTACAGTATTATACCAATCGGTTGTATTATAAAAAGCATAAGCCCTATCTATGCCCTGTTTCGTTTTTTCTTCGTAAATCTTGATCTCATTGTCTGTTTGTCCACGATAGATGATTTTATCTATATTATTCAATATTTCCATCAAATATCCTTCATTATGTCCTATTTGATCTTCATACTCTTCATTCTTTTTCATCATATAACTCCAGTTATAAGCAATAAAAGAAATAATACCAATATTTGCAATGAAAAAACATAATCCAAAAATAAAATTTTTATACATAAAAAATGAGCTAATAACTATCAAAAACAGCATATTCGGTAAAATAAACGATACAATATCACTAAACACCATAAAACACACCGACGAAATACGATTTATAGGAGAGTTCAATTTCACAAAATTAATACTATTGAAATTTTCGTTATTCACTTTCAATACAATACTTATCAACTGTTGCCGAACCCATTGTCGTAGTTTTGTTAGTAAAGTAGTTTTATAATATTTAAAAAAACTAGCAACAATCAAATAAATAATAACCAACGCAACTAGATATACTAGAAAAGTATATGCCATATTTTTATCATTATCACGCATGGATGAAATAATTGTTGCTGAAACATAAGATATGCCATTCGACTGAATAATACTAGCGAATAGTGAGGACATTATGAGTAAAAGCGCATTCCATTTTTCTTCATAAAAGAATGTTTTCAGTAAATTCAGTACAAATGACATCTATAATATCTTGGGGTATTTTTGTTCAACTATAACATCGAATCAGCTATAGTTGAATACGTGATGCTCTGCATATATTTACCAGTTCACGAAAAGCAGAGAAATAAAAATAAACATAAGAATGAAAGGGAGGAGTAGCAAGAACCATGCAATACCGGGTGCTCCTGCACGGCATATCAAGTTAAGTACCCATGTCCAGAATAAAATATAAACAATTTTAATCATGAAAATAAGTGCTGTATTGGAAACAGTGCAACTCATTGTACCAACACAATATTTATCAATATTTCCTATGTTTTGATAGACCATAACAACCAATGCTATAACGGATATTACCAAGTAAATAAGTGATGGTGTACATAAATTACGTAAACCGGAAACAGCCATTTCTTATAAAATATGCAAATAAAAAAATGCCTAAACTAATGGCATGGTGTTTGTAATAGATCTATTATATGTTACTGGTATTCCTCCATTCTCTGGTGTTCCTGCTATTATACCTCTAACGGTTTGTCCGCCTACAGATGATCCAAACGCATTTATACCATTTAATTGTTCAGATGATCCCAGTAATGAGTACATCCCTCCTTTTATTGTGCGTCTTTTACGATTACTTTTTCGTTTTTTATTTTGATGTTTCTTCTTGGAACCTCCATTCAATAGAAGTCTGGACGATATTTGATTCGTCGGATCAGATGGATCGAAATTCGGGTTTCCTAAATTCACGTTATACCCTACTGTATTATATACATTTGGGTACTGTGCCGACTGTACGAAAGTTTGACTTCCGCCTATCATTTTTTTCGATTTCCCAAAAATTTTCTTTTGTGTTTTATTCCTTCTTTTTTGTGAATGTCTCATGATGTTCTATCTATATCTATACTTTTATGAGAAAAAGTAAAGATATCCAAAAGATAATGATGGGTTATAAACCATAACTAAAATATGCAATTTATTTGGTTAATTTCTATCGGTAGATGAATGTATTTACAAAACAGATAGAAATTCACCTTTTTATAGCAATTTGGCTACAAAAACACGCTATATCTATTCAATATCTACATGAGTCAACATATGTCTGCGACAACAAACGTTTGTCAATTTTAAAGCGTCTAATACCTCTCCTTCCGGAGTTTTATCCATTGTATCCTTTGTCAAATAAACTACTTTATCTATCTGATAACCTTTTTGTATTTTGATTCTACGAACTTCATCTTGATAATACCTATATTTATCGGCTAAAACATTTCCGCAAGTGAAACATTTAACAGGAATGATCATTCTTCAGTGTACTATAATAATATTGTATATTTGTATAATGTTTAACACGACTAACTTTAACTCAATTTTATCGTAAACAAAATATATATGTATTATATCTACTATAAATTATTGTGATTTTGATATAAATGAAAAATACTCATTTTTTTCTATATATTATATTCGTCAGTTTAGTTATTGGTTTGATGATCCTATTATCTACTCCATTTTATCAAGAGTCATACACAGATCAAAATACAGTGTATGCACAAGCAGCAGAAGCTAACGCAGACTATTCTTTAGCCGGTCAATTGAAAGAAATACCTAGTACAGGAATTATACCCCCGGGTTGGTATTCTATCTCGGTTATGAACACTCTTCTTCCGGGATCTCCGATTACTGATATGATGGCGCCCATATTAGCGGGTTGTGCTTTAAAAGGTCCAAATGACCCGAAAAGTGGTATTTATTCAACGGATGGAAAGACCGCTTGCCAAAATTCAATAACATTAACAAAGCAAAATACACAATCAAATACACCAACTCCTTCTCCTACCATTGATGGTCCGATATATAATCCAAACGATATTAACGAAATATATCACCACAATGAACTAGATGGATACAACAAGGAAAAAGGACACACTGCATTTAATCCGGTTTTGAGTTTACTCGACCCTCCCCCACTTTATTATGAACCTGGGACATACAAAGTGGATTCAGTTGGATACGTACCTAACTATGCTGACAGTTTATATTTGAGTACAACAACTGGAATATCGCAAACATCTCCTATTACTCAAGCTCCATATTTGTATGGAGGGTTTTGCAAGCAAAATTCACAGAATAAACAAGCTATAGATGACAAATGCAGGACACTCGACAAAGATGTATGTGCATCTACCGAATGTTGTGTTTTATTAGGAGGACAAAAGTGCGTTGCTGGAAATGAGAGAGGTCCGTCGATTAAAAATAGTTATAGTGATTTTACTATTGTGAATCGTGATTTTTACTATTATTCTGGAAAATGCTATGGAAATTGTCCAAATGATTATTTTGGACCTATGGAACTCAAAGGAATATCAGAAAGTCCGAAAGATTCTATGATATTGAATGAGGAAAAAGCATATGATAAGCAATTCGACAATGAATATAACCAATTCATGGATGAAACAAGTAATATTTATACATCTACTAATCCTCCAAATTTGTTGAATCCATAATGTTGTAATATTGTAATATTGTAATATTGTAAAAAATTGATAGTATTGTTATAATAAAACATTTTTGTAAATCGTATACAATATTACTTGTTCATTATGCAAAAAATAATATATATTCCACAAGTCTTGGGAGGTATTAGTATCCAATATTTAATCGGAGAAAATGCGAAAGACAATTTTAAGATCATTGATTTAGCGAATTCAAATGATATTTGGTTTCACGTAGAAGATAAACCATCGTGTCATGTTATTGCGATTTTATCTTTAGAGTCGTCAATGAACAAAAAAGATTTACAGTACATTATAAAACAGGGTGCAGTTTTATGCAAGCAACATTCTAAATATGCATCAGATAAAAACGTTCCCATCATCTACACTAAAATAGAAAACGTTGTAAAAACAGATACACCAGGTATGGTAAACGTTTCGTCAACAAAACGTGTTGTCATATAATGTAGATAAATTGCGAAAAATGTGGCGGAGAATAAAAATAACAAGATAAAATGTTATTTTTATTCTCATTTTTATCATTTTTATGATTTTTATAATTTTTGAGAGAGGATTATATTTTTATTTCACACATTTAGAACCCTTTTGATCAATATTTTCCTTGGACTGTAATTCCTTCCATTCTTGCATTCGTTTATACAAATTCTCTTTAGATTTTCGATGATCCGATTCTGTAAAACTAGCAATTTCTGCAAGTCGTTTTACTCTGCGTCCGTAAAAGGTTGAATCACACTCCAAAGGACATTGTAGATCATCATCTATGCAGTCATATGGTGATGAGTCTGGATAAGGACCATTATATTGCATCTTTGTAGACATTTTATTAAAGAATATTGCTATATCAATACTGGTTATAATATCATCAAGGTTTAAAGAAAAAAGCATATCAATTTTTTATTATCCATATACAATAAGCATCATGAACATTTTTTACAATATATTAGGATATGTTGGGTTTTGGGGTCCTTATATACTTTTTTTAGTATCCATTGGTATTTTGTTCAAAGGACCAGTTCGTTTACTTGGTGCGTATGTTATTGGACAAATGATAAATATGTTTATAAATTATATTGCAAAAGATATTATTAAAGAGCCACGGCCTTCTGGCGACAGAGTTCATTATTTCACGTGGAACTCATTGGAAGACCACTACCGGGTTTCAAACACAATGGGTGTACAAGAATATGGTATGCCTTCCGGACATGCACAATCTGTTTCATTCTCTTTTATTTTTATGTTATACGTTCTTAAAATGTCTTGGATTGTACCTAATTATGGTTGTCTTTCTATAATAACAATTATACAACGTGTTATCTATGAGAACCATTCAATAAAGCAAGTTTTCATAGGATGTATTATAGGGGGATTATTAGGATATTTAACCTGGGCATACATTCCACGTTATGTTGGAAAGTTAGAACGTTATTTCACGGATAGAGTGTATTCTTCATCGCGGGATATAGATTCCGCCGCATGATGTTTGCGATGACATTGAGAACAAAGTCCCATCAAGTTTGCTGGATGATTCTTGTGTACTACTTGTTTACTGTTTGGGTGAATATGAACCATTCCTTCATAATTTGCGTCGGATTGCGGTAAGATATGATGTGTTTCTTCACTAGGGAGTTGTCCACATATTTCACACATCCCCCGGATCTTTTGTGAATTATATCTGGATGTAGAATGTGAAAGCTCGCCTTTTGTTTCCGGCCAATATTTACGACGTATGGCATATGCTTTATTCAAAAACTCTTCTGGTAAATGCAAAGATTTACAAACTTCTAATCCATACATTCTATTTCCTGGACCCGACTGCAACTTACGATCATAAACAAGCTTATCCGTTTCACGATCGTAATATACAGCCATATGCATAAGTACAAGATGTTGAAGATCCTGTATTTCACTATAATTCACTATTTCATGAAAATGAGTTGCAAAAATAAAGGATATATTTTTCTTGTGTAAATCCATAAGACCAGATACAAAGATACTGAGGGCGGACTCAGTTTCTGTTCCTGAACATAATTCATCACCAAGTACTAAACTTCTATGATTTGCCATTTTAAGGATAACCCGAAGCTCCGACATTTCTACTGCAAAGGTAGAAAGACCTTTAAATAAATTATCCGAACCTAAAATACGCGAAAATATAGAAGTGTAGGGTTTGTATCTAAATTCAGAGCATGGAACATGTAAACCAGCTTGCGCCATAATAATGGCTATACCTAGTGCACGAATCAGACTGGTTTTACCTACAGCATTTGTCCCATATAGTAGGATACCTTTTGTATCTTGTCCAAGAGACAAATCATTTGCTACATAAAATTCCTTTGTTTGAATATGTTCTATGAGAGCATGTCTTAATCCTTGTACATCAACAAATGATGGTGTTTCATCTTCATATCCATGTTCGTCTTTTTCTACAATTCTTGGACAACAATAATGATATTGTTTTGCAATATATGCTTTATTCATCAAAACATCTACATCTGTTATAAATCTTATCATCTTTTCAATATCCGAATAACAATTATTTTCCAAGGAGTTCAATGTTATATAAAACGCATGAATCATCTGACGATTTCTATCCTCTTTTTGCTGACACAATGCATGGCATATATTGGACAACAAAGGAAATGTGATTTCATCATTGGATCCAGAAGCGGTTGCAAATTTGATTTCTTTTCCTTCCACCTTCAAAGAAGTATTCGGAATTTCATACGTTTTCGTCGATTCCAAGCATTTTTTAAGAATAGTTCCGCGTTTTTTCGTTATTTGAAGAGATACACCGGATTTTTCGGTTTCGTGAATCTTTACGTATTCTGTTTCGCTTGTGCTACTTGAGGATTCTTGGTCTCGTATTAGCTGGTTAAACCATAGATGAATTGCATTGAATAATCGTGTATTTTCATTATACGAGTCTTCTAATTCATCGAGTTTTACATCAACACCACGATTTATAAAATTACTTTCTATATTTCCAAGATTATTGATAGACTTACATAGTTCCAAATTAAAATGCTGATTCAAAAATTGTTGAAGTGTATCTATAGATATTTGAAGTGTTGTTTGTTCAGAAACTAGGTTAGATACTTTATCTTTAACACAATCCAAAAAAAGACGATAAATATCCACAGTATAGAAGATGGATTGAGCAAATGTGTAAATAGAACAAGGATATAGCTTTTGCAAAACTAATTGTCTAGCAAATTTCTCAAAATCGTGTATCTTGGACAATGATTGTCGAATGGGTAAAACGAAATCATCATACTTAGACAAAACAAATTCTGTATTTGCGTATTGTTGGTTCAGCCAAACGACGTCAGTTGTGGGTGATACCAACTGAATATGAAATTGTCGCCGTCCCATTGCAGTCATACATTTGTTAAGGAGTGAAGCAACAGAAGATATGTGTCCATTCTGTCGCTTATGACCAGAATCCAAGTCCAAGATATTCAGTTGTTTCAATGTATGATTTGCCAATAAAACATGTGTTGTTTCTTGGAATTTTGGTATAGCAATATTTTTAACTAAACCGGGATTATGTTCTTGGACAAAATCCATCAAAAAACAAAATGCTTGGGTTGCTGTAGGATATTGATCAAACTCTGCGCATGTGTTTTTAGTATTTTTTCCATAGAGTTTGTCCAATATATGATGTACATACTTCTGTTGCTGACAATGATTTGCTTTTTCTGATGTTTTCTTATCTATATAATGAAACATGGCATTTTGTGAAAAACCGGAACATTGAACCAATGTTTGCAATTCTTCCTTGGACAAATTCGATATAATAATAACCTCACTTGGATTATGGATTGATACCATACGTTCTATTTCATCCACTGTAGTGGGCTGTATTTTACGGTCAGATAAATGTTGTAATGTATGATGATATTCCATAATATTGGAAGCACCTGTGAAAATATTAGCAACCGCTATTCCAAAAACAACAGTATCCGTATTCTTCGAAATATTTACATGATGGTCAATCCAAAGTGCCATTGAATTGTTCGTTATCTCATGTGGTTGTGTATCTACATCATAAGACATATAGGTTCCCGCAGAATGCACTGAATCCAATGTTCGTTTAATATTTTTTCCTTCCTTTACCTGAACATACACGACAGCAGTATATCCATCTTCAGTACACTTTTGCAAATACTTATCCAAAGTATAGTCGCGAAACCCTGCCATAGCAACTTGCCGACCTTCATGCGTAGCTTTTTTTTCAGAAATATTTAAATTACATATCTGTGAAAAATTGGTTATTTGGCTCTCGATCCAATCGCCAGTTCTTGGACAACGAAAACCGTAAATTTCGAAAAAAGCGCCTACTTGAAGCAAGACAATCGTCTTCTCGCCGTATTTTTCTTGATATGTTTTAGTTAATTGAATATATTCATCATAAATAGAATTTGACATTTCATTCTATTCATGACAAAGTTTTATGTATTTTTTATTTTTGATTATGATTCTATTAGTAGAACTATTCGTGTTTTTGTAGCCAAATGGGTACAAAAAAGGTGATTTCCTATATATGTTTTCGGTTGATAAATATATTTATTAACCGATAGCCTCGTAATCCGTTTGAAATATCATATTATTTTATAGATTCAATGTCATTAAAATAGTTATATAGTAAATTCTCTGGATTATGATTTTGAACTTCACCACAAATTAGTGATGCGGATTCATACATTTTTCGTAAAACATCATTTGGCGCACTCGAACCTACCTTAATAAACCCTTTTTTTATCAAAAACCGTTTAATTTCTGGAATTGATGTTTGTTTCAGCAACTGTGATTTTGTTGTTATATTATTTCGCAATGTACGATTCGAAACCAATACTGTTATTTTTGGGTGTATCTTGGACTTTCCTAAACGATATGTTCTTCGAATAGTACGCCTTTGTTTTGGATATTTTATTTTAGGTTTAAAATTTGTATCAATATTGTATTTTTTTTCAGCAGTTTTCTTAATTTGATTCATTTGGTCTACCGCATTATTTGTAAAAATATCCGAATTAATTGTATTGATATGGTTATTATCATTGGTATGAGTCGTCAAAGTACTAGATGATGGTATATGAATCGGTGGTTGTATATCATTATGCGGAGCGCGTCGTTGTGTTAAATTATGGTATTGTCTATATGTTGGGAGATTTCCTTTTTTCAAACAACCGTATAATGGCTGCTGATGCGGTATAGCTGGCGGTTTCAATGGTCCATAAGGTAAAGTAGTATCAAACACTTCTGGAACAGAAACATTAACTACTTCACTTATTGTAGGAATAGAAGGATTGAATATTACTGGCGATTGGCTTGTTAAAGGACGTTGTTTCAAAGTACGGTTTCTCAAATCATTCGCTTGTTTTTGTTCATCCGTCAAAGAAATCATATACCTCAAAGATTCATCAAAATCACTACTAAATTCTTGTGCAAAATCTTTAATTATCCCAACTGTTTCTTTTGCAGGATCGTCCAACATTTTTTTGTAATTTTTTTCTTGTTGATCTCGTATAAAACGTAAAACGTGATTCTTTCGTTTGATTGTATTTGTTTTTGGCGCTGGATTACGAATTTTTATTTGTGGCCTGGATGAACCTGCATTGTCATCGTCATCGTGTTTTTTCCTAGAAGTACGCCGAGTAGAATTAGATATTTTAAACAACTCCGGATTTATAGTTATTGTTTTTTTGCTCATCAATAATATTTTGAAGAACCCCCTAAATGAAGAGATAGAATGGATATACTATATTTGGAAAAACAACTACACATATAAACCATATGGTATCGGTCTTTCTTTAGATTTATCATTTTTATTTAACAAAAAAGAAGCATATCCCGCATCTAAATCAGCATCATTAATCTTTTTACGTTGTTCTTCCGGTTTACCATAAATGCGCCTTCCATGCGCTATTTTGATATAAGAAAATAGAGCCTCCATGTCGCGGCCATAGAAAACAAACTTTTCAGAGTATTTTTCAAACCATTTTGCTAAAGTGTTGGATTCCGTAGTAGAACATATGGACCAACCATTGTCTTGGACCTTTTTCTGGAAGATTTGCATCAGTTCCTTTGGACTATACGAATCTATCGTGAATCGCCAAATAAATCGCGATTCGAGACCCTGATTCACACTAAAAAACGTCTTCTTCAACTCATCTTCGTATCCTGCAATAATAACCATTAGATTATCCTTATTCGAACTCAGAGCTTCACACAACGTATCCAGACACTCTTTCGAGTAAGAATCCGTATCTCCTGGTAGACCATTGTTCGATGCACCCAGAGAATAAGCTTCATCAATAAAAAGACACCCACCCAAGCATTCTTGGATCAATTTCGAGGTTTTTATTGCGGTTTGACCCAAATACCCGGCTACTAAATCACTGCGAGTCGCTTTTTTAAACACGCGGTTTTTCAATACACCTATCTTCGAATAAATTTTCCCTAAAAGTGTGGCTACTTCGGTTTTTCCAGTTCCGGGAGGTCCAGATAGAACTGTATGCATAAAATCGTGATCTTTTCCTTTGTGTAGATCCTGTATAAAATACAAAAGTTGGTTTAACAGCGAATTTTTGAATGAAGTCATACCAATCATATCGTGTAATTGAAAGAGCTCTTCCTTCACTTGCACCAAAGCTTTTAGATCGATATTGTATTTTACATAAGGTCGATACTCGGTTTTTTGAATCAATGATATCAAGTCCGAAAATGTATCGATTTTTGCGTCAATATGTACTTCCTCAATGGGTTGCATAATATCAAGGGGTTTCATTTGACCGTTATCACTGCGTAAAAGAGGGGGTATATGGTATTTCAAAAAATTTTCGGTTTCGTCTTGTGGGGGTTTCAGCGGTGAAAATGGATCATATCCTTGTAATCCCGCGTAGTTATAATTAAATAACAGCGACGGTTTTGGTATCTTGGACATATGATTTCCAACATAAGAAGGAGTGTTTAATTTATTTGATATATAATGAAACTGTGAAAATTGCAAAATTGTCAAATAATCCGCATATGTATAACTCTGTTGACTGTTATACTCATCCAATAATTGTATGAATGTTTTTGGTTTCAAATCACTCATAGATCGTATTATATGTACTAAAAACTTATCTTTATCTTTATCTTTTAGAGAATATACATAAAAATAACATTTGTTATATGTATATGAAATATTTCACGCATTTGTTGAAAAAGTTTATACCTAAAGATTTACCAAAGCCCGTTGGTAGATGGAGAATAGAGGATTGCAATTTGCAGATGAATCATAAGATAGATCTATCAAACGAAGACCATTGCGGTCCGTGTGGGCAATACGCTTTGAAGAAAATGGAGCAAAAAAAACCAAAAAATAAACCATAATAGATTGACTCTCTTTTATGGTGTGAACTGTATTTTTTACTGATAATTATTATTAGTAAAACAATCTAAAAAATTGATTCGTAGATTATATTAACTATTCATACCAAACCATACAACACAATAATATACTACAAAAGATGAATAGTTCCGGATCTCCTTATGTTGAGGGATTGGATGCAAAAAAGATGGGGGATATGCCTGCAGTATCTGGGAAGGTCGTAAAAATAAAACGTTCTAAATCAAAACAGGTTCCCAAAAAACACGTCGATGAACATCCAAGTGTATATGACCATGGGGGGTTGCACGACCATGGTGAATTGCATGACCATCACGGTATTGGAATGCACATTGATAATGAGGGATTTACAATGGATCATCTAGAAAAAGCCATGTTGGATTCAGAAAAAGAATCGCACAAATTACCAGGAGGGGATCCAGCGGCTACACAATTCGATGCAAAAAAGTTGATCGATGATATTATGAAAACATTTCCTACCGAGCAAGAGATTATGGATGCGGACGGAAAACCGGTTCAACATGAGGTTTTGTCCCATCTCGGATCTTATACCGAAGAACCATACCATTTGATAGAGTCGTATTTCCGCGGTCAACACTTGGAACGTCTGGTTCGTCATCAAATTGAATCCTATAATCACTTCATCAATTACCAGATTCAACGCACAATTCAAATGTTCAACCCCGTGAATATTCGTTCCGAAAACGATTTTGTGGCCGACAGAGGACAGTATTTCTTGGAAGTGAGCGTATCCTTCGCCAATTTCAAACTATATCCACCCCAAATTCACGAGAACAACGGTGCAACCAAATTGATGTATCCTCAAGAAGCCAAGTTGCGAAACTTCACATATGCATCCGCCATGACAGTCGACATTCAAATACAATACACGGTTCGCAACACAGATGCGATGGATGTTCCCAAGATCATTACACGCGTTTTGCCAAAGATAAACATTGGAAAGATGCCGATCATGTTGAAATCGTCAATCTGTGTCCTCAACCAAAATCGCCACATCGAATCGACCCACACCGGCGAATGTTCTATGGATTGCGGTGGATATTTCATTGTCAAAGGTTCCGAGAAAACAGTGCTTGGACAAGAGCGTGCCGCCGAAAACCGCGTCTATGTGTTCGATGGTAAAAACACGACAAAGTGGAGCTGGTACGCCGAAATAAAATCCGTCCCTGATTATAAATGCATTTCTCCAAAACAAATCGAAATGATGATCGCATCAAAGAACAACGGTTTCGGACACGGTCTGTTTATCAATATTCCGCGTATCAAACAGCCGATTGAACTATTCACATTGTTTCGAGCACTCGGTGTGCTAACAGACAAAGAAATCTGCGAATACATTTTGTTGGATCTGGAAGACACTAAATACTCCGAATTACTACAGTGTTTGCAAGCGTCCATCATTGATGCGAGCAAGTATATGACGAAAGATGAAGCTCTGCGACACATAACGACCTATGCAGCATATACACCTATGAATATGGATCGCGAAACGGGTCAACGCAAGAAGCTAGAGTTTACGATCGACGTACTGAACAGCGATCTCTTCCCTCATTGTACAACCATGCCACAGAAATTATATTTGCTCGGATACATGGCGAAGAAGCTGTTGCAAACCAGTTTGGGTTGGATTCCCACAAATGACCGTGATTCGTATCTGAATAAACGCGTGGAATTAACGGGAACCTTGTTGAATAATCTCTTTCGCAACTATTTCAACAAATTGGTCAAAGAGATGCAAAAGCAAATTCTGCGCGAAATCAATACGGGTTCTTGGAGATCAAGCGAAGATTATTACAATATTATCAATATGACGAACATTTATAAAATCCTGAAATCGACCACCATTGAGAACGGCATTTCTAGGGCATTATCCACCGGCGATTTCAGTATCAAACAGGCGAACAGTAGCAAAGTGGGTGTTGCGCAAGTATTGAATCGGTTGACCTATGTCGCCAGTTTGAGTCATTTGCGAAGAGTGAATACACCCTTAGAAAAGAGTGGCGAACTCATTGCACCTCGTAAACTACACAACTCTACTTGGGGATTCTTGTGTCCAGTAGAAACCCCAGAAGGTCAATCAATCGGTATTGTGAAAAACATCAGTTATTTGTCGCACATAACAATAACAACGAACAGCAGTTCGCTTTATCAATACGTTCTACCCCAGGTTTTGCGTGTGGATGACGTGGCGTCTGCAAAAGACTTGCACGGAAAAGTGAAGGTCTTTGTTAATGGAACGTGGGTAGGTACAACAGATAAACCTTTGGAGCTATATCACGATATGAAAGACAAAAAATACCGTGGTATCATCAATATTTATACTTCCATTGTATTCGACTGTGCAGCAATGGAAATCCGTATTTGCAATGATGGTGGGCGTTTAACCCGGCCCGTATTGCGTGTTCGAGATAACAAGGTTTTGCTGAATCGCGATATAATAGATCGACTCGTTAGGAAAGAGATCTCGTGGAACGACCTCCTCACCAATTGCAAACTGGATGAATCGGTGATTGAATACATCGATCCAGAAGAACAAAACTTGGCGTTGATCGCGATGAAAACGAAAGACAATTATCTGCATCCTCCAGGTGCGACCGTAAACTACACACACTGTGAAATCCACCCTAGTACAATATTCGGAGTATTGGGATCATGTATTCCTTACCCAGAACATAATCAAGCACCTAGAAACACATATCAATGTCTAGAATGGATGACGCCCGTACTGATGGCAGACGGATCATACCGACCTATCCGCGATTTGAAAAAGGGTGATATGGTAAAATCTTTTCATCCAAAGACATTCGAAATAACTGACGAAGCCGTTGCCAACCACTTCTTCTGTATCAACCAAGAACCCATGTACAAGATCTTGACAATAGACGGAAAGGAAATCTTGGCAACCGACGACCACAAATTCATGACGAGTTGGGGATGGAAAATGGTGAAAGAGATTCGTAAGGCGCTTGAAAATAATCCAAAATACCCTTTTATCAAGATAGGAATGTACCGCGCCAGAAAGGGTGTGTGTGAATTTGTCGATATCCAATCGATCCTGCCTTCAACCAATTGTTTTGTTGCCGATATTGAGGTTGCCAGTGAAAACCATTCTTTCATTGCCGGACATGCCGGTTTTATGAGTTCCAATTGTGCTATGGCAAAACAGGCTATGGGTGTATATTCTACCAACTATGACCAGCGTATGGATAAAACGGCCTATGTGTTATCGTATCCTTCGAGACCATTGGTTGATACCCGACTTATGAACTTTATCCAATTGAACAAAATCCCATCTGGATGTCAAATCCACGTTGCGATCATGTCTCACACTGGCTATAATCAGGAGGATAGTGTATTGGTAAACAAAGGTTCGATTGACCGCGGGCTCTTCATGACAACAATTTATCACACTGAAAAGGACGAAGACAAAAACATTATCCGTGATGAAATCATCCGATGCAAACCCGATCCTGCAAAGACAAAGGGTGTCAAATTCGGCAACTACGATAAGTTGAATGTCCATGGATTCATTCCGGAGAATTCTTTAGTGGAGAACCGCGACGTTATCATTGCCAAGACTGTGCCGATTAAAGAGAATCGCAATGATCCTACCAAGACCATCAAGTATGAGGATCAGAGCAAAACTTTCAGGACAACCGAAGAGACATACATCGATAAGAACTACACGGGTCGCAATGGCGATGGATACAACTTTGCAAAAGTCCGCGTTCGAATTTTGAGAAAGCCTGTGTTGGGCGATAAAGTATCGAGTAGACATGGTCAGAAGGGTACGGTTGGAAATATTATACCCGAGTGCGACATGCCTTTTACGAAAGATGGAATCCGACCAGACATCATTATTAACCCTCATGCAATTCCATCTCGTATGACAATCGGACAACTCAAAGAGACCTTATTGGGAAAAGTATTGTTGGAACTCGGTCTCTTTGGCGATGGAACTAGCTTTGGAAATCTAGATATCAAGACTATTTCGCGAGAGTTGCAAAAACAGGGTTTCGAGAGTTATGGAAACGAAGTGTTGTATAACGGGTTAACGGGCGAGCAATTAGAGACGAATATCTTCATGGGTCCGGTCTTTTATCAACGTTTGAAACACATGGTTAGCGACAAACAGCACAGTCGATCGATTGGGCCTATGGTAAACTTGACGCGTCAACCCGCAGAGGGTAGAAGCCGCGATGGTGGATTCCGCGTTGGGGAGATGGAACGTGATGTTATGCTCGGTCATGGAATGTCTCGATTCTGTCGTGAAAGATTGTATGATGCATCGGATAAATACAGTGTACACGTTTGCAAGAAATGTGGTATGATTGCTTGCTACAATGATGGAACACAGAATAGGATGTTTGCAAAAGACGATTTTACGATTCATTCGTGCAAAATGTGCGAGAATACGACGGAGTTTGCACGAGTGGAGATACCTTATGCTTACAAACTGATGTCGCAGGAGCTGCAGACGATCAACGTTGTTCCTCGATTGATTACAGAATAAAATATGAAGGTATATGAAAAAGTATATAAAGAAATTCACCATCGTATAGTCATTTGGATACAAAAACAAGGATATCCATTAATAATTATCAGGTAGTGGATCAATTAAACCCAATACATCTTGATAATATAGTGATCGCAATTCAATTAGATCATCACTTTTTTTTATATTATCAAAAAGCTGTATCATTTTTTTTTTAAAATTAACACAATATTCTGGTACCTTATCCAATGTAAAATTACATACAATTTGTGTAATAATTAATGAACCAATTACAAATGCTATAT
>Ga0114968_10000799_pt1 | contig 23789 bp, 16 predicted proteins | sample M_130807_EF_Meta_FD_87020 | JGI IMG/M metagenome (GOLD analysis project Ga0114968, IMG submission 87020) | Freshwater microbial communities from Lake Montjoie, Canada to study carbon cycling - M_130807_EF_MetaG | ecosystem: Environmental > Aquatic > Freshwater > Lake | place: Lake Montjoie... | reverse complement strand
TACTAATATTGTTGTATCAAACACCAGTACATTACAATCAGTGACCAACAGAGGTAGTTCATCATCTGCTGTTATTTCATTCACAAATACATCAAGTTCAACATCAACTACAACAGGCGCATTAGTAGTAACTGGTGGAGTGGGTATTGGTGGCACATTATTTGTAGGCAACACAGCTACTATAACTAGTTCTGCAACTTCAACATCAACTACAACAGGCGCATTGGTAGTAACTGGTGGGGTAGGTATTGGTGGCGCATTATTTGTAGGCAACACAGCTACTATAACTAGTTCTGCAACTTCAACATCAACCACTACTGGAGCATTGACGGTTCGTGGCGGTGTGGGTATTGGTGGCACATTATTTGTAGGTAATACAGCCACAATTACTAGTTTTGCAATTTCAACATCAACCAACACCGGGGCATTACAGGTAACTGGTGGTGTGGGTATTGGAGGTAATTTATATGTGGCAAATACCAGTTACATTGCTGGTTCGCAAATTATCACAGCAGCTAATGTGATTGGATATGTCAATCAAGCTCAGACACTAAAAGGACAATATATTCCAAGAACTGCTTTGACAAGCACTAATGCTTTGATATCAATTAATGCCAGTTTATATGATAGTTATGCAATTACAATTACAGGTGGGCCTGTTACTATACAAATTAATAATTCTATTAATTATACGCCGTTTGATGGACAAAAATTAATGTTAAGAATATATAGTAACGGCAGTTATGCATTAAATTGGACATTTACTAACAATAATTTTAGAGTAGTCGGAATTTCACCGCCACAAATTACTCTTGGAAATAGTACAATGTATATTGGAATTATGTACAATCAATCAGTATCACAGTGGGATATACTATCTGCTGTTATTCAATAAAAGGTATTAATTATGGCAGCAAAAAAGGGTGTATTTTGGACGGGTAATGCAGGTGACAATAATTGGTTAACCAAATCCAACTGGATGATTGGTGATAGCCTCACTGATCCTACGGGGTACACACCTACTTACGCTCCTGGTATTGGTAACTATTACAGCACCTATGGCTATCCTTCCATTTACATTACCAAATCTGCCAATATAATATTTAGTAGTATGTCGGCTAGCACCTTAGACTACATAGGTGACTTGTATATTCAAGGTACAAGCACTTCGCCTATAGCCGTAACTATATCTGATCCTCTATCCCCAACATCCCAATCAACAATGAATATGTCAATACGAGGTGATTTTGTTATCAAAAATTATTCTTATTTTAAATTTATTATAAATTCTACAACATATCCGACGGGCTCAATTACCATTTATGGTAGGAGTACAGGATCTGTGATAGATATTGGTGATGCATTGTCCAATCAGAAATTTCAGCTATTCTTTCAGATAGGCACCACTATCTACGTCAGCCCCGCCGCGGACTACAGTGTAACGTTAGCATCAGATCTTATAATGAGATACGATAGCGGTATCCGATATAGTTTTGGAACTATAAATTTAAACGGGTATGGAATTACTTGTGGGGCATGGTATGTTCACAGTTCTAGCCGACGGCAGGAAATTATTTTTACACCAAGATCTGATAATTGGACAACAGGTAAAAATAATTTAAGTTACCTTAGAATTAATGGTCTTGATGTAAGACATGCATATCCAGGAACAATATACACTTCGTATTACCCAAATCTTTTTTACCTTACTGAATATAATACATTATCTTTTAAAGGAATAGGTCAACGAGCCATTATAGTTTATGGTATTGATGAAGGGTTAAAAACATTGGGTGATTACCCCATATATCCCTTATCTTACACTAAACTTATATCTGTTGCACTTGGTGCACAGTTGTCGGGCTCTATATACGGTGACCAGTCAAAACTGTTAACATATAATCAACCAGAGTTTAGTCCAGATTTATATTTTATTGACGAACATCCTAACAATGTGGGTGTTTATTTTAAATATTCACTTGTATACGGAACTGTAGATTTTACAGGTTCAACCCCCGGTGATAATGTTCCCAGTGGTCCAGGTTTTAAATCAAAAGTTGGGTTTACAAATGACACTAGCTACACAACAAGGTGGCATTTTTTTACTGGACATTTTCTATTAAATTCTGATCAAAAAATTGCACATCTTGAGCGAGCAGTTGAAACTGGGGACGAATTTAATTACTACAATGTCAGCAACTCAACGGCAGCCTACGTCTACGGTACCTTTGCAAATAGTGGCTTCCCAATAAGGCTGCATTTTATTCATCAGCCAAAAATAAGAAGGAATACCATTCAAGGTTGGTTGGATGACCCCACTCCTTTGGCTAAAGGTGAAATTGGTTGGGAATTTGATCCTAACAACCCAACTACTGCTGATAAAATTAAAATTGGCGATGGAATTAAAAGTTGGAAACAAATTTCTAATTATTCCGTAAAAAATCAAGCAGCAGGTTGGAGCACCAGTTTTGTATTAAAATCAGGGCAAATTGGATGGGAAACAAATACTAATAAATTAAAAATTGGTAATGGTGTTACCACATGGGGTTTATTAGATTACAGCCCTGATCAAGCCTTGCCTACCTATGTTGATTATACTGGTCATCCTTCATATTATTGTGGATTGGGAGACGGATGGATCCTTGATTTTAAACAAAATAGTTTAAAACCTACTAAACAATCCTACAATAACATAGCATATACACGCCTTGAATATGCCGAGCTTCCTTTGGGAACCATGTTTTTTCTAAAACCAAATGCCAAAGTATATCTGCTTTCTGACTTATCAACTAATAATGTTCATATATTATGTCCTGATACTACTGGTTGTATTTTTTTAGTTGGCACTGCTAGAATAGTTTTTTCACATACAATGTATCAAGACGGTGGCACAGTCAGCACAGTCTATAGTGATGGCGATTTAACTTCTCCTAAAATAATTAATACACATAATCCAGGCTTGCCAAGCAATCCTACATGGGTAAATGCAAATCCTACCCCGCCGCCGTATGATTATAAAAAGACCACTGATATTTTTGCTAATAGTTTCCCTACTAATGCCTTTTCTTTCTATCTTAGGGGATATTGGCTCAGTGCTGGTTTATTAGAGTTATATAGTCAAAGAGATATTGAATTACTAGGCCGAAATTCAGATGGCAGCGATTCCTCGCATCCCGAATATAGTTCCAGTTTATTTGTAATTTACCGTTTTGATTATGCAGGTAACAGCAGCCAAACTGATAAAACAGCCAACATTAATTTTTATTTTTTTAGTTCTAGATCGTATTCTGAAGGTATTATAGGTACTGATCTATTTCTACAAAAGACCCCAGTAAACATAGGTATGTATAGTGATATAGGTAATTTAGTAACAACATCATCAGATGAAAGTTTTGCTAACTTTGAAACTGATTTCGTAGCAATCAAAACCTTATTTGGCGGGAACAATGCTGCAACCTCCACAAGTGCTTCGCTTGCAAGGAATTATTCTGCAGAACTAGGTACTTATAGAAGTGCCGTAGTCTGGTATGAAACTACGGATATTTATGTTATATCCACTACTACCAACAAACTCAAATCTTATCAAAATATATTTGTAAATAGACCTTATCAATATGATCCATTGCCATACATTTGGTTAAATGATATTAATACAATGTTACCTGCAGGGCCGTTGATTGCAAAAATATCTCGAGAAGATAGTGGAAACCCTTATCCTGAAAATCTTAAATTAATACATGCAGCGAGCGGTAATACATATTTTATTATTGATTTTGATAATACAGTAGATAACACTGATATAGCATTTTACATTGATCCTAATGCAAGTCCTTCAGATGCCCATTACAAATATTCTGTTGCTAAAGTTGCAGGATTAGATTTAACGATCGCTCCTGTAACAGTTTCTACCATCCGCGCATGGAATAGAACCAGTGCGTTAGTTGTCACAGAACCTTACAACACACCTTTATTTTATGTCACCAATAAACAAGGTGGACATATTTTTGATTTATACAACACTAGATATTTCGATAATCTTAATACAATTATGTTGTCAGGCGGTTCGTCTAATACGCCCGCATTCATAGATATAAAAAAATTAACAAATAGAGGTGGTAATAATTCAATAGCTTTGACTATTCATGATAATGGTTATTATTGCATTAAAGGAGATACCTTTTCTTTGGGTGATCTCACGCTAGTGTCAGGAACACTGAATCAAACATTGAATGATTCAAAAAATTCGCCAACTTTCCGTAACATAAATTTAGATGGAGGATACAGTAATAGAACATTTATACATGGATTTAATACGTATGTTGGCAACCCTGTGGCATTTAAACTATCTGGCTGGACATGGAAATCTACAGGGTATAATTTAACCATTACCACATTAAACACTCAAACTCAAGAACAATATGCACCATCAGTGATAGAGTTTATTTCAAAAAATCCATTGGGCGATATTGTATTAAGACCTGGCAGAATAGACAATTTAAATATTACAAATTCTGTAGATCAAAATGCATTAACTTTCAGTTTTAATACAGTTACAAATTATAATGTTATTATTACCATTGAAGGCCGGGATCAGGTCCCTTCAGAAGATGTTTGTGTTCAAACATTACTGTTAGGGTCTTATGATTATGGGACTTATACAAGAACATGGCAAGGATTTAATGGTTATGTTCAGGTTAACTCAAATTTAATATTTTGCGGAAATGCAAATTATGATAGCGGATCAACTAACTATAGCCCTTTTTATGATACAATGGACCAGTATCAAACCAGCGATGGTATTGGTTATGGTCATGGAATATGGAATAAAACTCAGCAATTTGGAGGTTTGATTGCTGGGCCATCCTACATATATGGATCTGGAAAATTATATTTCCAAGGATCGGGGCTAATTCAAGTCCGTGGAGACTCGCCAACAGTAACTGTCGGAACGTCAACATATAAAAATTTAATTCAATATAATTTTAGAAATCCAAATATTGGCGACACCTATATAAATGCATATAGTGGTTCTTGGAAGGTTAATGAAAATGTAGATACTAGCAATTATACATTGTTTGGTTCGTTTAGTGAATTGAATCTTTTAGGCGGATATAATTTACTTGATTCTGAACAAATAGCTATTTATGATTATTTTAATACAGTCACAGTGGAAACTTTATTGGTAAAAGATACTATACAGGGAAAAAATGCTACCAGAGTAGAAGTATTTGGCATTGATTTAAAAATTGGAACAAAAATAACCACATATAAAAATGATAGAACTGTATTTTCCCCAAGATATACATCAGGATTAAAGTTTGCCAATAATGTAATATTTAACGCCAATTTGGGAGATTATTTCCCAGATCCAAATAATTATTTTACTATAGGTTCTTATAAAAAATCAACAGATGATGAGAGCCTCGTTCCCTTAGTTACTATAAATCCCTGTCTCAGCGATATTGACGGAGCTCCTTTAGTAGATCAACCATCTTCGGCAATATTTGGGGATTTAACTGCATCTGGAGAAGGGCCAACTCAATTTGAATTTGCAGCAGGGTCTACTAGTACATTTGTTTATTTTACATATAACGATACCGCCGCCCCGTTAGATAATGTAAATAATTGGCAAGCATATGCATTTACATCATCAAACACTATATTAAAAAGTACTATTAATAATCAACCTTGGTATATTTCTATAATCACCCCGCACTCTGGTACTATAAAAGAAAAAAGAGTAGTTTCAAATTTAACTATAAAAGATAGTTATGCAACGGAATCTTATATATGGTTTGCCCCAGGAACACCCAATGTTACTAAGACTGGCACTTCTTATCGAGAGGGTTATATATCTAATGGTATACCAATCAAAGGAGCTCTTGTTAATTATTATAATTACGATAATGGTGGTAATACTGGGTGGGTATTTCACGAACCTCCCAGTGCCACAATGGATCTTTCTTTCTGGGCTAATCCGCCATATGAAATTTTAGCAGAAAGTTCAAGCAGTTATTATTTAAATACATTTTATGGGCAATCGTGGAGTAGTACAACTTATATTACTCCAGGCTCTTTTGTTTGGATTTGCCCAGCTAATGTCTACTCAGTTAGTGTCACAGTCATTGGCGCAGGTGGTGGTGGTGGTCAAAATAATGCAACAACTGCGGGTAGTGGCGGAGGAGGCGGAGGTCTTGCTTGGGTTGGAAATCTATTAGTAACACCTGGACAAAGTTATAATGTAGTAGTTGGTAGTGGCGGATCTTCAGGTGCTAATGGTACTGATAGTTCTTTTGCAAAGTCACAAGTGTTTACAATTACTGGCCAAGGCGGCAAATCTGGAAGTGCAGGTCCTAGTTCCCAGTCATTGTTAGGTGGTGCTGGCGGGACTGCTACTGTATTTGTAGCAGTACTTGACTCAACTCTTCAATATGGAACTAATTCTGGCGGCCAGGGTGGTTCTTATGATCCTGCCTATAGCGGAGCCAATGGTTTAAATTCTGGTGGTGGTGGTGCAGCTGGCTACCGTGGCGCTGGCGGAATTGGTCAAGGTAACAGTAATGCAATTTTTACCAGTGTCAATGCAGGAACAGGCGGCGCAAGTGCAGGTGGATATATAAGTGGCGGTGTTGCTTATGGCGGAGGCGGCACAAGTGCTTACGGGGAAGGAAATTCAGGAAGTGTGGGCAGTCAAGGCGGATCAGGTGGTGAGTCAAGCATTAATAGAGTTGGCGGTAAATTTGGCGGAGGCGGATCAAGTGGTGATAGTGGCGGTTCTGGTGGTACTGGTGCTGTTAGGATATCTTGGCCAGGATACTTTGGACCAAAATAATTACGAATTTAATTTAATAAATCTAATAGTAATTCCAACTTAGCACGAATTACCTTGTTAGCAAAACTGTTTTTTACACCCTGATGCAAAGGTTTAGGCCAACAATCAAATTCACACCAAGCATAACTGGAATGTTCATTGTTTAGTATAGGAATAAATTCTTGATCTACAGTTAATACATATGTGTTATATTGAAATGTATTATCATTGCTAGTAAACAATTCTAATGGTATAATTTTTTTAATTTTAGAAGTTACGCCTACTTCTTCTAATATTTCTCGTTGTAACACATCATATGGGGTAATGTCGGTAGGTTCTTTCTTACCCCCCACTAATCCCCAAGTTCCTGCAGTTTTGCCTTGTGTTCGTAACAATAATAAAAATCTCCTAGTATCACAGGCTAGAAAAAGACCACCACTACATACTATTTGATTTTTCATTATAACACTAAACTCCATTGTTCTGGGGGATAGACTCCGTCGTAACTTTTACTCCAGGACTTATTTTCCCATATGTATTGTACACCTGTATATATATTAGTAATATAATAAACTTGATTTGTATTTGTGCTATCAAATATTACATTCCACTTTTCCCCGTCCCATTGAATGATATCATTAGCAGTTGCTTGGAAATCACTCTCATCTTGATTTCTCCAAGCTACTGGGCCTTGAAATCCTGGGTTGCCAAATAGTGGTGTTTGATTAATTCCTTCTAATATCAAATATCTAGTATCACTAGTTTTAGAGTCAGGTTCAAATGTTTCAGGATTAATGATAGCATCGATAGTTCCTCTACTAATTGGTATTCGTCCAGTTAACCCAGATTCAGGTGGTGACATAATATATGCGGTGATTGTGGTATTACTAGGTATGGTATCAGGATCAAAAGTCAATTGAATTTTAGTATCATCAATTTCATCAATAGAAATGTATGCTACTATATCAAACCCTGACGGGGTAGTTAATGTGACATAACTAATGCCTGCTCGGAATTCTCCAGGATATTGATTCAAAAGTGCATACCAATTGTGACGACTGTTAGGCGGAGATGTATAATTAACTCCAGTCGAATCTTGATTGACTAATAGTGTGCCAATATTATTAAGAACTAACAAATCATAATCACCAGGTGTAACTACATTTCTTGCAGAAACATTTCCCAAATTTGCATATACTGCGTCTAACTCGCCATAATTAGTAGCAATAGTATCAGGGTCATCACTGAATATATTAGAAATAATTTTAGTGATAATTCCTAATTTTTTAACTTTAGCTGGCGGAGTAATCCATATGGGAGTTTCAAAAACTAAATTTCCTATATCAATGTTTTGTTCAGTTCCTTGTGGAATTTGTCGACTGCTCCATGTAGTACTTTTTAATTGTAATACAGTTAAACTAGTCCAGTCAATATAATTATCAGTAGTTTGTATCTCTAAACTAGGATTAAATAGGTATGCTAGTTGTTCAAGAATTTGTAATTTTTGATCAGTATTTGTGGCCCAAATATCAGCAGATAGTGTCAATTTATATGGGCTAGGCATGATCCGTTCTACGGTATACCCCACTCCTTGATTGTACCCATATTCGCCGGTATTGGGGTCATAAGATCTTTCTCTAATATGAACTTTACTCACATATGTTGGATCTTGTAGTCTAGATTGATCGTACTCTAACGATTTAATATAACAAGCAATAAATGGAGCACTAGGCATGGTATTTTCCGTATTTTTTTTCAAAATACTAGAAGTCTGCCTTGATGGGTCTCCATACATAACTGGAATTTGGTGTAATGTACCTTGGCCATCTTTATAAGAAAAATTGCTCATTGCTCTCATAAATTGGGTCAAATATCTACGAATTTGTCCTGAATAAAAATAATCCATATTATTTTAATGGTGTTAAACCAAATCTCCTATTTGTATATTAATTGTCAGCACGTGGTTTTAAGACTTGATGTAACGCCTGTCTTTCTGTAACCACTTGGCCATTAATAGTTGACGTGGTAGTATTATTAATAAAACTGGCCTTTTGCGTCTGACGAATTTGACTTCCAGTAAATAATCCATTGGCAACATCTTGTGCGCCAAACTGATTCATAGTCATTCTAACAGACTGTTCAAACATTATCCAATTTTTTCCATCAAATCTATATAATACATTGGGCATATAATCTGTTCTTAAGAAAAAGCTTCCAGTTGCAGGTCCCAGGGGAAACGTTATTCCTGAACTAAACGGAGCTCCGTTAGGCGGAGCTTGATCGCTGGACAAATAACTTATGTATAAGTTTCTATCAGGAGTTTGCAAAATAATACTAGCATCGCTAACTAATTGATCAATACTAGCATCATTAAAGTCACTGCTTGCATCTGATATAAGCCCTGAATCAAAAGTTGGGATGACATAAAAACTTTTAGTAGTATAACCACTTGCAGGAGCATCTTTTGATGCTTGTTCAATGATTTGTTCATTGATTTTAATATTTTGATTATAAGTGGATAGCAAGTCTTTAAGTGTACTACCATCATTATTACCTGAATCTTGATCCAATATTTGATTGAACTCTTGACTATCAACTAAGGGTACACATTTAGCTTTTAATAAGTGTGGATACCAAGTAACGCTAAATCCAGAAGTTGGTCGAGTAACATCTTGCACTACATAAAATCTCCTTAAGGCTGATGAACTATTGTCTAATGCATATTCATCCTTTAAGTGCGGAAGTTCGATGACGTCTCCAGGCATAATTTTTCTATTCAATGACTCAACACTGGATCTTAAATGGAAATGTACCATGATGGTATCATTGTTTAAAAATAACCCAAATTGACTTAGATTAAAATCTAAATCTTGCATTTGATATATGCCACGAATTACATAAACATCTGGTGAGTATTGTCTATCTCGGTTTTCCATTAGTAATACATCTTGAATACCTAATTCAGAAATGGGATTTAAACTAGTGTCTGGGGTAGCTGGGGTTATATCATCACCAGTAGGAGCGACAGGGCCTAGGTATTTGTGAATTAAACAGTCAACACCGCCTACTTGAAATCGTTCGTTCACAGTTCTATCAATAAATTTAAAATCTAAACCTTTTTCTGGCCGATAAAGAGATAATCTTGGAATTTTAGTTCTCCTAGTTAAGTATATTTATTTGCATAAATAGAACTATGTATAACACAGAAATTGAAAATACACGTCAACAAATAGTAGAATATATCAGGACTTTTCTTGGTGGTAATCTTGTAGATGTTGAACTTGACCCTGCTGATTATAATGTTGCCATAGACAAAGCCTTATCTAAATATCGTCAACGAGCATCAAATTCTGTAGAAGAAAGCTATGGATTTTTGGATTTAGTACTTGATACTAATGAATATATTATGCCTAAGGAAGTAGTTAGTATTAGACAATTATTTAGAAGAAGTATCGGATCTAGATCAGGGGGTGGTGACGGTGGTACTATATTTGAACCCTTTAATTTGGCATACAGTAACACTTATTTGTTGGCATCGACCAATATGGGCGGTTTAGCTACTTATTATGCATTTGCTGGTTATCAAAAACAAGTAGGTAAAATGTTTGGTAGTGATATAAATTTTGTTTATAATCCCACTAGTCATAAATTAACTATTCAACAACGTCCACATGCCGATGAACATTTATTGGTATGGATGTATAATCATCGTCCAGATTTTAATTTACTGGAAGATGTTTATGCAGGGCAATGGATAAAAGATTACGCATTAGCCAATGCCAAAATGATACTAGGTCAAGCCCGTGAAAAATTTCCTTCAATTGCTGGACCGCAAGGTAGTTCTGCATTAAATGGTAGTCAATTAAAAGCTGAAGCCAAAGCTGAAATGGATCAGTTAGAACTGGATCTAATTAACTATAAAGACGGCAGTCAGCCTCTTACTTGGGTCACTGGATAATTGAGCAAATTGTTCAAAAATTTCTTTGATTTTATCCTAAAAGTTTTATAAAATATAATATCTAAGGGATATTGTATGGCACAAGTGATTGGTTTTTGTGGGTTTATTTCAGCTGGCAAAGATACTGCGGCAGATTATCTTTGTAATTATCATGGTTTTCGAAGAGATAGTTTTGCAAATTCTTTAAAAGATGCAGTATCATGTGTATTTGGGTGGGATCGAATCCTTTTAGAAGGAAGAACTGCAGAAGCTAGAAAATGGCGAGAACAAGTGGATACTTGGTGGAGTGAACGATTAGACATGCCAAATCTTACTCCTAGATGGGTATTACAATATTGGGGTACAGATATATTACGTCAAAATTTTCATGACAATATATGGATTGCCAGTTTAGAGAATAAGATAAGAAAAACTCAGGATAATATTGTAATTAGTGATGTTAGATTTCCTAACGAAATATCAGCAATTCATAATGTTGGCGGTATCGTAATTCGTGTAAAACGAGGACCTGAACCTGAATGGTATGAAGATGCTGTTAGGGTAAACCAGGGAGAACGAGGCAATATGTCATGGGCACTAAGTCGAGCAAGATTGGAAAAATTGGGAATACATGCCAGTGAAACATCATGGGTTGGTGGAGATACCGATCATACTATTATAAATGACGGCACTATAGATCAATTGTTTTCTCAACTTGAATCTATAATTGTTAAAAATAATTAAAAATCTGGAATTAAATCTCCTTGTCGCCATTGAACACCCTCTTTATGTAGTATTCTTTGACAATTGGCACATATAGTTTTTAAATTTGTATATCTATTATTATTAAAATTTCCATCAATATAAAAAACATTGAATTGTTCTTTATATTTTGATGTGTAATTACATTTTTCGCATCGATCTTTTTTTTGATACCCCGCCAATTCCCATAGCGGTTTAAGGTTAGTTCTTCCTTTGGCACAATGATCACACATGCGTCTATAATAAATTTTTCCAGCCTTGTGATAATTGATAGCCACGGGGTTTAGTCCACATTTTTTACATAATTTCCTCATACCCGCCCTTTTTTACGCCTTTTGGTATGGTTATTTACCGCTATTTTTTTATATTGTCGCTAAATAAAACAAAGTAATCCACTAAGGAGTTTTAAGATGGCAACAACATTACAATCGCCCGGCGTAAATGTAACTATAATAGATCAAAGTTTTTACGCACCAGCAGGCACTGGGACAATCCCTTTAATTTTTGTAGCAACTGCAGAAAATAAACAAAATGCCAGTGGTTCAGGAATAGCACAAGGAACTACCGCAGATAAAGCAGGAACTGTGTATGTAATTGCTAGTCAACGTGATTTAGTGGATACCTTCGGTACTCCATATTTTGATGTTGACTCAAACAAAAATGCAATAAACGGAAGCGAAATCAGCGAATACGGATTACAGGCGGCCTATAGTGTGTTAGGGATCAGTAGTAGAGCATATGTGGTACGTGCTGATATTGATTTAAACGAATTAAAAGGCACATCGACAATCCCACGAGGAACTCCTGAAGCAGGTGATACTTGGTTAGATACTACAAATAAGAAACAATTTGGCGTTAATGTATGGGACTCTGTTTCTGGAGTATTTACAAATCAACCTGTTCAAATTATTGATAATAGTAATATTTCTAAATTCAATAACGGTAAACCTATATCATCATTTGGAGCAGTTGGTGATTTTGCAATGTACTTACCAGAAGGTCCAACTGATACAGCTAATAAACAATTACAACTGTATTATAAATCAGCATCTAGTGGATGGGTTGATGTAAATGACGGTTTTGACAACAACAAACGTGTTGTAATTAGTGAAAATTTCAATTATCCAACATTTAATTCAACTACTGCTACAGGCAGTGTTTGGATTTGTAAAACTCCCATAAACATTGGGTCTAGTTGGGATCTTAAGTATTATAATGGCAACACCTCACAATGGATATCATTAAACGCACCTTTATATGGTAGTAGACAAAAAGCAATTTCTGGGTTAGATTCATTAGGTGGTGGTGTAAATATACCTGCAATGTCATCAGTTGTGATTTATGATTATGATAACTTGAATAAAGCGGATTTCATTATCTTAACTCGTGAAGTTAAAGGTCCTACAACATTGACAGTGACTTCTAGCACAGCTTACGCCGCTACCCCACAGACGTTTTATATTAGAGAAACTACTAACACAGGAACATGGGGAAATACTGTAACAATTAATGTTGCACCATCATCAAATGCTCACCCGTTGGGAGAGCAGCTTTCTGTTGCAGTTAACACTAATAGTAATCTTACACATGTATCAGTTGATTATGTAAATGGAGTGACAACTTTTACTCATGATATTGGTGGAGAAATACAAGTTTTAGATGGTACAAATAACCCGTTAAATGCGTTAGGTATTAATAATTCTGCAGCAATTACAGAAACTTATCAAAATCTTTACATTGCTCCAAGCAGCGACGTTCTTGCTGTTAATGGTAATACAACCTTACAAATTAGTAACTGGTCGCCGTTACACTATTACAGTCAATCTACATCTCCAAATAACAATCCAATGGACGGTACTCTTTGGTTTGATACTAGAACACAAGATATAGATATTCTATGGAACAACGGTACAACATGGATAGGTTATAGAAATGCAATTCCAACTTCTGATCCTAAAGGACCAATAATCAGTGCTAGTCAACCTACAACTCAAAGTGATGGTACAGTACTAGTTACTGGTGATATATGGGTTGATACCAGCGACCCAGACATGTATGGGCAAGACATTTATCTTTATAATGCAACAACTAAAAAATGGATAAAGCAAGACCCTACTGATCAAATCAGTCCTAATGGCTGGGTATTTGCCGATGCACGTTGGAGTGATAATGGTCAAGATGATATGGAATATGTAACCTCAATCACTGATCTATTATCTAGTAATTATTTAGATGTTGATGCACCAAATCCTAGATTATATCCACGTGGTACTAGATTATGGAATACTCGCAGAAGTGGAAATACTGTAAAACAGTATAAAAAAGATTTTGTAAATATAAACTCAACTAACCCATACCTTGATAATGAGTCCATGTCTGGGTATGATCCAGATCGTTGGGTAACCGTTAGCTCAAAAACTGACAACGGTGTGGCAAATTTTGGAAGACACGCTCAAAGGGCAATGGTGGTCTCTGCACTCAAATCTCAAGTAAGTACTAATACATCTATTAGAGATACTGATACTTTGAATTACAATTTGATTGCAACGCCTGGATATACAGAACTTATATCTAATATGGCATCTTTAAATTTAGATATTGGTCAACTGGCATTTGTGATTGGTGATACCCCAATGAGACTTGAACCAAATGCAACCATGTTACAAAATTATGGTAATGGGAATGGTGCTAGTAGCGATGGTGATCAAGGACTAGTTACCCATGATAGTTATTTAGGTGTTTACTATCCTAGCGGATATACCAATGATAATTATGGACGTAATATTGTGGTCCCCCCAAGTCATATGATGTTGCGAGTTATTGTTAACAATGACAATGTCAGCTATCCTTGGTTTGCTCCAGCAGGCACTAATAGAGGCATTGTAAATAATGCCACATCAGTTGGTTATTTGGAATCTTTAACCAGCGAATTTAAACCAGCAAGTTTATATCAAGGCTTAAGAGATACATTAGCTAATGTAAAAATTAATCCAATTGCAACTTTGCCAGGGTCTGGGCTTACTGTTATGGGTCAGTATACTAGGGCTTCTAGTTCTACTGCACTAGATCGTATCAACGTAGCAAGATTGGTAAACTTTATTAGACGTCAATTAAATCTGTTGTCTAAACCGTTCTTATTTGAGCCTAACGACACACAGACACGTAATGAAATTAAACGTGTTATTGAAGGATTGATGGTAGAATTAGTAGCACAACGTGGATTATATGACTATGTAGTTGTATGTGATACGTCTAACAATACACCTACCAGAATTGATCAAAATCAATTATGGGTGGATATTGCTATTGAACCAGTCAAAGCAGTAGAGTTTATATACATTCCTTTGAGATTGTTGAACACTGGTGCAATTGCTTCAGGAAACTTTGGTTCAGCCTTTCCTGGCAACAAGTAATGTAAACAAGATAATATACAAAGGACAAGGAGTACTAAATGGCAACCTCAAGTTTAAATAATTTTACAGTTCCACTATCCGTTAATCAAAGTGCATCAAATCAAGGTTTATTGATGCCAAAATTGAGTTACAGATTTCGTGTAACATTAACTGGGTTTGGTTCAAGCAATTTTGTGGCAGGTGGTAATCCTGCTACAGAATTAACCAAACAGGTTATCAGCGTTGACAGACCAAAACCAGAATTTGACGAAGTTAAATTGGATGTGTATAACAGCACTGTTAAACTAGCCGGGAAACATAAATTCGCTGATATTACATTAAAATTACGTGATGATGTTAATAACAATGTCACTAATCTAGTCGGGCAACAACTACAAAAGCAATTTGATTTTTATAATCAAAGCAGTGCGTTTAGTGGTCAAGACTACAAGTTTTTCATGGGCATTGAATTGTTAGACGGCGGCAATGGCGACTTTACTCCCACTGTACTGGAAGTATATCAACTACAGGGTTGCTGGATTAAATCAGCTGCATATAGCGGAAATGATTATTCCAAAAGCGATGCAATGGAAATTGATTTAACAATTTGTTTCGATAATGCTTATCAAACTGAAGTTAATGGCAATTTATTACCTGCTGCTCAACCAGTTATTAGATCTCAACAAACTTCTGCAGTATAATTTAATTATTATATGAAAAAAGCCTAGAGTAAAATCTGGGCTTTTTTATTGAATAAATAATCGTATGGCCACTATCACAACCAACAATTTTGTAGACTCAACTGGTAATGTAATTTTTACTGGTTATCAACATGCTCGACAACTGTATCTTAGCGATAACTATAAAAATATGCCTAAAATGGCATTTATGTATTTTGTTAAATTCAATTTGAATTCTAAAATTACAAATTTAGTAACCAGCGATTGGGATCCAAGATTTACCGCATTACTGACTAAAAGTATCACTTTGCCTAAATTTAAAATGGCCACCGAAACTATAAATCAATATAATAGAAAAACCAATGTACAGACTAAATTAACTTATGAACCTGTGACATTGGAATTACATGATGACCGAGGTGGCGGGACTAATGGTTTTTGGCAAAATTATTACAAATATTACTATGCTGATAGTAGATATGGCGATGCTGGATCTAAAACAAAAGTATATACTTCGTATGCAGATACCAAATACACAACAATTGATCACACCTATGGACTAAACACGTCTATTGATGCTACTGGAGCTGGCCAATCATATTTTTTAGACAGTATAGATATATTTTTGTTACATAAAAATAATTCTCTTAATCAAGGAGATTATACAAAAATAACTTTGATTAATCCTTTGATCAGCAGTTGGGAACATGATCAACTTGCTCAAAGTGAGGGAAACAAAGTCATGGCTAACAAAATGTCAATTGTTTATGAAGATGTAATTTACGAAACAGGAAGCATAGTTGATATAGATTCAGGCGTAACACTATTTCAAGATTCCGCTGTTTATGATAACACACAATCACCCAATCCGTTGGAGGGTCGAGATGGTAAAATTATTATAGAAAATGATTATGTTGGAAAGTCTTATGAAAAAACTATACCTAATTTTGATTATTACCGTCAACAACAAAAACAAAAAAGCATATCTTTAGGACAAATTTTAACATCAATTAATAAAGTTAAATTATTGATACAACAACCAAGGCAAGCATGGAATGTTTACGGAGTTAATATTAAAAATTTGTTAGTTGGTAGTGTGGTTGGAAAAATTAGTGCGACGCAGGTCAATTTAACTAAACCTGGAAATTCTTCGAATACACCGCAATCAGGTACAACTACTAAAGTTACAACAATTACTGATCAAGGGTAATGTATAATTATGAATAACAACATTCTTAGTAATCTTCCTCCAATTCCCAAAGCTTCTCAAAATAGTGTGGATGGTACTGCACAGGCATTTAACGATTATTATCAACTACCACTGCAATTAGATTCTGGCACCTTTAACGCAATGAAAGGATTTTTTGAGTCAAAGGGTTTTGATAAAATAGCAGCAGAATCTATTAGTGTAGTAATTATTCGTCAATCTCTTCAAGATAATATTAATCCTATGTTAGCATTGGACGGATTGTCGGGGCTATCTGGATCTGATCTAAGTATATTAGCTACTCAAATTTTAAACTACAATAGATTTAAATCAAGTTATCTTGGCATTGGTACAAAAGTTCTACCACATCCAGAAATTCAACGCAATGTATTGGCATGAGTTTAAAGTTTGCACAAGGTCCATATACTCCAAAAAATCCTGAAAAATATATAGGATCAAAAATTCCTTATTGCCGTAGTAGTTGGGAAACTGCATTCTGTATGTTTTGCGATAATAATGACGCAATAGAATCATGGGCAAGTGAACCAATAAAAATACCTTACAAGGATCCGTTGACTGGCGAACAAACTGTGTATGTGCCAGATTTTTTAATCAAATATTCGGATCGAAATCAAAAGTTTCATGTAGAAATGATTGAAATTAAACCATCAAATCAGATGATATTAGAACGTGTAGGGAAAAATCCCTACAATCAAGCCCAATATGTAAAAAATATGGCTAAATGGAAAGCTGCCGGTGAATTCTGTAAACAGCGAGGAATCAAATTTCGAGTACTCAACGAATCTGATATTTTTGTAAATACTGGAAATAAAAAACGATAAGTAACATTATGACAAAACGATTAGAAGAGGTCTTTGATTTGCCTGTCAGTAAAGAACTGCCAATTGCCCCGCCTGCAGAGGTTATATCTGTGACGGAATTTAATTTAGAAGATAAACTTGAAGAATTTGATAAAATTGCTTCAGCATTGCCTAGAGTTACGGGTTTGGGAGATATGGCCGATACTGAGTTAGATGCATTAGCAATCAAAGCTGAGCAGGCCTACGATGATCTCATGGATTTGGGAATGAACGTGGATCCAAGATATGGTACTAAAATGTTTGAAGTTGCTGCTCAAATGATGAATGCCGCTATTCAAGCCAAATCTAATAAGATTGATAAAAAATTAAAAATGGTTGATTTACAATTGAAAAAACTAGCAATAGACAAAAAGTCTGGGAAAAACGACGGGGATGATCCTATAGAAGGACAGGGTTATATTTTAACAGATCGTAATAGTATCCTAGAAAAACTTAAGAATTTGAATAAATAAACATACTATGAAAAACTTCCACGACTATCTATCTGAAAGTATTGCTACAAAAAAGCACACATTCCGTGTTAAAGTAGCAGGTGAATTTACTTCTGAACAAGAAACTAAACTTAAGAGTATGCTTGAAAGATACCAAGTAGACAAGTTTAAAAAAATCAGTGTTACACCTATCCAAGAACTTCCCCTGGACTTCCCACAAATGAAAAATTGTGAAGTTCATATTTTTGAAGTTGTCGTCGACTACCCAACAACACAACAAGAACTTACAGAGTATCTTAGCACTGGTTTGGAAGTTAGCCGTCAAAAATTAGTAGTCCGCCGTCCTGGTGAAGCTAGCGAAGAATATCAAATAGAAATTGAACCACGTGAAGGTGCTTTATTACATGACCCAGAATATAAAGAAGCTGGTAATCCTAAATTTGAAGATTACTATGGCGACAAATATAATAGTGGATTTGTCAAAGAACTCAACGATATTTTAAAATTACAACGTAAGGCACGAGGCGAAGAAATTCCTACGGAAGGTCCTGCAACTTATAATGTAGATACTCCATATAATAATCAAAGTCCTATTGCTAAGGATCAAGGAACATATGTGGTCAAAGCACTAAACGGAGCATAACTATGCAAATGATTGATGTATTAAAAAGATTAGCAGAATTAGACGAAAAAAATTCTAATATTGTCAAAGAAACCAATATTGAAGAGTGCGGTCCAATGGGCGATATGCAATCCCCAAAAACTCCCGCAACAATGAACATCAGTGCTGCTGATGGCACAGAACTGGGCAACATGTTGACTGCAATTATGCAATTGGCAGGCGTGCATTCAGTAGATGACGAACATATGGGTGTTGAACATCCCCCTGCAGTATTAACCGCTGAACCTAGTATGTCTGCAGGACCTACTGCATCAGATAACATGCGTTCAGTACTTGATCGTATGAATAACATTGGTGATGAAGAAGCTGACGAATCTATGAAACATGATCATGGCATTCCGGGAGTTGATAATGTTCCAGCGGATCCTCAAAAGCAACTGCCGTTTGAACCCAACGAATTTAGTCAAAATGCAAATGATGGTGATGGCAAAGATAAACATGGTCACCCAAGATTAACCACACAGCCGACTGCTACCTATGAAGATTTAATGAACGAATATCAAAATTTTTTAAAGGAAAGTGAAATCACTGAATTAGCAAAGTGGCGTGATCCAAAATACAAAGATAAACTGTATACGCAAGAACCACGTAGCTCAGACGATGATTATTACGGTGATGCTGATTACTACGATCCAAAACCAGATGACTATCCTGGTGCAAAACGACTGCATGGCGGTGGCGAATTTGATAACAATGACCCTTTAGATATGCGTCATGATATAACACGTCACAGTGATGATCCTGAAATGTGGGGATATGGAACAATTACATCAAAAGGGCCACGAAAAGGCTTACCAACCAAAAGTGTAGTTAATTCTTTAAAAGATAAAATTAAAAAACATCAAGGTGCTCATCCTAATCCAACTTTGCCAGAAAACAAAGATGCTTACGAAAGAGACTACCTCAGCAGTATAGCTGGTATGGATGGTAGTGACAAACGTGATTTCAAACGTCGCGAAATGGAACATGAGTTGGGTCACGAAACCAACAACTATGCAGTTACTATTAATGGAAAAACTTGGAAAGTATTTGATTCTAAGAGCCATGCAGAATCAGTTGCTAAAAAAATAATGATGCGCGATCCTAGCAAAAAGGTCTCTGTGCATGAAACCGGCGCAGAAGTAAGTGAAGATATGGTACCAACCGTGGACCAAGGTGAATACGATCGCGAAGGTGACATGGTCAAAGACAATCTAATGACCATTAAACGTGAAGTTGAGGAACTTTATAAAATTTTAGACAATAACGAAAATATTCCTGAGTGGGTGGAAGATAAAATTGCACAGGTTAAAGGCATGATGACCAGTGCTAGTGAATACATGCAAACACAACACGAACGTGGCGAAGAACATGACATGATGGAAGGCAAAGTGTGTTCATCATGCAATATGCCAATGAAAAAATGTTCATGTGATTAATCACAGAAACACATTCCAAATAGGCTCTACGGAGCCTATTTTTATCTGTAAATAAACATATGGGATCAAAAAATTTAGATGGGGTACTGATAAAACGTGCATAAAACACAACGATGGACGGACGATGATTTAATCCATATGGCGGCCTGCATGGATCCCGTAACAGGTCCTCAATATTTTCTAGCTAATTTTTTCCATATACAACATCCCACTAGGGGACAGATCAAATATCAAGCGTTTGAGTATCAGGAAGACCTACTGCACAGTTATCATACTCATAGATTCAGTGTAAACATTCTAGGTAGACAAATGGGTAAGACCACTACTGCTGTGGGCTATTTGCTTTGGTACGCCATGTTTATGCCAAATAGCACCATATTGATTGCTGCTCACAAATATTCAGGTGCCAAAGAAATCATGAGCAGGCTGCGATATGCCTACGAAACTTGTCCTGATTTCATAAGAGCAGGTGTTGTCAGCTACAACAAACAAAGTATAGAATTTGAAAACGGATCAAGAATAATCTCAGACACAACCACTGAAACAACTGGTCGTGGTATGAGTTTGAGTTTAATTTACTTGGACGAGTTTGCCTATGTTGAGCCTAATATTGCTGTGGAATTTTGGACATCAATTTCGCCCACACTGAGCACCGGTGGTAAGGCCATTATTACTAGCACTCCTAACAACGATGAAGATCAGTTTGCAATGATTTGGCACGAAGCCAATAAGAGATTTGATGAACAGGGAAACAGCACTGAGTTAGGCAAAAATGGATTTTATCCCTACATGGCCACCTGGGATAAACATCCAGATCGTGATGAAGCATGGGCTAACGAAGAGCGTGGCAGGGTAGGAGATGCGAGATTTGATCGAGAGCATAATTGTAAATTTATCATCTTTGAAGAAACGCTGATCAACAGCATGACCTTGGCCAAACTGGAAGGCGACGAACCCAAGATGAAAATGGGACAAGCTCGATGGTACAAAAAGATCAACAGCAGGAGCACTTATATTGTGAGTCTTGATCCCAGTTTGGGAACTGGCGGCGACCCAGCTGCTATACAAGTGGTGGAAATACCCAGCATGGAGCAGGTGGCAGAGTGGAAGGACAACATGACACCTGTGCAAAATCAAGTTCGAATACTTAGAGACATGTTGAGACATATTGATGACAGATGCAAAGCAGCCGGAGCTACAGCCAGTATCTATTACAGCATAGAAAATAATACTTTGGGTGAGGCAGCACTGATGGCTCTAGAGGCCTTGGGTGAAGATACTTATCCAGGATTATTTTTAAGTGAACCAGTGCGTCGAGGCCATGTAAGAAAGTTTAGAAAAGGTTTTAACACCACGCATTTGAGCAAAATTGCAGCCTGTAGTAAACTCAAACAGCTAATTGAAACTAACAAACTTAAAATACACAGTAAACCTCTTATATCTGAGTTAAAAACGTATATTGCCAGTGGTACTACATTCAAAGCCAAAGGCGGACAACATGATGACCTAGTGTCCAGTCTATTGCTGGCCATACGCATGATCATGACACTTCAGGAATGGGATCCTGCTATCTATGAAAAAATGCGAGATCAAGATGGAATGGAAGATTACGATTTACCCATGCCAATTTATATCTCCACATATTGATATAAATATAGGATATGAAACCCATCTCCATTATCAGCCAAGATCTATTTGACAAAGTACGCAGCCGATTCAGCAACCTAGAAATGGGTGATGAAACAGGCGCTGTGATTATTGATCCTGAACAAGCAAGATTCTTTGATTTTGACTTTGTATTTGAAGGCAGTAATCTGGGTCGTGTCAGTATCAGTATCAACGATCCAGGTAGTTTAAAAGTTTATTTTAGCCAAGGTATTACTGAAAATCAAGATGACTCTGCAAAAAAACAATGGTTTAATTTTCTTAGAGAAATGAGATTTTTTGCAATGCGTAGACTACTGCGTTTTGATACTAGAGATATTGCCAAAACTAATCTTGATAAAAACGATTTCCAGCATTTGGCCAAAACACAAGCTCCTAAGGAACCAGATATGACAACAATGAATGAATCCAAAAATAAATCCCGCGTGTTAGAAAGTATAATGAGTGATATTGACATAGAGCTGCGTGACATCGTGTCCAGAGAAGACCATGATGCTTTATATGATTTGTTCACTGCTAATACACCTGCTGGCAAGTACATACAAAATATGTATGATGATATTGTCATTGACAACAGGCTGCATCCAGATGATGACTTTGAGCAAATTGAAGAGTTGGTATGGGATCGTTTGGAAAATGACTTTGGTGGTGATTACACTGATTACAGTATGCGTCGAGGCGAGATGGGAATGGAAGAAGATATGGAAACAGATTCGGATAGTTTGACTTTTTGGAATCAAGCAGCGCAAAAAGCTGGCGGTTCTGCCAATATTGATTGGTATGCCATTGGTGTAGAACATGGCAAAAAAGGTGTTGTAATGAATCCTCCATATGGTATAGGAGCCAAAGCTCTTAACTTGTATGACAAAGGCATGGACTCTGGTAAGCAAGGTGTGGCGGAGGGCTTTACTACAGAAAAACAAATATTGACTCGTATTCGTCAAATAATGTATGATCGTAAATTATCTGGTACTGAAAGCAATGCAGGCGAATTAAATAGATTAAAACAGCAGTTGAAAGATATGCGTAGTCAACAAGGTGTGGCGGAAGGATTGCAAGAAGGCCGTTGGAACACCAAAAGTTCAAAGAAAACCAGCCGAGCAGTAACAGGTAAAACAGAAGTAATTGTTCGACATGCACGACCAGTAGATGAAGAATATGCAGGTTCACGTAGTCAAAGAAAAAACATCAAAGCAATTTATATCCAAAATGCAGACGGCGAACGTTTCAAATATCCATTTGTACATACAGCGGGTGCATTTGCCATGGCACAACATGTGGATCATGGCGGCGTGCCACATGATCCAGCAGGACGAGCAATTATTAACATGAGTGAAGAAATTGCTAAACTATCAGAATTTCAACGTAAAATACACAGAGCTACTTTGCATCAAGATGCATCAGGAATCACAGAGCGTGCCATAGGCCGTATGAACGAATTAAAAGCACAGGTAGCGGCTTTGGGCAAACGTCATCATTATCAAAATTGGCGAGAATCATTTGACTCTGACAGCATGATGTATCCCAGCATGGAAGAATTAGATGCTGTTACCATGGAAGAATATAAACAAAAATTCACACAGACAAATTTCCAAGAAGAACTGTCAGCTTATTTCCCATTACTACACAAAATTATGAGTGAACAAAATAAAATTGATTTAGAAGATTATGTTAACGAAGGTCCAACAGATGAGCCGGAAGATCAAGATCCTGATGCAGATGACAAACGTTGGGATGATATGGACGAATCATATAAAACACCAGACGAAATTTTTACAGAATGGGCCGAGGCCGTTGAACAAAACAAATTAACCAACGATGAAATCACATTATTAAAACAGGCAATTAGTGAACTACCACAGGGCAAAAATGGTCCAGAGTTGGAATTAGGACCCGAAGGATCTACTGCTATTGAGTTTTTCC
>Ga0114968_10000796_pt1 | contig 23800 bp, 21 predicted proteins | sample M_130807_EF_Meta_FD_87020 | JGI IMG/M metagenome (GOLD analysis project Ga0114968, IMG submission 87020) | Freshwater microbial communities from Lake Montjoie, Canada to study carbon cycling - M_130807_EF_MetaG | ecosystem: Environmental > Aquatic > Freshwater > Lake | place: Lake Montjoie... | reverse complement strand
GAGTTCGAAGAGGTGTTGGTGCCTTTTGCGGCTGGGTCACAACCGTCAGCGTTTAAAGCGTTCTCGCCCACAAGTAAAGTGCCTTGTCTTGAAGATAATGGGTTATTGATCTGGGATTCGCTCTCAATCTGTGAATACGTCGCTGAGCAATATCAGGGTTGTTGGCCTACCGATGTGACTGCTCGCGCGTGGGCGCGTAGTGCGGCAGCCGAAATGCATTCGGGGTTTCAGACGCTTCGTAGCCTCTGCCCGATGAATTGCGGGATCCGAGTGGCGCTTGAGAGAATCGACGAAGGCTTGCGAGCTGATGTTGATCGTATCGACGCGTTGTGGCTTGAAGGGCTTGCCAAGTTTGGCGGGCCCTACCTTGCAGGCAAAGAATATGGCATTGTTGACGCGTTTTTTGCCCCTCTTATTTTCAGAGTGCAGAGCTATGGCTTGCAGCTCAGTCCGATTGCACAGTCTTATGTTGACAGGATGCTGAGCTTGCCAAGTATGCAACGCTGGTACACCGAGGCTCTGGCTGAAACTTGGCGAGATCCAGAGCACGAGCAGGATGCTGTTCTACACGGGAAAATCGTGCGCGATTTTAGAGTGTGAGATCCAGCTGTATATCGCACGCGGGTCGCTAGGCCCGTGAGTGCGTGCCTGGCCTAGACGTCAAGGGGTCAAAGTGCAGAGCTGATTTTTTTGAAGGTTGTATATCGTTGGTGGCTGGCTTAAGCCGCCAAGTCAAAGATCAGCACTTCAGCATTGTGACCGTCTGTTAAGGTCAGCGCGGTTTCGTCCGAGACAAACAAGGCGTCGCCCGCGCTTAGGCTGATATCGTTCACCTTAAGCTCACCTTTGATCAGGTGAACGTAAGCTTTACGGGTTGGGTCAAGCGTGAGGCTCGCTGTTTGGGTCTGCTCAAACAAGCCTGCATAAAGTTTGGCATCAGCGTAAATTTTTACGGCATCATCCTGACCTTCTTCAGAGGCAATCAAGACGAGTGCGCCTTGTTTTTTTTGTGCAGGTACAGTCTTTTGCTCGTAACTCGGCTTTACATTTTGCTGATTAGGCAAAATCCAAATCTGTAAAAAGTGCGTCTGCTGCCCAGCCGCGTGATTGAATTCACTATGTTGTACACCGGTGCCCGCGCTCATGCGTTGTACATCGCCTGGTGGGATACCTTTGACATTGCCCAAGCTGTCGCGATGCGCTAGTTCACCCGAGAGCACATAGCTGATGATCTCCATATTTTGGTGACCGTGTTCGCCAAAACCTTTGCCCGCCTCAATGCGATCTTCGTTGATGACGCGCAGATTGCCCCAGCCCATAAATTGCGCATCGCGGTAACCCGCAAACGAAAAGGAGTGAAAACTTTTCAGCCAGCCATGATCGGCATAGCCGCGGTCTTGAGATTTTCTGAGAGTGAGCATGAAAAAGCCTGTTTGTTACATCCAGAAACACATGTGCCGGATGAATTCAGGCATTATAGAGTCACTGTTATTGACATAAAGCGAGACGTCTATGTGCCTATCTATCGACACCGTCGACATCGTCCACGCGGGAAAGTCAGATTCGTGGGATACCTTTTTTATCGCGCAAGCTGCTGCTGTTATTCCGAAGGATTTTCTTTCAAAAATCGAACTAGAACAAGATTTAGAACAGCGAGACCCCTTCGAGGGCTGGTCCGAGTGATCCAGTGCATACTCGAGTTAAATGAGAACAGGATTTTTATCGGCTATCCGCATCGGTCCTCTGACTTAACTTCGCGGTATCAACCCTTCTTCAATCGCTTTAATCTGCATAGCTACAAAGCGCGAGTAGATTCTGCAGTTAGTAAAGCTGCCGCCTACAAACCATAAGCCTTCTTGCGGGGTGCGGCGCCACATGTTGTTCATTTCGCCATCGGGTGCAATGCCCCAAACTGGGCCAACTTTTTCAGCAATCTCAGTACCGAGTAACTCTTTGACGACCACTTCCTGAGGGACATAGCCTGTTCCCATGATCAACAAGTCAGCTGGCTGGATCGAACCATCTTTCATGAGCGCGCCTTCAGGTGCGAAGCGTTCGATCTGATCGAATTGCAACAAGCCAATGTCGCCACTGACGATCAGATCTGAGCAGCCAGCGTTCAGATAATAGCCACCGTAACGCGTGCGAATCTTCAACTGGTAGCCGGTATCGTCCTCACCTTGGTCCCACTTAAAGCCGCGTGCAATCAGGCCATCGATCAGTTTTCTGTCGAGATCGACCATGCGGACGCTGACTTGTTTGAAGTTGCGCTTGGCAACAGGCAGGGTGTTGATACTTGAAAGTAAGTCGCCATCAGCAATCGTGATGCCATCGTACAGGCCATAGGTGAGATGCAGGCTTGGGTCGATACTCACCACGGTGGTTGAACCGCGCTGAATGATCGTTGTGTCTGCACCGTTGCTATGTAGGTCTTGCGCCACATCGTGCGCACTGGTGCCGGTACCCAACACAAGCGCCTTTTTGCCGTTCCAAGCGGCGCCGCTTGTAAAAGCGCTGGTGTGCATGACTTCGCCTTTAAAGTCTTTCAGCCCTGGCAGATCAGGCATGCTTGGTTTACCCACTAGGCCATTTGCAAAGATTAAATGGCGTGGACGTACGGTACGCTCAGTACCATCATTGTTACGCAGCACGGCTGTCCAGCGCGCCTCGCTTTCATCGTACGTGGCGCTGCCAAGTTCCGTATTCGTCCAGTTATTGATTTCCATGGTTTGCGCATAGACTTCAAGCCAGTTGCCCAGCATGTCTTTGGGCAAGTATGAAGGCCAGTGCGGCGGAAACGGCAGGTGTGGCAAATTATTGAGGTCGGTGATGTTGTGTAGGGCGAGCGAGTGATAGCGCTTGCGCCAGCTATCGCCAATGCGTGGATATTTGTCGATCAGTAAAGTATCGATCCCTAACAAGACAAGCGAGGCTGCGACACTTAAACCAGACTGACCACCGCCAACGATCAAAACGGTCGGCTCGCGGTCTTTGTAGGCTTGGCTTTCAACGCGTTGATCTTGCCAGTTCGTGCCACCAAAGTTGCGCGAGTAGGCCGCACCCGTGGGGCGACGCTTGCCGGTTTGCTCTTCAAAGCCCGTCAGTTCGTTCAGACTAGTAAGTAGTTGAAACGCTTTTGAGGGATCGCTCGCCAGCAGGCGAAGTACGCCATAGCAGTGGCCGATATCGGTTTCAAACTGAAACAAGACCTCGAGTACATCAACACCGATCCGTTTGATTCGGCGAGGGCCTTGACGACCTTCGGCTAGCTTAAAGTCGCGTGCCTTGACACTAGGTTGCTTGCTCAGGATCAATTTGGCGATATTGTCTATACCTTCGCTTGGTGTGATCGACCAGGTAAACGCAAACAAGTCGCGCCAGTGGCAATCGGCGTCAAACAAGGCCGTGATACCGGGTTTATCGAGCTGCTCAAGTGCGGCGCCAAACTGACTGAGCCATTGGGTCGCAAGGGCGTGATCGGGCGTATTCGGTGGGGCAACGAAGGCGGGTTGACCAAGGTTCATAAAAGCTGTCTCGTTAATTTTTGTTTGATACTGAAAGAGTATTACATTTGCTTACCATTTTCTACTTGTTCGCCGGCGTATGACTCGGTAGAGTGCTCACTATGCGAAACTTGTAGAGGTAAAGATGGCTTTTCGAACGGTGAATACAGTATTGAATGCAAGGTTAGAGGCGGCTGAGGCGCGGACAGATGCTCGCGTGGCTGATCTTAAAGGGGAAATCAATGCTCTTTCAGAGAAAGTGGCTGGTATGGACGCCCGCATGGATGAGCGCACCGCACAAACCAAAGAAGAGTTTTCCAGAATAAGGCAAGACTTGGGTGACTTCAAAGTGCAATTCACTAAGCAGATTACAAACTTAAAATATATTGTTATCACCACGGGTGTGGCGTCTGTGATTGGACTTTACTCAGCAAATGTGGCGACGATGCAAGCTCTGTTAGCAGCTTATGATTCGGGTAAAGCCATGGCGACCCAATTTGCTAAAACGGCTGATCGACTCGATCGAATCTCAGAGCGGCTGGATGCTCAAGAGCAAAAGGTCAGCCAGCGACTCAATTCTCAGTAATTGACCGGCTAAGAACACCTGCATATCACGAGCTTACCGATGTTTAGGATCGAGCGCATCGCGCAGGCCATCGCCTAATAAATTAAACGACAGCACCAATACAAAAATTGCCAGGCCCGGCCATACGGCCATCCACGGGGCGGTGTCCATGAAGTTTTTCGCCGTGTTTAGCATGCTGCCCCAACTCGGATCAGGCGGTTGCTGGCCTAGACCTAAAAATGACAAACTGGCTTCTGCGATGACGGCTGACGCGATCGCTAAAGACGCCTGTACGATTAAGGGTGCGGTCACGTTCGGCAAGATATGCGATACGGCAATTCGAAACGGATGACAACCCACCGCGCGTGCCGCCTCAACATAATCCTCAACTTTGATCTGTAAAACTTGCGCGCGGGTCAAGCGTACAAAAATCGGTGAGGCCGATACGCCAATAGCAATCATGGCGTTGGTGAGGCTAGGTCCTAAAAACGCGGCCAGCGCAATCGCAAGAATCAAAAAAGGGCAGGCTAAAAACGCATCGGTGGCGCGTGAGATCAGGCTATCAACAGTGCCGCCTAAAAAGCCCGCCAACATCCCAATGGTGACGCCAGTGAGCAGCGAAATCGCAACGGACACCACGCCTGCTAACAGCGACGCGCGTGCACCCCATATGACACGCGCCAGCACATCGCGGCCAAGTTCGTCGGTACCAAACCAATGTGTACCTGTAGGGGCTTTGCGAATCGCGCTCCAGCTTGCTTCAATCGGATCAAACGGTGAAATGAGCGGCGCAAAAATTGCCATCGCAATAAAGAGTAGGACCACGTAAAGCCCAAACATACCTTTACGATTACGCCTGAGTTTGCGCCAGGCGCGCAGCCAGGGTCCAGGCTCTTTTTTGAGGGTAGGGGGCGTAAGCGTTGGGTTTGAGGTTGTTGCGTGATTCATCATTTGCGCAGGCGAGGATTCAACATAAAGTAGGCCATGTCTGCAAACAGGTTGAGCATGATGTAAGTGGTGGCAGTCACCAGCACAACGCCTTGTACCACCGCATAATCGCGATTAAAAACGGCATCAATGATAAGTTTGCCGAAGCCAGGAATCGTAAACACTTGCTCAGTCAGTACAGCACCTGACAATAGGGTGCCAAGTTCAAGCGCGCCTAAAGTGATAACCGGTGTCAGCGCATTACGCAGCGCGTGTTTGAGTACGACAACGCGCTCGCTTAAACCTTTGGCGCGTGCCGTACGAACGTAATCCGCACCCAGCTCTTGCAGCATCGAGCTGCGCATGTGGCGCATCAGTGAGGCGGCAATCGCATTGCCCAAGACAAAGGCGGGCATGATCATTGAAGCGAGGTTGGCGCGCAAGTTCTCGAAGGGGCTGACGTAACCTGAGGCGGGTAGCCACCCCAACTCAACTGAAAATAGCAAGATCAGCATGATCCCCAGCCAAAAGTTTGGCGTGGATAAACCGGTGAGGGCAAAGACTGTTGCGCCTGTGTCGAGTGCACCGCCTTTGTAGACGGCCGATACGATGCCTGCTGGGATGCTGATCACTAACGCAATCAACAAAGCCAAAAGAGCCAACTCGATCGTAACCGGAAGTTTTTGCAGGATCAGGTCAAGCACGGGCTGATGGGTACGTGCCGACTCACCCAGGTCGCCCTGTAAGACACCTGCGATCCAGTACCCGTAGCGAACAGGTAGCGGATCATCGAGGTGTAGCTTGGCGCGAATGTGCGCGATCGCTTCAGGACTAGGGTCTTCTCCGGCCAACACCAAAGCTGGGTCGCCCGGCAGCAATTGCTGTAAGCTAAAAATCAGCATGGAAACGAATACCAGTGTTGGTATCAAGGTGACCAGGCGGCGGACGAAGAAGGTGAACATGAAACGGTCTTGTTGGCGGCTTTAGTTGAGTTTTAAACCAGTCACGCGCAGCAACCCGTCAGGGATTTCGCGAATACCTGAAAGCTTGTTGGTGTACGCCCACAGCCAATCACGATGATACAAATACACTAACGGACGATCTTTGTTCATTTGAGCCGCAATGCCTTGGTAGGCAGCTAAGCGCTCGGCGGGTTGCAGTTTGCTGCGTGAGTCATTCAGCAAGGCGTCAACTTCGGGTACGCAATAGCCCGAGTAGTTTGAAGGTTGTTTGCAGCCGATGAAGTTATAAATATTGCCATCGGGGTCAGCCCGACCGCTCCAGCCAAGAACATACGCGTCAAAGTCGCCCTTGTCTGCCAGGCTGAGTGAGGTGGCAAACTCAGTCGATTGAATCTTGATGTTGAACCCTGCCTCTTTTGCCATAGCCTGTACCACCTGTGCGATTTTTTGCGAGTCAGAGGTCGTGGGCGTCATGAGTGTAAAAGTAGGATTGGTGATACCCGCTTCTTTCAATAAGGCGCGAGCACGAACCAGATCGCGTTTGGGTACGGGTACGTTTTTAGAGTAATAACTGTTGTTCGGTGCGACCCACTGATTACCAGGCGTCGCTTGGCCGTCCATGGCTACTTGCACGATCCCGGCGCGATCAAGCGAAAGCTCGAAGGCCTCGCGCACCTTTGCCAATTGACCAAGTGGTTGACTTTGCGCACGCTCGGTTTTACCGGTATTGATGGTGATGCCTTGATAGCCGATTTCGGTGATCTTGCTGAACTTGAGTCTTGCATCTTTTTGAATCGACGCAATATCACTTGAGGCGGCGCGCTCGATAAAATCAAATTGCCCAGAGCGCAAGTTCGCTAAACGTACGGTGGCGTCTGTGATCGGTGTGTAGACCACCTTATCAAAATGTACGGCGTCTTTGTTCCAGTAGGCGCCGAAACGTTCAAGGGTGATGCGATCTTGCGCAACACGATCTACAAATTTAAATGGGCCTGAACACACAGGGCTGTTACTAAATTTTTCACCGAGCGCTTCTGCCGCTTTAGGCGACACCATCATGCCAGCCCGATCGGCCAACACCGCAAGTAGCGGGGCAAAGGGCGTATTAAGATTGAGGCGAACGGTATTTGCGTCGACGACATCGATAGAGGTAATCGGGCGCACTTCACCTGAACGACTTGAGCCTTTCAATGTCTTGTGACGCTCGAGGTTGTATTTAACTGCCTCGGCATCCATTTTTTCGCCATCATGAAACGTGACGCCTTCGCGCAGTTTCAAGGTCAGCGCTTTACTATCGGCTGACCATTCATAGCCGGTTGCCAGTTGAGGCACGATGTTGAGTTTTTCATCGATGTCAAAAAGCTTGTCGCACAACGACATGAACACGAGGCGACCCACAAACGACCTTGCTAGCGTTGGGTCGAGCATGTCAGGGTCTTCGGCCAGACCGATACGTAGCGTTTGCGCGCTTGCTAGGAATGGTAAGCAAGCGATCAACGAGGCGGCAAGTAAGGTTCTGTAGCTGAGTTTCATATGATGTCCTGTAAAAAATTCAATTCAGTTTTACTGGTGAGTGATGGTTTGTCGAAAAACAGATCGTTAACGGGTTGCACTTGCAGCCTTCGTTTGAAAAGCAGATTGCAAACGTTGCAAACGCAGCCGTGAAGGTGTTAAGTCGGGGCTTGAATGCTGGGTCGTAGCCGCCATGCTCAACGGAAAATGACAAGCTACGGCATGTTCGGACGTACCTGTTAATTCGGGAATCACCTGGCGGCACTTATCTTGCGCATAGCGGCAGCGGGTATGCAGGTGGCAGCCTGAGGGTGGTTTGAGTGGGCTGGGCACATCGCCCGTTAATAGTACGCCTTGTCTGGTCACCGTTGGGTCGGGCAGGGGGATGGCTTGCATCAGTGCATGCGTGTAAGGATGCGCGGGCGCTGCGAATAAGCGCTTTTTATCGCCGATTTCGACGATGCGCCCTAAATACATCACGGCCACGCGTGTCGCGATATGCTTCACCACGGCTAAATCATGTGCAATAAACAGGTAAGACAAGCCAAGCTGTTGCTGCAAGTCTTGTAACAGATTGATCACCTGCGCTTGTACTGAAACATCTAGCGCTGAGACCGCCTCGTCGCAGACGATGAGCTTGGGTTCAACCGCCAGCGCGCGCGCGATGCCGACGCGCTGTCGTTGACCGCCCGAAAATTCGTGGGCGTAGCGTTGAGCGTGTTCTGGTCGCAAACCGACCGTACGCAGCAACTCAGCGACGCGGGCGGCTTCGCGGCCGACGTGCAGGCCGTGTACCTTGAGTGGCTCTTCGAGCATTTGGCCAATCGTCATGCGTGGGTTGAGCGATGAGTACGGATCCTGAAAGATCAGTTGCATTTTGCGACGTTCAGCGCGCAACGCTTGCGTATCTAGGCAGCGTAAATCTTTGCCGTCAAAGTGCAGGCTGCCACCGGTTGGCTCAATCAGGCGCAGCAGTAAACGACCAAGGGTGGATTTGCCACAGCCCGACTCACCGACAAGGCCCAGGATTTCACCGTGCTTGAGCGTCAGGTCAACGCCATCGACCGCGCGCACATAATCCTGGATGCGGCCAAAAAATCCACGCCGCACAGGGAAATGTTTTTCTAGACCTTTGGCCTGTAACAGCGGCGCTGACGATGACGGTGTTGAGGTGGTCATAGGTTAGCCTGTGCGACTGCGGCGCTTAACAGTTCGTCAGCTTTAAGCGGGGCGCGCAAGCATGCAGAAAAATGTGCGTTACCCACCTCGTGCAGGGCAGGCACTTGGTTTGAGCACGCAGGTTGGGCGAAAGGGCAGCGTGGCGTAAAACTGCAACCCGCAAGCGGCTGTGCCGGGCTCGGGACCTGACCTTCAATGGACACTAACCGAGTTTGTTCAAGGTCAAGACGCGGAATCGCACCCAGCAAGCCAATCGTGTAGGGATGTTGTGGCATATCGAATAAAGCCTGTACCGGTGCGCGCTCAACCACGCGGCCGGCGTACATGACGATGACTTCGTCGGCCACCTCCGCGACGACTCCCAGATCGTGCGTGATTAAAACAATAGCCGTACCTGTTTCTCGCTGTAGTGTGCGCATCAGTTCAAGAATTTGCGCTTGAATGGTGACATCTAATGCAGTGGTGGGCTCATCGGCAATCAGTACGCGTGGCTCGCAGACGAGGGCCATGGCGATCATGACACGCTGGCGCATACCGCCGCTCAGCTTGTGCGGAAACTCATCGAGGCGTTGTTCGGGTGACGGGATACGCACCTTACGCAAAATCTCAATGGCCTTTTCGCGTGCTTGTGTTCGGCTCAGTTTCCGGTGCTTGATCAAGCCTTCAATAATTTGCTCGCCCACCGTGTAACTTGGGTTGAGCGAGGTCATGGGCTCTTGAAAGATCATCGACATGCCGTTACCGCGCAAATCTTGTAGTACTCGCTCGGGCGCACCCACGAGTTCTTGGCCTTCAAAACGAATCGAGCCTTGTTGAATGCGCCCGGCAGGCTTGGCGAGCAGGCCCATGATGGATAAGGCCGTGACGCTTTTTCCGCAACCCGATTCGCCCACGATGGCAAGTGTGCGAGCGGCGTGCACGTTAAAACTCACGTCGTTGACGATCGTCACCTCGCCTTCGTCGGTGACGAAGCTGGTTTTTAAATTTAAGACTTCGAGCAGCGCACTCACCTACGCGCCTTTCATTCGAGCAAGGTACTGTTCAATGTGCGCGTCGATTTCGCTGCGCTCAGTGATGCCAGAGGGCCGATGACGGCTCGGCAAGCATTCAAGAAAGGGCTGAAAGCGCTCGAGGCTTTTGTTATAAAGACGCCTGAGTTCAATGAACGGCTCTTCGTGATCATCCACGCGCAAATCGAGCTGTAAGTAATCTTCATCGTGATGAATTTTAAGCGCAGCGGCTTGTTTGCCACGCTTGTCACCCCCCGCAGCCTGGCCCGCGTCGAGTGCGGCGAGCAGGCGTTCGCCCATCGGCTTACCACGCGTGTCTTTGAAGGCCTGCGCGGTGTGTTCAATCACTTTGGGGCCCGCAAGCATATTGCCCGCGACACTTAAGCCGTTTTCAAGCAAATGCCCACACCAATCGACACAAGCTGAGCCGGTATGCGCGGCAGGCAACCCCTTGGCAGGCAAAATATGCAACTGCCTTTGGTCGCGCCCTTGATCGGAGGCAATCAGTCTTGCAATCGTTTGCTCGGGCGAAAACCCCTGCTCGAGCAGGTCTATTCCGGCTGGCCCATATAGAGGGTTAAGCAAGGCCTGACTCGAGAGCGCACCCACAGCGCGTCGACTGTGCACGCAAAGGGAGCCGACAGCAAAGAATCGGCTTGCGATTGCCATGCCAAAGCACCCCGATTCGTCACGGGCTAAGATCGACCAGGTCATTGAAAGTCTCTTTTGTTCATGTAGTTAAGGCTATCACGAGAGGCCACAGCGTTGGCGTCGCCCTCAGCATTTTAAGCAATTTATATGCCAGATTGAGGCCTGCTCTGGCTAATACTGAAGTCAAGATCGTGCCGACCGATTCCATCCGTCGTATGTGCAGTTTTGTTGTCGACTGCTCCTTTGGCAAAGCCAGAGCACAAGGAACAGTTGGTGCGGTCGGTAAGCCTGATTGCAGCAAAAAATAAAGTTGAAAATGGACTGTTTCAGCTGTCTAGGTACTAAGATCAGTTGTTCAAACGCTGTGTGCCGCATAAACGATATTTTTTGAGGCTCTTATGACGGATTTAATTGATACCTCCAGACGCGCCATGACTTTTGGCTTGGCCACGGCGTTATTAGCCCCTGCGGCTGCGATGGCGCAGACGACTGCCCTAGGTAAAACGGGGGCGACCGCGCCCGTATCGGGCTCGCTGACGGCAGAGGCAAAAGCGTATTTCACTGAGCAAGAACCCTTTTTTAAACAGTTCGCGCAAGAATTTACGCTTGATCCGAATGTTGTCTATTTCATGGCAGCGCAAAAAGGCTCGATGCCAAAAAGTGTGATGTCACACTTTAAAGAGGGGCTAGATCAGGGTGCGCGCGATCCGTTTCCGGTATACGTTGAGCCCTCGGCAAAGACACGTGCGAAGATTGCCAAGTGCTATGGCACAACGCCTGATCAGATCGCTATTACGCGTAACACGACCGATGCGTTGTCGTTGATTTTCAATGGCATCGATTGGAAACCCGGTGACGAGTTGTTGATGACTCCGCTTGAGCACCCCACGGGCATCACCTTAGCGCTACGCACTGCAGCGCGTTACGGTGTTGTCATCAAGCAGTGGGGCGTGCCCGTACACGCTAACGCAACGGTTGATGAAGTTGTGGCTGCGCTTGAGCGGCAAGTGGTGCCAGGCAAAACGAAAGCAATTTTCTTTTCGTCACCGTTATGGCCGATCGGTCAACGCTTGCCCGAACGCCGTATTGCTGCGTTGGCTCAAAAAGCCGGCGCCATCACTATTGTTGATGGCGCGCACTACAACGGAATGTTTGATCCGCAACTTGATGAAACCGGAATCGACTTTTTTGCCTTGTGCGGACACAAGTGGCAGTGTGGCCCCGGCGGGACAGGTGCCCTGTATATTCGTAACAAGAAACTCGCTTCAAACGGTACCGACCTGCCTAAGTTCTTTATTAGTCGCTCGCAGTCTCGTAATGTGCCGTTTGATGGCTCGCGTGGCGATTGGGATATCGGCGAGGCCTTGTCGATGTATGGCTTTCCTGAGTCGGCTGACTGGCGCGCGCTGGGTGATGCTTGTGAGTTATGGGATCAGATGGGTCGTAAGCGAATCGAAACCTGGCACTTGCGCCTGGGCGATTATTTTCGTGACCAGCTTGTCTCGGCCTTCGGCGAGACCGCAGTGTTGGGGGCTCAACGTGATCCCGCACTCAAATCCGGCATCATCGCCTTTAATCCTTTTCCCACACAGCAGCAGCGCTGGGATGAGAAGTTGAATATCGAGTTTCGTGCGCGTATGTTGAAAGAATATAGTTTTAGGATTTCGGGACTAGGGGTTGGTAATAACGGGTTGACGCGTAAACCTGACCCAGAGGCTGTGAAGTTTCCTTCTGGAACAATTCCAAATCGCGACCCGCTAACATTGGCGCCAGCGCCCATGGATCACCCACAACGTGTGAATGCCTGTATTTGGAATAATCGAGAGCAAATCGACCGGTTTGTGGCGGCCACGCAGGATTTAATCAAAAAAATGATTTAGGCCGCGCCGAGGTGTTTTGACTGAGCGAGCGATCTATATGGGATTAATTGGCTAGAGATGTTCTGCGCAAGCACCCTGAGCTAAACGCTCAGAGGTCTGTAGAAACCGGCTCGTCACGAACCCCAAAGTGTGAGGTTCGTGACGAGCCGATCTGAGTGCTGATGTTTCAGACCCGTTGCTTAGTCGGGCTTGATGTTGTTGTCTTTAATGACTTTGGCCCAGCGCTGCAGTTCTGATTCTGTCCATTTTTGTAGTGCTGCGGGGCTGCTAGCTTGGATGTCCATGCCCATTGATTCGGTCAGCTGCTTGTTGGTTTCTGGACTGCGCAAAACTTTTGCAACCTCGGCATTCAGCTTATCGATAATGGGTTGCGGCGTACCAGCGGGTGCAAAAATGCCCCACCAGGCAAGCGCCGAAAAGCCCTTATAGCCCTGCTCTGCAAGCGTTGGAACATCAGGCATCGCCGCCGAACGTGTTTCGCCCGTCACAGCGAGTGGGCGCATTTTGCCGCTTTTGATGTGAGCGCTCATGACGGCGACCGAGCCGATACCCGAATCAATCTGCCCACCTAAAACGTCAGTGACCATGGGGCCACCGCCTTTATACGGAATATGAACGGTTTTAAAATTGCCTGCTTCTTGCACGAGCATCATGGTCAAGTGGCCTAAGCTGCCGCTTCCGATAGAGCCGTAACTCACGGTGTCTGGCTTTGCTTTGGCTGCCGCAACAAAATCAGCAAAAGTTTTATACGGTTTGCCAGGCGCAGTGGCCAGCGCCATAGGCGCGGTACCAATCAGCATGACAGGCGCCAAGTCTTTGAGTGTGTCGAAGGTCATCTTCGGCAACAAAGATGGGTTGACCGCATGGGTGTCAAAGACAAAGACAAAGGTATAGCCATCCGGGGTAGCTTTAGCCACGTAGCCGGTGCCGATCGAACCCGAGGCGCCAACACGGTTTTCGACGATGAACTGTTGACCCAGCGCTTCAGTCAGTTTTGCAGCAATCAAGCGGGCAATCGGATCAACTGAGCCACCTGGAGGAAACGGCGAAACAAAGGTCACGGCCTTGGTCGGCCAGGTTTGCGCGAAGGCAGACCCTGAGATCACGCTAAACAAGAGCGCAAAACATACGCCGATCACCTTAAAGGGTAATGAGTTCATGATTGAAGGTTCCTAAATAAAGTTATACACACGTTTAAGCGCGGTCACCCAATTTTAAGCTACAGACTCCGCGAGCGCCTAGAAAGATTGATTGCCGTAAACAAAGCTTACAAACTACCTCCCGAGGATGGGCTGCCTAGAAACTGACGCCTTCATTGCGGCTGTCGGGTAGACTAGGTCCTATTCCCGAACAGCTACTCGGAGCACTCGACCATGAGCACTATCCCTTCTAAACCACGTGTTGCCCTCATTGGCACCGGCGGAACCATCTCGTCGATCGCCGTTGACAGCCTAGATGTGCTTGATTATCCAGATGCCAGTCGAAAAATGAAGCCGGCTGAAATTCTTGACCGTACCCCTGAGCTCGCACGCTTTGCTGAGCTTGTACCGATCAATTTTCTTGAGGTTGGCAGTACCGCAATTGGCCCAGCCGACTGGCTTAGATTACTACAGTTGATTCATGCCACTGAGGCCAAAGAGGGTGGCTTTGATGGTTACGTCATTTTGCACGGCACCTCAACGCTCGAAGAGACCGCGTATTTTTTGAATCTGACTTTGAAGATCAAGCCGACCGTTGTGCTGGTGGGTGCGCAACGTCCACCAAGTGCTGTCAGTTCAGAGGGCCCCATGAATCTGCTTGCCGCAGTGCGTACGGCGATCGATCCGAAAGCGCGAGGGTTGGGCGTGTTGGTGGTGTTGAACGATGAGATTCAAGCCGCGCGCGAGGTCACCAAGGTGTCCACTTACCGCGTGAACACGTTCAGAACGCCTGACTTTGGCGTGTTGGGGCAGGTCGACGGGGATCAAGTCGTGATTTATCGACATCCGGTGCGCAAGCATACGCTCAACACGGTATTTGATGTTGCGGACTTAAAGGCGTTGCCACGGGTTGACATTGCCTACGCCTACGCAGGTGCCGATGATGTCGCGATTGAAGCGTATATGGCTGCGGGTGCACGTGGCTTGGTCTCGGCGGGCTTGCCACCTGGTATCCCGCCACCGCTGCAAAGCGTTGCATTTGAGCGTGCAGTATCTAAGGGTGTTGTTGTAGTGCAGGCAAGCCGAGGCGGTGCGGGCAGAGTCGCACGCAGAAAATACCTGTGCGATCACCATATTGTTGCGTCAGATAACCTGAATGCTCAAAAGTGTCGGATTCTACTGATGCTAGCCTTGACGGTGACGCAAGATCCCGAGGTGGTGCAGTCTTATTTTGATTTGTATTGATCCTAGCTAACCTCCAAGTCATGAAGTACGCGGTTTAACGTGCGATTTAAATAAAAAACGCGGCGAAATGGCTGCGTTTTTTATTTTTGATCCAGGAACCGCAGTCAAATTTTTCGTACCATCAGGCTGCTAACGCAAACTTATTTTCTAAAACGTTACCTAAAATGCGCGTGGTAGCAGGACGCCCTAAAAATGCTGTCCGCCCTAGGATGTCACCACGCTTGACGTCTTTGCCATCGGCTTTGACGATATAGCCGCAAACCTTGTTGGCTTTCTCAATTTTAAGAAAAGGATCCCGTCCAGTGACGCGCACGCTATTGATCATTTTGTCGACCACATGGTCATCCCACTGATTGCTTTGATAGTTTTCGGTTTCGATATTTTTTTTGATATAACTTAAAAACCGGTCAACGGCCTCGCGCAGAGGTTTATCTGCCCGCTTTTCATTGATACTAGCGATATTTTGAGTAGCCACGATATTCTCCGTGAACGCAATAGCGTTATTCAGCTTGCAGAATAGCAACGACAGCGCTTCTTGTGAGCAGGCGTTAAAACTGAGTGTTTCTTTACCAACCCCGCGATAAGCGATGGACGGATTTCAATACGACAAGCTTACGCTAAACGGCACAGAAATCAATCATGTTTAACACTAAAACCTAGGTGTCAAGAAAAAATATTTGAAAAAAACGTACACAGATAGCCTGATCGTGCACCCAATGCTCGATTCTTGCAAACTTTATTGGCCAAGTAGGCGGACGCTGCTTGCAACCTATCGTTAAGCGGGTGTGACCACCGGTGGCTTGGGTTCTTTGACGCGTAAGCGATGCCAAAGCAAGATCACGGTAAACGCCCCAAAAATGGCGTGTATTAACCAGACGCCGATGACAAAGCGCAATTTGCCGTGAATGATCCAGCCCTGCGTAATGTTGATGAGGTTCATGTAGAGCATGGCAACCAGGCCGGCGATCAATAAATCGCCAGAGCGGCCGATACGTGGGTTGACGGCACCCAACGGAATCGCCATCAGAGCAAGATTTAGGGCGGCGAGTGGAAGAGCCATTCGCCACATGATTTGACCGTATGAACTATTTTCTTTGTCGCTGATTAAAAGTGACGTTGGCCGTGATCGTCGGCTTTCTAAAGTTGTTGCACGCGCTTTCTCTAGCGACTCTTCAGCGTTTTTACTTTCAATGCGCACCCCAAACGCGTCAAACTCGGCAAAACGCATTTCAGAGCTGCCCGGCTTGAGGTCGTAACGGTGGCCGGCGCCTAAAACCAAAAAGCGATCTCCATTTGCTTCGGTTTCAATCTTGGCTGAGGCCGACGTAATTAAGGTTAACCAGTCAGGGTCAATCAGGCGCATAAAAACTTGCCCAAGCGGGTTGTCATTGACGCTGGTGGTCCCTTCAACAAAAAAGACACGAGCGCCTTTCTCGGTTTCTAAAAACTGGCCGGGTGTGATTTTTGACAGGTCAGAGCGCATTTCGAAACGTGCTCGATATTCACCGATCTGCCGATTGGCCCAAGGCGTCGCGTACAGCGTTAAAAATGAGATGAGCGCTGCGATCGGTATGGCAATGCGTAAGACAGGGTTGACCCAGTTTGCCAGCGATAGCCCGCTAGAAAACCAGACGACCATTTCAGATTCACGATAGTTTCGCGTCACCGTCGTGAGCACGCCAATGAAAATCGAAACAGTCAAAATGATGGGTAGGGCAGCGATCAGAGTAAAGGTTGCGAAGCCTACTACGACATCCGAGCCAATGCGGCCAGCGGCGGCTTCGCCCAGCAAGCGCACGAGCACAACGCTCAGCCACACCACAATCAGAGTCGAAAGCACGACGCTGAAGTGATTAGCGATTTCAGAGACTACGGAGCGTTTAAATAGAGACATTGACCCAGACGAAAAACTGCGCGTTCATTGATGCAACAACGCATCACAAATGAAATTTAGCATACCGGTCGTTTCGACCTGCAAAGCGTCAAGATTCTTGCGCTCAGACTCAAGGTTTGTGGGGCAGCGGTCGCCATCCGCTGTGCAATTGTTGCCCTAGGAGTGCAGATCTAGGCCATTCAACTCAATCAGGGACATTTCCCCACTAAGCTCTCTTCGAAAACCATCTTAAAAAGGATTCCCGTATGTTGCACCGTCCGTTGTGGGTAAGTTTGTGTCAACGTGTGGCCATGCTTTTCTTGGTGATCTCTTGTCCAGTGTTGGCGCAGACCTCAGGGGGGCTTTACGCTCCAGATCCGCCACCCGGTTCCACATACATCCGCTTTCTCGTCCCGCAGTCCGACGGACCAGTCGATATCGTCGTTGACGGGCGTCCTGGCGTGACAAAGTTGCCGGCAGGCCAAGCTAGCCCGTATTTAATACTGCCGGGGGGTAAGCATTCGGTCGAACTGCGGTCGAGCGGCGCCAGCCAAACTGCGTTAAAGACTGAAATTGAGGTGAGTCAAGGGCGAGCGGCGACCGTTGTATTCGCGTCTTTGGCGGCGAACACAAAACCTTTGTTGTTGACAGACAAGACTGCGGCCAATCAGCTCAAGGCCTTGCTGACCCTCTATAACTTACAGTCGAGTGGCTCAGAGCTCGATGTGTTGATTGCGGATTCCAATACAAAGGTGTTGGCAGGGGTCGCGGCGTCGGCGTCTGCCTCTATTCCCGTAAATCCCATTGCCGTGAAGCTAGCGGTCGTTAAAAAGGGCGAGACTTCGGCAATCGGACAAGTTCAACTTTCGATGGTTGCGGGTGGCGCTTACAGCATTTTCGTTCTCACCGATGCGAATGGAAAACTTCAGGTGCTTTCCTCGCAAAACCGAACCGAACCCTTCACGAAGCGTTAAGGACAGCCGCGCAAGGAAGGGTTGGTTTGAGTTCGTCAATTAAGGGTTGAGTCTATGGCGGTAAGAATAAAAAGCTGTAAATGGTTTCTGCTTGTGGCACTTTGGCAGGTGGTGGGCTTGATGCTCCCCGCGTGGGCCTCAGGCCCTTTGTCTGCACAAAACGCTCGCCTCGCCTACGTGCAGGACTGCCTTGTCAGTATTTTTGAAAACAGCACGCTGACTATTCAATATGGATTTATTAACGACATTAAAGACGGGAATGGCTTCACGGCGGGTCGCGCAGGTTTTACTTCTAAGACGGGAGACATGCTCGAACTTTTAATCGTTTACAAGCAACTCGCACCCAACAATCGCCTTGAGCGGTATATTGAGCCTCTTAGGCGGGTCTATGGCACCTCGGATACTGCGAGTATTTTGGCTGTAAAACAGGATTGGTTGCTTGCCGCAAAACACGATCCTTTATTCATTTTGGCACAAGATAGCGTCAACGAACGCCTCTACCGTCAGCCTGCACAGCAGACCGGTCAAGGCTTAGGCCTGCAGCTTCCAATATCGTATGCGGCAATCTATGAGGCTGGCATACAGCACGGGTACGGCGATAATTATGATTCGATTACCAAAATAATAGAGCGAGCCACAAAAAAGGTTGGCGGAACACCTAAGGACGGTATCGCAGAGTTGATCTGGCTTCAGGCCTTTTTAGCAGAGCGAGAAGACGATTTGAGGTACCCCGAAAATCTAGAAAATGCCCCCACCTTCTTACACGCGGTGGATCGCGTTCGAGCGATCCAAACTATCTTGCGCGATGGTAACTACGATCTAGCCAAACCAATCACGGTGACGGTGTATGGTGACACCTTTACCTTTTAAAGAGTGCCTCGCGCAGCGTCAGAAAGAGATTTCATACGAGTAATTTCCGGGCCTGAGGGTCGGAAACAAAATTCTGTAGCGCAGCGGATCAAGTTGGACGACCTCGGGTTTGGGCAAACTAACCTTAAGCGATTCGACGCGTGGTGGCTTACCGCTAGATGGCGTCATGACGATCAACGCAAATTTGTTGACCGGTTGCTTGCCAGAGACGGAAACGTCGACTTCGACTGTGAGGCCGCGCATAGTCGTTTTTAAGTCTACGCGTGAGCGATCTGCCCACCACTGAGCGATCTCACCAGCCGTGGCGAGCCAAAGAACGTCTTTGTGCGAAATCAAAGTATTAAAAAATTGAGGTAACGCCACTACAAGCGGGCTTTTGGGGTCAAAATTTTGACTGTGTATGCTGAGTACACCGAGCGCTCCGTTATTGAGTACCATCGCTAAGTCTTGGTTCAGCATGCGTAGAATTTTTTTATCTTCTTGCGAAGACTCAACACCCGCCTGGCCCAAAAGATTTAAATCGTCTCGTTGCGTGCGCGGCAGTACAACCAAATCGGCTTTATTTGAGACGTTCGTTTTCGCAAAAAAGGGCAGACGCGACTGACTGCGAGCAGGGTCGACCAACTCATAGAGGAAATTATTTTTCACCAAAATCTCCTCAGTGGTGGCGTCGTACTCCTCAAGAGGTGGGCGGAAGCCTTTGGCGGGTTGCTGCTGCGGCAGCGCTTGTTGAATATCTCGTTGCATAGCCACGATACGATCGTTTTGAGTTTTGGCCGATTGGCCTTTAAAGCCAGTATGAATATCGCCATGCAGACCGAGTTCAAATTGAACGGCTAATTGGGCGAGTGCATCGGGGTATTGTTTCGCAACGGTTGTTAATACAAAAAAAGTCGCAGGTAATTTCTTATCTTTTAGCAAGTCTGCGAAGGCTAGGGAATTTAAAAAACCCTCTTCAGTGTCCATTGAGATTGATTGTGCTGCCTTTTTGGCTTCGGGCCAAGTCGCGCGCGCAATGAGTGGCTTGCGGCCTAGCCACTGCAGAGAGCCGTCGATGAGTGGATATAGGGATTGTTCGGTACTACTCCAAGCAGTTTCTGCAAAACCAAATATGACAATCCGCCCGGTGCGCCCAGCTTGGTCCTTAAAGAGCACAACACCGTCATCTGGCGCGCTCTCCCTGGCAATACGATCCCAGTTTAATAAGCGCACCGCTGCGGCTTGCGGCTCTTTGAAGCGAATAATGGACTCACGTAATCCGCTCAAGGCAATTCGATGCCCTGCGGGTATATCTGTCGTGATGGGTGTTTCGCCGCGCACGACCAAAAAACCTAATTCTTGTGTGGTGGTTTCGCCGGCAAATTCTGCCCCTAATCCTTTCAAAAATTCCCAGCCCGTCCACTGTCCGCTTTGATCCCAAGTGCCGGTGGCCCAGGTGCTCAAGATCGAACCGCCAGCGGCGTGATGACGCATGATGGCCTCGCGCTCGTCCTGGTTCAGCGCTACCGCTGAGGCAAGCACAAGTGTGACAGAGGGGTGCTCAGCCAGCGTCGCTAAGCTATCAATTTTCTTAAAATCTAAGTTACGCGCGGTGAGATACTTTGTCCACTGGTTAAGTAATTGCTCGTAGTTGCCGCCTGACTTTAAAAAATACTGGCTGGTCTCTGGCGATGCGTACAACAACACGTTAGCGGGTGCTCGGTTTAAGAGTGAAGTCGCTTTGTTGCCAAAGCCTTCGAGATTTTTTAACAAGGGCAGAGAGCTGGCGATCGCAAGGCCGATACCGGCGCAAATTGCGAGGAAGAGTAAGACGCTACGAAAGGGCGACCCTCTGCTCGTTTGCCTTCTGTTTTCGGCATTTGGTTCGTGGCGCATGCGTGTTAAGAAATCTTCATCGCACTGTTTGCCGATGCAACACCTTCTTCGCCTAGCGCAGCGGGGCGTCTCATTGCGTGGTGGGCGACGGGCGTTGGAAGATATGGTTTAAGAAACATGAGTTCGGTGACAGGATGCTCGTGCCCATGCACGACTGGCAAAGGGCCGCGAGCCTGCCGAATTTTGAAAGCGACGTAAGCGGCAACGCCGACTAAAAGCGTGCCAATCGAAATAATCAGAATAATCAGAGCAAAGATTGAAATGAGATCCATCAAAGTCTTCCTAGTCGGTTAAGTTTGCCCCAGGTCATGCCAATGCCGAGGCATTCTTCGATGATCGCAAAAACTTTTACGATATCAATGATCACGATGTAAAACATACGAAAGAGTAATACGTAGAGCGTGAGCTTTATATCTTCTTCTTCAAGAATGATGCAATACAAGGCTGCGACCACATCGAGAATCGTGAGTTGGAGCCACCAAAACAGTAGAACAGTCACCAAACCATGTTGCAGGCCGATATAGATAAAAAATACGCTGCCAAACACACTCGAGAACGGCCAGATGATGACTTCGAAAGCCATGTACCACAACAAAAGAAAATTTGAGCCCGAGCGACGTGGGCTCCATAATCGACTGCGGTGTTTGCGCAGTGCTTGCAGCATTCCGCGTGTCCAACGATAACGTTGTTGGAGTAAGTCAAGCAATTTTGTGGGAGATTCAACAAAGGCAATCGATTTGGATTCGTAGCCGATCCGCCAGCCATTCATTAGAATTTTTAGCGTGAGATCACAGTCTTCGGCATAGGTGTCGCTATCATAGCCACCGACCTGCGCGAGTACCGACTTGCGAAATATTCCGAGTGGGCCAGGCACAATGCTTACCATATGCATAAAGCCCTGAGCTGTTCGAACCATCGCTAAGCCTTCGACGTATTCCAGTGCTTGCAGATTTGTCAGCAAATTATCGCGATTGAGAACTTTGACGTTGCCCGCAACGCCGCCAATTTTGGGGTCGTCAAAATGTTTGACGGCGTTCAGTAAGGCGCGCTTTGAAAGTTTCGTATCGCCATCCATATTCAAGATGAGGTCACCACGCGCGATGGCAGCTCCAGCATTCAAGGCATTAGCTTTACCGCCGTTGACTTTGGTGATCACTCGAATTCTTCGGTCGACGTCTGCTGCAGCCGTGGCAAGCGCTTTTTTATACGTATCATCATTTGAGCCATCATCGACCACAATAATTTCGTAATTTTTGTATTCCAACTGTAAGAGGTGGCGTAAAGCGCCTTCTATCACTAGACCTTCGTTGTAGGCAGGGACAATAATTGACACCATCGGTAGCGCGCTGGGGTCGATTTGAGTTGAGATGAAATGCTCTTTTCCTGTAAAAACTCGAATGAAATGTTCAGAGAGTGAGAAAAAGAGTAAGCCAGCGTAGCGCAAGACCAGTATAAAAAGAAAAATAATGAGATAGATGGCGGCGCCAGTGAGTATGGCACTTTCTAGAATGGGGCCGATAGAAAAGCTTTGCGAAGAGAGCACGGCACGATTTGCCAGATAAGCAAGGGTGACGACAATCACCAGCGTCACCGCTGTCCAGATGTAGCGCCATGTTTGGTTCTTCACCAGAACTTCTCGATGGTCACTAACGCTGAGGCGTAGGAGAAGGTGGGCCCGTATAGCCCACCAGCGTAGTAATTGAGCTTGACCCCCAAGGCGAGGTCGGGGGTGAGCATGGTTCGTCCCCCTGCGGCCAAGCCCCAATTGCGGGAGCCCTCTCCGTATAAGCGATTACCGGCTTGTGCGACAGCATACAAGTCGGTTTTGTCATTGCTCCACTCGGCCTGTACCCCAGCAAACCAAACACCGTAACCACCATTCATTGGCGACCAATAGAGTGGCGAGTAGTCAGATTGGTTGCGCGTTTGCGTTCCGACAAAGGTCTTGAAATGCTTTCCTAACGGTCTCCAGGCGGGCGTGAACTGAAGGCTGCTCATCAAGACTGTATTGCCGTCACTGACGCCAAAGTAGTCAACCCGACCCCTGATGTTTCCGAGTTCGCCCGAGTGACTCGACGCCAGTGCGGCATGAGAGGCAGAAAGATTTGCTGCCTCTGCATTGACGTTAAAGGATAGCAAGCCCCAATTCACTCGATTAAGGGTCAGCCTCGTGGTGTCGGTAAGATCAAGATGAACACCGCCGAACGTGGTCTGTTGCGGCGCAGTCTGTCGAGTAATCTCGAACGTTGGTTTGAACGGCAGGTCTAAGTTCTGGTAGCGAAGCGCGGCGTTACGTTGATTGATTCCAAGATTAGGCATGCTGTCATTGGTGCCGCCCAGCTCGACTTCGTAGATGCTGTTGCCGGCGTCGCTGCGCCAACGATGCGCGACAACGGCCTCGTTACGTCGCATGTTGTTGGTGTCACCAGCGCGACCAATTGAAAACAGCGTGCGCGGGCGCATCGCGCGTTCAGCCAGAACAAGGCCGTCTTGGATATCGCTGCTATCGGGTTCTTCGGCGATCAAGGTCTTGTACAGGGGTAATGCTAAGTCGTCACGACCGCTCCAACGATAGGTATTGGCAAGTCCAAGACTCGCGTCGCGCGCGTAAGGCCCTTTAAGTAGCGACTGAAACAACTCAACAGCCAGGGTATAACGCGTGGTGTTCCATGAAAGGCAGTTCGCGATAATCAGCCGCAGTTGTGCGTCTTTTGGGTACACGCTTAGTAGCGGTAAGCCTTGTGTAATGACGGCGGCGTAATCCTCTTTTAAATAAAGATCAAAAATGTGCTGCGCCGTTGGATCGCGTTCAATTTCTTCTGGGTCGTCGTCCAGGTGGGTATCTTTAGGTAGCTGCCCATCTTTGCTCACTGATTTTGCTAAAGAACGATTTTGAATCATTTCTAGCACCATCAAAGCATCAAGACTATTGTTAGAAGCTAAGAATACTCGACGTAAGTATCTTGCCTGCTTGACCTTATTCAAAGAATCTTCGGCCTGTGCTCTGACAAGAACACGATGCACGTCTTGAGGATTTAACTGTTCTGACGAAGATGCCGTAGCTTTGGCGATCGGTTGCGCCGCCTGAACAAGCGACGTTGTATCGGCCACCTTGGCGAGCGGCGCTGGTTGTACTGATCGAGTGATGGGTTGTTCGCTGACTGAAACGGATCGCGAGGGCGCGGCAGTTGCAGGCCTCTCGTTGACAGATTGAGGCAAAACTGTGTGGGTGCCGTCGAGCAAAGCCTGTCTGATTTCAAGTGCCTGGGCGATGAGCCTGGGTATATTTGCCTGAACGTCGTACGAGCCAGCCGTCGCACGTGCGCGCCTTGTTGCTGACTCTTGAGCTTGCGCGGCAGTGCTGGCCAGCGAGAGTAGCAAGCAAGAAAGTGGGAGCGCGTTTATCCAAGATTTCATTCTTTTGGCGCATCGCTCTCGGAGCGGCTCTTTAGAAAAACCAACGGCTTAAACTTTACGGGTATGGCCTCAGAAGCGTGATGGTCAAGCGCGGGCTCTGCAATAAGTGGTGCAGGGTTTGTAGAATGCGATTCGACCTCTAAAGTAGGTGGCTCGACTGCTATAACAGGTGATTCAACTTCTGTAACAGGTGATTCCATTTCTGTGACAGGCGATTC
>Ga0114968_10000793_pt1 | contig 23830 bp, 17 predicted proteins | sample M_130807_EF_Meta_FD_87020 | JGI IMG/M metagenome (GOLD analysis project Ga0114968, IMG submission 87020) | Freshwater microbial communities from Lake Montjoie, Canada to study carbon cycling - M_130807_EF_MetaG | ecosystem: Environmental > Aquatic > Freshwater > Lake | place: Lake Montjoie... | reverse complement strand
GTAAGTATTTCCATCAACTGACCATGTGTATGTGTCGCAAGCTGATACTAATGTTGTGTTTGAAGTTGACGCTGTAATTGTCAAATCCAAAATCTCTGTAGCACAACCTGTAACTGATGTATAACTTCCACTTGTTGTGTAAGTATTTCCATCAGCTGACCATGTGTATGTATCGCAAGCTGATGCTACTGTTGTATTTGAAGTTGACGCTGTAATTGTCAAATCCAAAATCTCTGTAGCACATCCTGTAACTGATGTATAACTTCCACTTGATGTGTAAGTATTTCCATCAACTGACCATGTGTATGTGTCGCAAGCTGAGGCTAACGTTGTGTTTGAAGTTGATGTTGTTATTGTCAAATCCAAAATCGCTAGAGAATCACAACCATTTGCATTCGTTGTCGTAAATGTATATGTGCCGCTAGAAGTATAGTCTAAACCATTCCAGTTGTAAGTATCACATGCAGTAACAGTTTCGCTGCTTGAAGTTGAAACATTTATTATCAAATTCAATGTAGCTGTTGAATCACAACCTGTTGAATTTGTTGTATTGAAAACATAAGTACCACTTGTTGTATAATCATTACCATTCCAGTTATATGTATCACATGCCGTAACATCTGTAGAACTAGAAGTAGCCGTTCCGGTTGATATTACCACTGTATCAGAACCATTACATCCGGTTGGATTATTTGTAATTGTGATTACATATGATCCTGGAGTTGTTACAACTAATGTTGTACCAAATGAAGGCCTTGTTCTTGGAATGGTATTCCATACATAGTTACTGTTTGGTGTACCACCAGTAGCAGTAAGTGTAATCGGATTACCATCACAGATAGTCAACGGACCTGAAGAAGTAACAACAGGAACTGGTAATGGGTTAACAATAATGGTAATACTATCAGCTGTTGCTGAACATCCAAATTGATTTGTTACTGTTACAGTATAAGTTCCTGTTGCATCAACGTAGATTTCAGGTGTTATATCTCCAGTAGACCATGAATAGCTATATCCTGGTCCTGATGGAGAAGCAACTAATCTATCTGTTGAACCTTGACAAATTGGATTGGCTCCATAAAGTGTAATACCTGGAACTGGTAAAGGGTTTACAGTAAGCTCTACACATTCTGTACTATCACAACCATTTACTGTTGTGAAAGTATAACAGTATGTTCCTGCTGTTGTCAATGGTTGACCCCATGAAGTATTGAATGTTTGACCTTCGCATATAGCAGCAGTGATTGTAGTGTTGTAAACAGGATTTACAGTCAACACAACACATTCTATACTATCACATCCATTTATTGTAGAGAAAGTATTACAGTATGTGCCAGCTGTTGTCAGTGGTTGACCCCATGAAGTATTGAATGTTTGACCTTCGCATATAGCAGCAGTGATTGTAGTGTTGTAAACAGGATTTACAGTCAACACAACACACTCTACACTATCACAACCATTTACTGTAGAGAAAGTATTACAGTATGTGCCAGCTGTTGTCAATGGTTGACCCCATGAAGTATTGAATGTTTGACCTTCGCATATCACTTCATTTATTGTTGTGTTATAAACAGGATTAACCGTAACAACTTCCAATGCACTTCCCACACAACCTGCTGGTGTTGTAACTGTAACTGTATAAGTACCTGAAGTTGTAACTGTGATACTTGAAGTTGTAGCGCCACCTGGAGTCCAAACATAAGTATCGTTGATATTTCCTGTATTTGCATCTAAGGTTACACTACCACCTTCGCAGAATGTAGTTGGACCTGATGCTGTAATTACCGGATTCAATGCAGGCAATGGATCTATTGTAAACGTTGTAAATGCTGCTGATAAACATAAATCGTTGTTTATCGCATATACTTGGTAGTTACCTGGTGTTAAATTACTGAATGATGGTGTAGTTGAAATTTGATCGGCTGCACCAGCTTGTGTTAATGTATAAATATAACCAGCTCCAACTGGAGAAGTTACTGAAACAGATCCTGTACCAGATTGACAATCTGTTTGTGTAATAGAAATTTCAGGAGTTGAAACGGTGTTTCTTGCAGGAACGATTAATGAACGAACACCGCTTGTTGAGCAGCCATTCGTTGCCGTTACCTGCATGGTTCCACCACAGAATGTAGTTGGGAATATTACTGATACTGTGTTTGTAGTTCCTGGAATCAAGATGTTCGATCCGCAGTTAGATACAAAAATCCAGTTATAAGTCACGCCAGGAACATTAGTAACAGTATAAACAGCAGGCGTTCCATTAGGTGCTACATGAGTACAAGCAATGGTTGGCCCGGTAATCAAATCTGGCACAGAAGGAAGATTTCTTGTTATGTTGTAACAACGGTTTGGACTTGCACCACAGTTGTTTACTGCTTTAACACAAACGTCTCCACCTGTGAAAGAAGAATTAAAAGCTAATGTAATGCAGTTTTCGTGCTCTGGACCTACAGGAGATGCGCCAGCAGGCCATGTCCAATCATAACTAGTAGCTGCTACAACAGGGTCTACACAATATGTAATTGTTGAACCTGTTGCAATAGCTGAACAAACATCAGTTGAAGAAGGCGTTATAAAGCCTGGTGTAACCGGAGTTTGAGATAATAAATATTTAATGAAAGTATTACTTGTGCCACATTCATTAGTTACGGATAATGTAATACGTTGAGCTACGTTTGGTAAATAAGGTGAAAGGAATCTAACTACGATGAAATCATCAGTTAATCCGCCACCTTCAACAATTTCAATACCTGGTACTGGTAATACTAACCAATTATATTGAACGTTACCATTAGCATTTGAAATACCAGCAGTATAACGAATGGTATCACCTGTTCCAAAATAAGGACAGATATTTTTTGGTCCGTAAACAGTATCCACCACAGGAATGGTAGGTTGAGGATTGATTACAATTGTTGTATCTGAGTTCACAACACAAACACTATTATTATTTACCGTGATGGTGTGAATACCTGGTAAAACACCTGTAAATACATTCCTTGTACTTGGTGTATTTAATTGACCATCGATACTATATTGATAACCACTTCCTACAGGTGCTGTAACCGTAATGGTTGCTGTAGCAACTGTACAAGTAGGCTGCGCAATACTTAAAGCAATTGGTGCTGCTATATTAATTGCATTTATATTTCTTGTTCTGTAATTACTGTTTCCGCAAGCATTTCCAGCAGAAACTCTAATTAAACCTCCTGCGAAATTGCTATTGTAAACCACTTGAATTGAAGTAAGTCCAGCTCCACAATAAGGAGTTGAAGTAGAATTCAATATTGTAGCTCCAACAGGTGCTGTCCAGCAATAAGTTGTAGCCCCAATTACAGGATTGATAGAGTAAGTAATTGGTGTGCCATTTGTAATACTTTGGCAGATGTTAGTACTTGATGCGCTTATTGCACCAGGTGTACCTGGAGGTCTGTTTCTAATTAAAACGATAAACCCTATTGGGCTGTTACCACATTCATTAGATGCAACAACACGGATTTGCAATGTACTTGTTCCTGTAGGTGTATTTTGATAAGAAACACAGAATACTCCGCTGGCATTAATCGGACTCGTTAAAACTGCCCCTGTAGGTAACAACGTAATAGCATATTGATACGCAGGATTGTAACCAACAATTGTATAACATACAGGTGTATTAGTACCAATATATTGACAAATGTTTGTAGGTCCTGTAATTACTGGTCTTGATGGCCTTGTTGGTTGTGGGTTTATGGTTACAGAGGTAGCAAGTGAAGTGCAGCCATTTTGAGATACAGTGACATTATGAGAACCTGTAGTTACGTTGGTAAATACTAGACCTCCAATTTGAGTATCCAAATAGTAAGTATAATCTGTTCCTAATGGACTAGTTACTGTAATTGTACCTGTTGCAGTAGTACAAGTTGGCTGCGTTACAGAAACTTGTGGTGCATCAGGAATAGCATTAATGGTAATAGTTATCGTAGCTGGTGCAGCGCATTGGCCTGCATCTGGTGTGAAGATATATGGTGTTACACTTGCTGAGCCTGTATTAATAATATTTGAAGGACTCCATGAACCTGTAATACCATTAATTGTAGTTGGCAAATCTGTTGCAGTTGATCCTACACAATATGAAGTTTGAATACCACTAAGAATTACTGTAACTGCAGGAGTAATGGTAATATCTAAAGTTACAGTTGATGCACATTGTCCAGCATCAGGAGTGAATGTGTAAGTCGAATTTCCTGTTACACTTGTGTTTATTACATTCGAAGGACTCCATGAACCGGTTATACCATTACAAGATGTAGAAGGTAAATTAGGAGCTGTTGTTCCTTCGCAATAAGTAGTGGTGATGCAAGAGAAATCAGTAATAGTTATACTATTAATTTGAACATGAATGGTATCACGTCTTGCGCAGCCAGATGTTGGTAGGAAATAATAATCTCTTGAACCAGCTATTGTAGTTATTGTAGCTGAAGGTATCCATACACCACTAATACCAGCTTCGTTTGGTGTAGCAGGTAATATAAATGGTGTTTGATCAGTACAAAGACTTAAATTAGAATTGTTAGTAATTGTTGTAGTGGTTCCAGAAATATTGATATCAAAACTTGGATAGATTCTTGGTGTAACCACAATGTTAATACAAGTGTCGTATGCACAATAACTTTCATCAGGATGGAAACAATAAACAGCTGTGTTTTGATTATCGATAACACCAGGTGTCCATGTTCCTGTAATTGGTCCGCCAACACAATTAAATGTAGTAGGCAGAGTTGGTGTAATAGTTGTACCCTGACAAATTGGAAGTACAGGTGTTACACATACTCTTCTTTTTTCTCTGATGTTGATATAAACATTAACTGCTACTGCGCATTGATTAGGATCAGGTGTAAATGTACATGTGTATGTTCCCGGAGTATTGAAATCAATTGCATTGCAGCTCCATGTTCCTGTGATTCCGTTTGCTGATGTAGTTGGCAAAATAGGATTTGCAAACTGACAACCGGTTAAGGTATCGTTCACAACATTAGGGAAAATTGGGATAATGTTGGAAGGGAGGATGGTTAAATTCAAAATGTCTGACGATGGACAACCATCGCTATTGGTGTACTCACATGTGTATGTTCCAGATTGAGTGTAAGTATTTCCATTACATGCCCATGTATAACTATCACATGCTGTAATATCAATCACGTTATGAGTACCATAATTTATAGTCAAATTCAAAATATCTGATGATGGACAACCATCAGCATTTATGTATTCGCATGTATAAGTACCTGATTGAGTGTATGTATTTCCATTACATGCCCATGTGTAACTTTCACATGCTGTAACATCTAACACGTTTTGAGTACCATAATTGATGGTCAAATTCAAAATGTCTGATGATGGACAACCATCAGCATTTATGTACTCACATGTATAAGTTCCAGATTGTGTATATGTAATACCATTACATGACCAACTGTAACTTTCACATGCTGTAACATCTATCACGTTATGAGTACCATAATTGATAATCAAATTCAAAATGTCTGATGATGGACAACCATCAGCATTCGTGTATTCACATGTGTAAGTTCCAGATTGAGTATAAGTAGTTCCATTACATGACCATGTATAGCTGTCACATGCAGTAATATCAATCACGTTATGAGTACCATAATTGATAGTCAAATTCAAAATGTCTGATGATGGACAACCATCACCATTTGTATACTCACATGTGTAAGTACCAGATTGAGTATAAGTATTTCCATTACATGCCCATGTGTAACTATCACATGCTGTAACATCTATAACGTTATGAGTACCGTAATAGATAGTCAAATTCAAAATGTCTGATGATGGACAACCATCAGCATTTGTGTATTCACATGTATAAGTTCCAGATTGAGTGTAAGTATTTCCATTACATGCCCATGTATAACTTTCACATGCTGTAACATCTAACACGTTATGAGTACCATAATTGATGGTCAAATTCAAAATGTCTGATGATGGACAACCATCAGCATTTGTGTACTCACATGTGTAAGTTCCAGATTGAGTGTAAGTATTTCCATTACATGCCCATGTATAACTATCACATGCAGTAATATCTAAAGTATTGTGTGTACCATAATTTATAGTCAAATTCAAAATGTCTGATGATGGACAACCATCAGCATTTGTGTATTCACATGTGTAAGTACCAGATTGAGTGTAAGTATTTCCATTACATGCCCATGTATAACTTTCACATGCTGTAACATCTATAACGTTATGAGTACCGTAATTGATTGTCAAATTCAAAATGTCTGATGATGGACAACCATCAGCATTTGTGTATTCACATGTGTAAGTTCCAGATTGTGTATATGTAACACCATTACATGACCAGCTGTAACTATCACATGCTGTAACATCTATCACGTTATGAGTACCATAATTGATTGTCAAATTCAAAATGTCTGATGATGGACAACCATCAGCATTTGTGTATTCACATGTGTAAGTTCCAGATTGTGTATACGTAACACCATTACATGCCCATGTGTAACTTTCACATGCTGTAACATCTATTGTGTTATGCGTTCCCTGCAAAATCGTCACATTCAACGTATAAGGATGACCGTAAGGACATTGTGAAGTTGTAGAACCCAATGGCCAGAACTGGTAAGGTGTGAACACATAAGTACCACTTGCCGTGTTACTAATCGTTGCAGTTGACCATTCACCATGAACTCCATTTGTATCTACAGTAGGTAAATTTGGAATTACTGAACCTACACAATAGGTATTTACTATTGGTGCAAACTCAACTTCTAAAGGCCTTACTTCAATTGTCATATCACCTTCTTCCACACAATATTCAGGATTAGGTACATAATGATAGGTGGTGGTTACTTGGTTGTTCACCATGGCCGGTGTCCATACACCAGTAATTGGATTGCCATTACAATCAAATTGATTTGGATCAAGTTCAAAACTTATTGAGCCTCTGCAAATAGGTTGTACCTGAGTTATAATCAAGCAGATTGCTTGTTCATAGTTAATATTATAAGTAACAGGCACACTACAATCCGTATCAGGTATGAATGTATAAGCACCTGTATGATCAACCAATGAAGATGGCGACCAACTGCCATTAACATTGTATGGCAATGGTAAATTATAAGGAGATTGTCTGCTACATACATTTGATGGAACCGGTGTTTCGAATAAAGGTGTGATCAATGGATTCACCACCACATCCACACTTTGTGTACATGTTGTATATCCATCATCAAATGTGCAATAATACGTTGTGCTTGATGATGGTGTAACTGTAACAGGATTGCCAGAAATTTGATTACCATTTATGTCAGTCCATGAAACAGTTGGTGTAATTGTTCCACCAGTTGTATTCCACAAAAATGATCCTTCATTAGTTGCTGTTGCACCTCCAACAGGTATCGTAGCTCCGGAACCGTTAGCACCACTGATTATGAAGCCATATCCGAATGGTCTTACACAATATGCCATGTCATCACCACTGCTTCCTCCAGTGATGTCATGAATAACATTTCCATTATTATCAAATGTAACCAACAACACATCATTCAATCCACCTGCATCTCCTCTGTAATTACCACAAGCAGCAATGTTATTACCATTTACTGCAACACCATAAAAGCGTGTATCCGTAGACGCTTGTTGATACGATTTTGCTAAAATAACATTTCCTGATGCATCATAATTAACTAGAAATGCATGTTCAGCTGATGTTGCATCAGGCATTTCTGTTGTCCCAATAGTAAATCTTGAACCACTGTAATAACCTACTAGCCATGGATTACCAGCTCCATCAACAGTAATATCATTTATAAATGTTTGTGTGTTTCCTGCAGCACCATCATTTCCAATACTATTTCCCCACTGCCAGTTTCCACTATTTGATAACTTAATGATATAAGCATTTCCAATACCTCCATTCGAAATGGTATGATTAGTACTAGCTGCGTCATTAACTTGTAAAGCATCCCCACCTGCAGCTGCATTGTACCATCCTGTAAAATAAATATTATTTGAACCGTCTGTTGTAACACTTGATGCCACGGCATCTTTATTATATACTTTAGTTATCCATTGAATCGCACCGTTAGTGTTAAACTTTATTACTGCGGCTGTTGAGCCTGCGCTATTTCCTGGTGTGATTGAGTATGAACCAACAGCGTCTTTGATGTTGACATTTCCAGCAGTAGGACTTGCATTGTAAACAGCTGTCACTATTGGATTTCCATCGCCATCTACTGTAACACCATTAAAACCATCATTGCTACCACCATAGATGGTAACACCCCACTCGATAATTCCATTAGAATTTACTTTAATTAAAAAACCATCCTGAGCATTCGGGTTGCCTATACTTGAAACATAAGATTCAGCAACAAAAGGTCTTCCACCTGCAGTACTATTTATTGTTGTGTTTCCATTATACCTACCTACTATATATGCATTTCCGTCATTATCGACAGCAATAGCTTTACCGCCATCGTTACCCAACTGATCATTGTTGGCAGAACTTCCATAAATAGCCCAACCTTCAGTACCACAGGCACTGTATTTAGCCATGAAGAAATCTCTGTTGCCAATAGCGGGTAATGATTGTCCTGCTACATTCACATTTCCCGTGTAAGCACCAGAGAAATATACATTCTGCTGGTTGTCTACAAAAGTTGATGAATACTGGTAGTTGACATTACCTGCTGTTTTCAGAGTTGAAAAACAACTTGATAAACTTGCAGGCGTTGCCGTTAGTGTGGTACTACTTCCAGCGCATACTGTTGATGGTGATGCACTGATTGTTCCTTGCACACAAGACGTGGCTTGTTGGGCGTTGGTGTTTCTCAACTGCGCGTTTACATGTAAAGAAGAGATAAAGAAAAAAGCAGTAGCCATAAATAACTGAATGGCTCTAAAGTTGGTAGACTTTGGAGATAGCATATGTGGTTTTTTAATTTTTAAAGTGTACGATGATCTTAGTTTTCAATATTGAATCCAATAGCATAAGAACATGCATCGCAGCAATACCGGGCTTTTCAGAGGAAAAAAGCAAGTAGTTTGCAAGATTTGCAGTTTTTAGTTATTGGTTTTTCAAAATCTTTGCACCAGAATAACAATAACACACATTAATAAATGTGAATCATGCATTCGCATGCCTTGTGGGTTTAGAGGTAGGTTTTTTCAGGAGTTGGTTAACTATTAAGAAAACCAGTTGTCAGATTTTAAATGACGATTTTGTCAATCGTTTTCACACTTGAACTAACTGCGTTAACCATTCAACACTTAAATCAGATATTAATTAACAGCAATTAGTAATGCAGTGCAACATTACATCTTTTAAATATTGAAAAAACAAGAGATGTAAATAAAACACGCAGTTATTCACAGAAAAAAGCACTTGTGAATATCTTCAAGCTTAAGGGTTGGGGATTAATATATGATGTGGATAACTACAACATCATGCTATCTGATAAGATTTACCAAACCAGATATGAGTTTAGTCTGCAGTGCTTGCAAGAATGATGCCGAAATTTTATTATTTGTTATTTTTTTACATTAATAGAAATAGCTCCTAAATAACAAATGCAAATATGTATAACAGAAATTAGAAAAAAAGTGATGTGAAATACTAACGCTAATAATAAGTGTTAGCGGATTTGAAAAGTAGAGTAACGATTTGCTATTTCAGTATTGAGCTTCAGTAATCTAGCTGATTTCCTAAGGGCTGCAATAAAATTTATCTGAAGTAGATACACCAACAAGCCTGATAATAATCCTACACCCGCTCCTGTAATCAAATGAAAATATAGATGGGGCGCAAGATACAAACGTGAGAACGCTACAAAAATAGCCAAGAAAAAAAATAACCTTTGATATCTAATGTCCTTAATCTTTATACTTAAAATAGTTGCCCAAGTAAATACGATAGCAGTATGTGATGATATGACTGTTCCTAATGATTGATTAGATTTTGTTGAATTCCCAAATAGGTATTGACCATTTTCAATATAAAACTGAAAATTATCATCAATAAAAATTTGATTCAGCAGCTGCACAAAAAACATGGTAATCATCAATCCCAGTAACAATTTAAAACCAAGTTTTATTTTATTAAGATAAAAAATGATGAATACGGACATTAATATCACAAAAAAAGAATCACCAATGAAGGTTAGATTTATTAAAAAAATGTTCATCCAAGTTTGGTGAATTATTTTATTAAAAGCAGGAGTTGAATGAGAATCAATTAGCAATAAGGTAAATAGAGAAAAGATTAAAAACAAACCGGATGTTATTAAAAATGTTTTTCCGTTTTTTAGATAATTTAGAAATACATTCATTTTAATTAGCAAATTATTTATTGTGCAAATTATTTTGTCAATGTTTCCTTTGTATTAAAATATCATTAAGTGAATGTTACCAATGGGGGAAGGGCTGGAGAAGCTGGATAGGCTGGATAAGCTAGATAGGCTGGATAAGTTGGATAAGCTAGATAGGCTGGATAAGTTACATGTAATTTCTTCTAATTAATGAAAACTTCTCTACACTAATTTCTATATTATTAAATTGTTACGAAACATCAAGTTCAAATAAATTAATCTCTTACAAATCAATACTGCATTGAATTACAGCTTATCCGCATTCGTGTAAATTTATGAGTGTGTTGTTTTATGATTGATAATAAACTGTGGTAAAATAGACTAAATATGAATAAAATAGAGTTTCTTAGCAGAGTTTTTGGATATTGAATTGTTCACTAAAAATTAATTTTGTAATTATCAAGCCAAAAACTAAAATTTTACATTTGCAAAAAATAATACCATCATGGCATTTAATACGATTCTAAAGATTTTTCTTCCTAAAGACAGGATTTTTTACCAACTATTTGAAAACGTTTCTGAAGTACTTGTAAAAATGGGTGCTAAATTGAAAGATGTTGTGAGTGAGCCTGATTTTGAACAAAGGGCAAAACTGATAAAAGAAGTTGAAGACATGGAGCATACTAACGATGATTATACTCACCAGATATTTACTGAATTGGGTAAGAATTTTATTACTCCTTTCGATAGAGAAGACATTCACTATCTAGCTACTTCATTAGATGACATCGCTGATTATATTTATGCTTCAGCAAAAAAAATTAATTTCTATCATGTAGATCCAAATGATACAGGGATTCAAAAAATGGCCGACATTATTGCATTGGGTTGTATTCAGGTACACAAGGCCGTTACTGAGTTGCGAAACATGAAAAACATGCGCCAAATCACAGATGCATTGGTAGCCATCAACAGTCTTGAAAACCAGGCTGATGATATTTTTGACATGAGCATTGAAAGACTTTTCGCTACAGAACCTGATGCAAAAGAAGTGATCAAGAAAAGAGAAATATATCAGATTATGGAAATCGTGACTGATAAATGTGAAGATGCCGCTAATGTAATTGAATCTATTATCATCAAGTACGCGTAATCTTAATTCAGTTTTTACCATTCAAGAGTATCTGCCAAAATTAATTTATGAGTTTTCTTATCGTCATTATTGCTTTAGCGCTTCTGTTTGATTATATCAACGGATTTCATGATGCTGCTAATTCTATTGCCACTGTTGTTTCAACAAAAGTGTTAACTCCAGGTCAAGCTGTTGTTTGGGCTGCATTATTCAACTTTGTTGCTTATTTTATTTTCAAAGATCATGGTGTTGCCAATACGATTGCCAAAACAGTAAAGCCAGAAATTGTTTTTGGACATGAAATGCTTTTGGTGATTTTTTCAGGATTGTTATCAGCCATATTTTGGAATTTATTTACCTGGTGGTTTGGTATTCCTTCATCTTCATCACACGCACTGATTGGCGCTTTTGCAGGTGCTGCTATTGCTTACCGTGGGTTTGACGCAATCAACTCTGAGCCTATTTTAAAAACAATTTCTTTTATTTTACTGGCACCAATTATTGGCATGATAATCGCATTCATCATATCCCTTTGGTTTATTCATTCATTTAAGAAAGGGTGGATGCCAAAAATTATTGCACTATTGGTTTTTATTGGCGTGTTTCTGTTTTTGAGAAATAATCTGGTTACAGATCCATCAAAACTTAAAACTCATTTTTCCAGTTATCCAATGAAAATTATTTTCACTGCCTCAAATTTCAAATGGCTATTGCTATCCAGTATACTTGTGATTATGGCTAGTTTTACCTTGTTTTTGAATGGACTCAATGCACATAATGCCAATGCATGGTTTAAGCGATTGCAACTTGTTTCCTCTGCAGCTTTTAGTATTGGTCATGGTGGTAATGATGCCCAAAAAGTAATGGGTATTATTATGGCCGCATTAATCGCCTATAACCCGAGTGTTTACAGTCTTGATCATATGGTTTGGTGGGTTCCACTGGCTTGTTATGCAGCTATTGCATTGGGTACTATGAGTGGTGGCTGGAAAATTGTAAAAACGATGGGAACCAAAATCACCAAAGTAACTCCATTTGAAGGCGTTGCTGCTGAAACTGCAGGTGCCATTACGTTGTTTTTAACCGAAGCCATGAAAATACCTGTAAGTACTACTCATACCATTACAGGTTCTATCATTGGTGTAGGAGCAACAAAGAGATTATCTGCAGTAAGATGGGGCGTAACGGTTAATCTGTTATGGGCATGGATACTTACTATTCCGATTAGTGGTTTGCTCGCTGCTTTGTTTTATGTGATTGTTCATTATTTTTACCCTCACTTGTAAAAATATACCTATAAAGTTTCACCTTCATCATTGTTTTTTACTTTCTTTGCGGGAGGAGAAAATTTTATTAAAGAAATCATTCCGATTGCTTTTCTTTCCAGCTCTACTAAAGTCATTTAATTAATGAAAAAAATTCTGGTTACAGGTGGTTGTGGTTATATTGGCTCTCACACTATTGTGGACTTGGTTCAACATGGTTATGATGTAATTTCTGCTGACAATAACAGTCGTAGCAATCTGAAAATTTTAGAAGGTGTTGAAAATATTATCGGAAAAAAAATAAAAAATTATCACGTAGATCTTTGCATATTTGATGACACGCATGCCATCTTCCAGGAAAATCCTGACATCATCGGCATTATTCATTTTGCAGCTTACAAAGCAGTTGGAGAATCTGTTGAAAATCCACTTCTATATTATTCTAATAACCTGAATTCTTTAATCAATATTCTTCGTTGTTGTGAAGAATTTGCGGTTCCCAATTTTGTGTTTTCTTCTTCATGTACTGTTTATGGAAATCCTGATAGCAGTCCGGTTACTGAAGCTTCTCCAATGAAAAAAGCAGAATCTCCTTATGGTTCCACAAAACAAATGGGAGAAGAAATAGTACAACAAACCGCCAACAGTAATCACATTCAATCTATATTATTAAGATATTTCAATCCTGTTGGAGCGCACCCTTCAGGAGAAATTGGAGAAATCCCAATCGGCAGACCTGCTAATCTTGTACCTGCCATCACCCAAACTGCAATTGGCAAATTACCTCAGATGCAAGTTTACGGTAACGATTACCCGACAAGAGATGGTTCTTGCGTAAGAGATTATATTCATGTATCTGATATAGCTCACGCACACACGCTGGCTTTGAATTATCTTATCGAAGAAAAAAACAAAACCAACTGCGAGATATTTAACTTGGGTACCGGTAACGGCTACACGGTAATTGAGGTCATCAACACATTTGAAAAAGTAAGTGAACAAAAATTAAATTATTCAATAGCTGGAAGAAGATCTGGTGATATCATCGGCATTTACGCAAACAACGAAAAAGCTCAACAAATTTTAGGCTGGGTTCCCAAATACAATCTGGAAGACATGATGCTCACCGCATGGAACTGGGAAAAAAAATTAGCAAACAAAAACTCTATATAATCAATATGTTATCATCAATACAATCAACAGGAAATAAAGATACCAGAAGCGGTTTCGGAGACGGGATTTTAGAAGCTGCAAGAGAAAATGAAAATATCATCGCCCTTACTGCAGATTTAGCGGGTTCGTTAAAACTCAATGGCTTCATCAAAGAATTTCCTGAAAGATTTATACAATGTGGTATTGCTGAAGCGAATATGATTGGAGTCGCTGCTGGTTTAACCATTGGTGGTAAAATTCCATTTACAACTACATTCGCTAATTTTTCTACTGGAAGAGTTTACGATCAAATCAGACAAAGTGTTGTTTACAGTGGTAAGAATGTAAAAATTTGTGCCTCTCATGCAGGCCTTACACTCGGAGAAGATGGTGCTACTCACCAAATTCTTGAAGATATTGGCATGATGAAAATGCTACCAGGCATGACCGTTATCGTTCCAGCAGATTATAACCAAACCAAAGCAGCTACTAAAGCCATTGCTAAATACGAAGGACCTGTTTATCTCCGTTTTGGTCGTCCGGTATGGCCTATTTTCACAAAAGAAGAAGATTTTGTTATTGGGAAAGCACAGGTTTTAAGCGAAGGCAATGATGTTTCCATTTTTGCCTGTGGTCATATGGTATGGCTTGCCATAGAAGCCGCCAGAATTCTTGAAGCTAAAGGTATCACGGCAGATGTGATTAATATTCATACGATCAAACCTATCGATAAAGAAGCCGTTTTGAAATCCATTCAAAAAACAGGATGCGCTGTTTCTGCTGAAGAACATAATATTATCGGCGGATTAGGAGATTCGATTGCTCAAATTGCTGCCACATCATGTCCTGTACCACAGGAATTTATTGGAACAAAAGATACTTTTGGTGAAAGCGGAAAACCTGCAGAATTATTGGTGAAATATGGATTGGATGCTGCGAATATTGCGGCGGCGGCTGAACGTGCGATGGGAAGGAAAAAGTAGGGGGATAGGCTGGATAGGCTAGATAGGCTGGATTGGCTGGATAAGCTAGATAAGCTGGATACTGGATAATGGATTTTTAAATACTTAAACCCTATGCATAAATCATAGTCTTATGCTGGCTTTATTTATTTTTTCCTTATGGCTATATTCCCTGATGATAACGAATTGGTTTTTCAGTTTAAAAATTCTCCTAATAAGGAAGTTCCTTTTACTCAAATCATTAAGAAATATCAAGAAAAAATTTACTGGCATATCAGAAGAATGGTTGTTGACCATGAAGATGCCAATGATGTACTCCAAAATATGTTTATCAAGGTTTGGAAGCACTTAGATAATTTCAGAGAAGATTCGCAGTTATATACTTGGCTTTACAGAATTGCCACGAATGAATGTCTTACATTTCTCGAAAAACAGAAAAAAAGAAGAGCCGTTTCGCTGGATGATGATGAAGGTATCATGATCAACAAGATTCAAGCAGATAAATATTTCGACCCCAACAAACTAGAATGGAAGTTGCAGATAGCCATGCAACGATTACCCGAAAAGCAAAGGATCGTTTTTAATTTGAGATATTATGATGAAATGCCTTATGAAGAAATGAGCAGGGTGCTGCAAACTAGCGAAGGCGCACTTAAAGCAAGCTATCATCATGCGGTAAAAAAAATTGAGGACTATATTTTAAATCATTAAACATAAAACTTAAAGATCAGTCTTAGCAAGCCATGCGAAAAAATCAGGAAATACAAAATGAGTTACATGAATTGAGTCCAGAACTCGCAAGAATTCCGTTTACCCAAGTTTATGAAACACCTGAAGGGTATTTTGAGCAATTGCCCATTTCCCTTTATAAGCATATTGAAGAAGATTCTACACAAGATATTCCTGAAGATTATTTTGAAAAATTGCCCAATGAAATCTTGTATAAAATCAACAACACTACATCGGTTGTTTCAATACAAAAAAAATATTTTTATTTCAAAATTGCAGCTGCTGCAGTTATCGCAGGAATTTTAGGATTTGGTTTAATTTATTTTCTGAATCAGAAAAAAACAGAAACGCCTCCAGCTTATGTGAAAAATATTGACTCAACAGAAATTTACGCTTCTTTAAACAGCAGTAATTTGGAATCCCAAATCAATAATCTTAACGAAGAAGATGTCATCATTTATCTTGAAGATAATGGACATGATGTGAATGCAGCTTTAGTAGCTTCTTTGGGTGAAGACAATTCAGAAAATGGAAGTCAAGTTACAGAAATTGAAGCGAATGAAGCCATCAACGAAATTCAAATTAAAAAGTAAATAGTAGTAATTAAAAGTAATTTTTACTTTTTCACTTTGACTTAAATAAAATACATGAAATATTTATTTTCAATACTCTTTTTATTAGCTGCATTTAATTCGGAGGCACAACAACCTTTTAAAGATGAAAAGCAAAATAAAAAAGAACAAAAGCAAAAAATCAAAGCGCTTTATGCAGCTTATATGACACAAGAGTTGAAGCTCGATGAAAATGATGCAAAAAAATTCTGGCCTGTGCAAGAACAATACAGTTCAGAAATTAGAGCTGTAAGCAAACAACCCGAAATTACTGAAATTGAACGCGAAGAAGCTACCTTGAATGTTCGAAAAAAATATAATGAAAAATTTTCTACAATAATCGGCAAAAAACGCACTGATTTATTCTTCAAAAAAGACAAAGAGTTTCGAAACAAAATGGTAGAAGTGCTAAAGAAAAAGAGAATGGAAAATCGGGGTGGTGGTAAATATAAAAATCAAGAATAATTTAGAATTATCAAAGGTTTCAAAAGTTCAAAACGTTCAATAAGTTATCGAACGTTTTGAACGCTATTGAACTCATGAAACCTTTTGAACATATTTCACCTGATTTCGACTTCCTTTTTTTTATTGATACTCCCCTATCTTTGCCCTATGAAAAAAATGGGTTTAGCTATTGTTGTTTTTACCTTGATAATTATGCTGCCAGCTATTGCAGAAGCGCAATGTTCAATGTGTACCAAAACTGCTCAACAATTAGGTGAAAAACCTGCCCAAGGTTTAAACTCCGGAATACTTTATTTGATGCTTACTCCTTTTGCTATTATGGGCGTTATCGCATATAGGTGGTGGAAAAATGAAAAAGAAAAATCATCTGTTTAATTAAGGCTTCGGATGGCACAGCAAAAAATTTTACTGGCTTTATTAAATTCAAATGGAGATTGCTTGTACGGAACTGTTGTTGCCCGTCAAATAAAAGAAATTGATTTTCCCGGATGTCATTTAACTTGGGCTGTAAATAACAGGTGTAAACAAACTCTTTTACTAAATCCTCATGTTGATGAACTTTGGGATATTCCAACAGCAAAATCTCTTACTACCACAAGTGAATGGAGAAAATTTGTAAAACAGGCCGAACAAAGAAAAGCCAATGGCGATTTTGATCAAATATTTTACATTCAAATCATTGATAAAAATGTAATTCATCTTAATGGAGAAGTTAGGCAATCCATTTATAAAAATTATCCTCATCCGATTACTGTTTCTAACCAGCCTGTTTTGCAATTGTCTGATATAGAAATCAACAATGCAAAAACATTTGCAGCGGCACATAACCTTAATCGTTTCAAACATGTAATTCTGTTTGAATGCGGACCTGATAGTTTTAAATCGGCCTTGAATCCTGATTCGGCTTTACAATTCGCTAAAGAAATTATTACCAATCGCAATGATATTGCATTCATTTTGTCTTCAAACAAAAAAATCAATGAAACCAATGAACAGATTATTGATGGTAGCTCATTAACCTTTAGAGAAAATGCAGCGTTTACCCATTACTGTGATTTTTTCGTTGGCTGTTCTAGTGGTATATCATGGCTTTGCACTTCTACTGCTGCAAAATCACTTCCTAAAATTTTAGTGATTAACGATAATATGATTCTAAATACTTCCATGTGTGATGATCATATAAAAGCTGGCCTAAGTGACGATAACATTATTGAAATGCATGAATCGAAGGATGTATTAATAAACCTGAACGATGCTTTGAATTTGTGTTTGCTAGGAAAATTCAATGTGGCAAAAGAAAATTATCATCAGCAATTTCATAGACAGAATTTCAAATACCTTCATAAGGTTTCACAAAGCAGTTTTAGCCAAATGAATTTTTTCTTTCCTTTAAAAGCTTTAAAAACTGCCATTAAAATTGACGGGTTTCATTTCAATGCGGTTTACCAAATCATCAAGTCTTATTTTAAATTGCCATTTTGGGTGATAGGCTCTTTCTTTAAAAAATAATTAACCAAGAATTTCTTTTACAAACGCATACAAATTAAAGTCTTTGCCCATTGAGGCAATTTTGGTTTTTAGTGCGGCTTTATCGACGTCAGACATACGGGCATTTCTAATGAGTTGATAGGCTTTTTCTGCTGCCAGATGATATTTCCTGTCATTGTTTTCATTTTGCAAACTATTGATGATACACTCCTTTAATTCAGCTATACCTTCTTTATTCGAAGCCACTGTTTTTAAAATTGGTATTTCTTTATGAATGTTTTTAAAAGCTGGAGCCAGCATCAAACGTAAATTATTTACGAAAGCCTCAGCACCAGGTCTGTCGGCTTTGTTGACAACGAAAATATCTGCAATCTCCATCAGGCCTGCTTTCATGGTTTGAATTTCATCTCCGGATTCTGGGACCAGCACCACAACAGTTGTGTCAGCCAGTCCAGCTATTTCAACTTCACTTTGTCCTACCCCTACCGTTTCAATGATGATATAATCGTAATGAGCTGCTTTTATCACGTCTGCTATTTCCATGATTTTGGGATGCAATCCACCCATAGAACCACGTGAAGCGAGTGAACGAATATATACATTGGGATTATCGTACCATTCACTCATTCTGATTCTGTCGCCAAGTAAAGCCCCTAAATTAAATGGGGAGGAAGGATCAACACAAAGCACCGCTACTTTTTTTCCAGAAGCAACAAATTCGGCAATCAATGAGTCGGTTAAAGTACTTTTACCAGCACCCGGTGGGCCTGTGATTCCGATTACATTATTTGTCGTCCCGGAATGCAGTGATTGCAGAAACTCATCATGACCCATTGCCTCATTTTCAACCAAAGAGATGGCTCTTGCCAATGCTTTGATATCACCCTGATTTATTTTTTCTAAAATTGCTGACCACATACCGCTAATATAGCATCAATAATTCAAAAATGAAGCCTGATTATTAAAATAAGAACGCTCAATGCTGTTACTTTGCATGCATAAAGCAAATTCCATTTGAGACCAAAAGGCATATCAGTAATAATTCCTAATTACAACGGCAGTCAGTTGCTGAATGAGATTCTTCCTTCTGTTACACAAGCATTGTTTGCTACAGGGCTTCCCAATGAGATTATCATTTCAGACGATTGCTCTACAGATGATTCTGTAAAAATGATGGCGGAAAAGTTTCCCGAAATAATACTGATTGAGTCAACGACCAACAAGGGATTTTCACCAACAATCAATAAAGGAATTTTTGCCTCCAAATATGAATATCTGCTGCTTTTGAATAATGATGTAAAGCTGGAGGCCGACTATTTCAAACCGCTGTTACGATATTTTGAATTGCCTGACACATTTGGTGTGATGGGCCGCATCATCGGCTGGAATGATAACCGAATACAAGATGGAGGAAAGTATCCGGAATTTCATGGCGCGAAAATAAAAACCAGTGGCAATTATATTCCTGTTTCAGATACACATAACGGACATATGTACTCGATGTATTTGTCGGGAGCCAATGCGCTTGTTTCGGGAGAGAAATTGATACAACTTGGTGGATTTGATGAATTGTTCGCTCCATTTTATGTTGAAGATTTTGAATTAAGTCTGAGAGCTTGGCGACTCGGTTGGAAATGTTATTACGAGCATGAAGCCATTTGCAGACACAAGCTATCGGTGACCATCAAATCAAAAAACAAAAAGAAATACATCAACAGAATTTATTACCGGAATAAAATGTATCTGCATGCCATACATTTGGAAGGAATCGAATTGTTCTTCTGGTATCTTCAACTATTTCCTGAAATAGCCATTCGACTGCTTTCCGGAAGATTTTATTTTTTACAGTCTGTTACCGATTTTTTATCTACCCTAAAAAAAATGAAAGCATCAAAATCAGCTTTCAATCAACTGGCTTCAGCTGAAGGAAAATTGATTTCCTTTAAAGAAACAGTAAAAGCTATTCAACAATCCCTGTCAGAAAAAAACATCAAGAGATTTTAATCATGACCAACTTCATTCCCATATTTCCGCTGGCACTTGTAGTGTTTCCTGGAGAAAAACTTAACCTCCATATTTTCGAACCGAGATACAAGCAGCTAATTACTGAATGTTTTCATGCAAAAAAAACATTTGGCATTCCTGTGGTGATGAACAACAAAGTGTCTGAAAAAGGTACTTTGATGGAAGTCATCGAAATCTCCAAAGTGTATGATAATGGGGAAATGGATATCAAAACAAAAGGCATCAGCATTTTTAATATGCTGGAAATGGTGAAAGAAATTCCTGATAAATTATACAGTGGCGCTATTGTAAATTACCAACCCAATTATCAAAATGGGAGTGCCTCCATGATGAAAAAAATCATCGAAAGCACGAGGAAATTTCATACTCATCTTGAAGTTTCCAAGGATTTCGGTAAGCCAGATGAGGAATTGAACAGTTATGACATTGCTCATCATATGGGCTTATCCATTGAAGAGGAATTTCAAATACTTAGTTATGAAAATGAATTGCATAGACAAGAGTTTTTGAAAAGACACATCACTAAAATGCTTTCAGTTGTTGAAGAAATGCAATCATTGAAAAAGAAAATTCAGCTGAATGGGCATTTTAAGAATTTGGAGGGATTTGAGTTTTGAAGCCCCCTTTAATTCCCCCAAAGGGGGAAGATAGTTCAAGAAGTTCGGTGTTCAATAGGTTCAAAATGTTTGTTTTGAAGTTATGTCTTGCACTGAAACATATTGAACCTATTAAACCTTTTGAACATCATTTTTAACATCAACTTTGTGTATCTTAGTGCCTTAGCGCCTTTGTGGCATAATCACGATGATAACTCTCTGCTTCGATTTTGGAAATACCCGTTTAAAGGCCGGCGTCTTTACAAATAATTCATTCCTTGAAGAAATAAGTTTTGAAAACGACAGCCTCGAATCTATTTCAGCTGCCGTTGAAAAATATAATCCTGATAAAACCATCTTGGCTTCTGTTGTAAATCACAATCCTGAAATAGAAACCTATTTAGCAGCCAAAACCCTTTTTCACAAATTAACGAGTCAAAGTAATTTCAATTTTAAAATTGCTGCGGGCAAACCCGAAACCATCGGCACCGATCGATTGGCATTGATGGCGGCGGCTTGCGCCGAATTTCCTGGAAAAAACAATTTGATTATTGGAATCGGCACCTGCATTACCTACAATTTCATCAATTCGCAATTACAATTTTTGGGAGGTGCCATTTCACCAGGAATGGACATGCGTTTCAAAGCCATGCATGACTATACGGCAAAACTGCCTTTGGTTTCATCGGATAAAAATCTTCCCCTTATTGGCTATGATACCAGAACAAATCTGCAATCGGGGGTAATCTTCGGAATCACCAATGAAATCAATGGTTTCATCGAAAAATATGAAGAAAGATTCGGGAACTTTAACGCTGTTTTAACCGGAGGCGATGCTCCCTATTTTGCCAGTCAACTTAAAAACAAGATATTTGCCGACATTTATTTTTTATACAAGGGATTGTATGCGCTCAGCGAACTTAACCATCAACATGCTTAGAAAAATTATATTACTGATTTTAGTTGCTATTTCAATCACTGAAATTCAGGCACAAGACAACTCACCTTACAGCAGATATGGCATCGGGGATTTGCTATCCGGTCAAAATATTGTCAACAGAGCTATGGGAGGATTTTCCGCGGCTTATTCTGATTATGGTATTATCGGCTCACCATTCAATGTCAATTTGATCAATCCTGCTGCATTAGGCAACATGTCTAGCACAAAGAATTTTTCAAACACCATTTTTGATGTAGGTGGTGAAATAAATATCAGAAGTTTGAAAAGTACAAGCAATACTGATAAATACAAATCTACAAACGTTGTGATGTCTTATTTGCAATTAGCTTTCCCAATTTCTAGCCCCAAAATGGAAAAAAAAGGAACTACCTGGGGCATGAGTTTTGGGTTAAAACCTATTTCACGTATTAGTTATAAAATTGAGCAAAACAACAGACTCAGCAATATCGACAGTGCCAACACACTTTACGAAGGAAATGGCGGTGTCAATCAAGTGAATGTTAGTACAGGTATTCGCAAAATTGGTAAAGGAAAATACAAAAATGAAATCTGTTTGGGAGTCAGCTCAGGATATACTTTTGCCTATAAAGATTACAGCACCAGACTTAGTTTAATTAACGATTCTGTTCCTTACTATAGAGGAAACACTGAAGTGGCTAGTCGTTTTGGTGGGGTGTTTTTGACAACAGGATTTCAGTACAAAATGAATATCAATCAATCAGGCGCGCTGAGAATAGGTGCTTATGCTACATTAAAGCAAAACCTTAACGCCAAACAAAATACCATCAACGAAACCTATGGTTATGATGCGAGTGGTGGAACGATAAGAATTGACAGTGTTTCCGTTACTAATGATGTTCCTGGAAAAGTTGTTTTACCTGCCACCTATGGTGCTGGATTTGCTTACAACAGTAAAAATCACAACTGGCTTATTGGTGCTGATTTTGAAATGACGAATTGGAAAGACTATACTTATTATGGTCAAACAGACAATACCCAAAACACTTGGGTGATTAGAGCTGGTGCTGAATTTTATCCTGCAAAATTGAATTCGGCTACTAACAAATACCGTGATTATGTGAAGTACAGAGCGGGCTTTTTCTACAATCAGGAATATGTAAAAATTGTAACCCCAAGGGTTAATTATGCATTCACAATGGGAGCGAGTTTTCCTTTAACCACACCCAGATTTATTCAAAGCAGAGGTGAATATGTAACGTTAAATACTTCTTTGGAAGTTGGTGCTAGAGGAAATGAAACTTCTTTTGGCTTAAGGGAAAATTATACAAGAATCAATTTTGGAATTTCCATGAATGCAAGATGGTTTCAAAAAAGAAACTATGATTAATTTATTTTCTGTTATACTTTCAGATGAAACAAATTTCTTTATATAATTATTCAAATGCAGTTATGATTTTAAGCTGCATTTTTTTATGGGGTTGTGAGAATGATGCCGATAAAATAAAAAATCTGAGTGCAAAGAAAGTTGGTGTTGAAGAAGCTAGAACAGTAGTTTTAAATTATACTATTGGTGGAAAAACGAAAGCCATTTTACATGCACCTTTAATGCTAAATGTTGCAGAGTCTGTTCCTTATGTAGAATTTCCATTAACCTTACATGCAGATTTATACAACGACTCTTCAAAGATAGAAAGCACGCTGGATGCGCATTACGGCAAGTACAAACAATTCCAAAGCATCGTATTTTTAAAAGATTCCGTTGTGGTTATTAATATGGGCAAAGGCGATACGCTGCAATGCGATGAACTCTACTGGGACCGTAATCGTACAGGAAAAGAATTTTATACAGATAAACCAGTTCGCATCAGAACCAAAACAGAAGTGATTAGCGGTAAAGGCATGGAAGCTAGTCAAAATTTTAGAAACTGGCGTATACTCGAATCTGTAGGGACGATAAGTGTGCCGGCGGCGAAGTTTCCTGGGTAGGTTTTTACCGCGGAGCAGAAGAGGGAAAGAGTTTGCGCAGTGTTTATTATAATAATGAACATCAATGATTTTAGTACCTCTGCGTAGCCTCAAAATACTCAGCACCCCCGCGGTAAAAAAACCTAATTCCCAATTCCTATTAACTCTAACTTCGTAATAG
>Ga0114968_10000791_pt1 | contig 23861 bp, 21 predicted proteins | sample M_130807_EF_Meta_FD_87020 | JGI IMG/M metagenome (GOLD analysis project Ga0114968, IMG submission 87020) | Freshwater microbial communities from Lake Montjoie, Canada to study carbon cycling - M_130807_EF_MetaG | ecosystem: Environmental > Aquatic > Freshwater > Lake | place: Lake Montjoie... | reverse complement strand
TCATTCAATTAGGCATCTTTACTTACTTGACGACTGATTATGTCTTTGCCATCCTGATTGTCACCTTGGGTTTTGCTTCAATTGCTAATTTGTATAGGCATTATCGGGAATTTAGGTTTTAAGACATTACATGAATTGCAACTCATAAATAAAAGCCCCAATCAATCGGGGCTTTTATTTTTCAATTGAGTTATGATTACTTCTCAAGCGCTCCATAAATCACAGCATTGAGTTGCTCACGGTGCACCTTGCGGATTTCTCCTGGAGCAACACCCATCATGACTACGACCATTTGCTCTTTAGGGTCTGCCCAAAATACAGTGCCATATGCGCCATTCCAAGTGAAGTCGCCAACGTTACCGTTGATAGAAGATAAACCTCTGTCTGTACGCACAGCTACGCCCAAACCAAATCCATAGCCCACTCTGCCTGGCTCGGTACCACCCACATTATTTTTAATATCTTTGTTCAGGTGATTGGAGGTCATAAAGGCTATAGTCTGTGGGCCCAATACTCGCTTGCCCTCAAGACTTCCACCATTGAGCAACATTTGACCAAAGCGAATGTAATCACCGGCAGTGGAGTACGCACAAGATCCACCGCAATCAAATTTTACTTTCTGCGTCAGAATATCCACCTTCTGTGACTTACCTGTGAGTGGATCAATTGGCAATGGTTGGGCTAGACGCGGACGATCTTTTTCTGCAAGCTCAAAGGTAGTATTCGGCATTCCAACCTTATTCCAAATGCGCTCTTGCATGACTGCGCCAAGTGACTTTCCGGCAATTTTCTCTTCGATAATGCCAAGTACATCTAAGCCAAAGCCATAATCCCATACAGTGCCTGGCTCATAGAGTAATGGTGCACTTGCTAACTTATCGATAAATTCTTGAGCGTTGTATTGAACTGCTGCTGGCGCAGATCCTGCTGGATAAAACTTATGAACTGGTGTAGCGCCACGGCCACCATAGGTAAGGCCATTGGTATGGCGCATCAGATCTTGTATGGTGATCTGATTTTTTGCTGGCACTAATTTAATACTTCCATCTGAATCTACCTGCCCTACTTTCATATCTTTAAATTGAGGAAGCCAATTTGAGATTGGTACATTCAGAGGTAATTTTCCTTCTTCATAAAAAGTGAGGCCGCTAACAGCCGCCATCACTTTGGTCATCGATGCCAAATTAAAGATCGCATCGATAGTCATCAGCTTATTGTTAGCTTTATCCAGATAGCCGTATGGTTTATAAATGACGAGCTTGCCATTTTTAGCTACTGCTAGTACCGCGCCAGACATATTATTACCAGCCATTTGGTCTGCAAAAAAGGCATCAATTCTTTTGAGGCCATCTTGGGTAAAGCCTTGGCCTGGTCTGCTACTGAGGGGTAAAGGCGCCTTTGAAGTATCTGCGGCAAGAAGCGCGCTGCTGGTAAGTAAGCCAAAGCTGAGGGTGGCGGCCAAACTCATTTGCTGGATTTTTTTCATACTGTCTCCGTTTTTATGTTTTGGGCCTACTTTGCACCCTTTTTTAAGATTTAAGGTTATTGAAGCAGACTTTTGGGGAGAAGGCTCTATTTCCAGTTTATATAACTCTAAGTTATATCCGATCAATTTTTAAGTATCTTACGGAATATAGAATAACCTTGACAATAGTGGGTTACATATTAATACGACCATATTGACCAAACCCCTGTAGATCAACGGGTTGCACAATTTAGATACCAGGTAGCTAGGTGTCATGATGGCAGTCTTGCTGAGTAAGAGTTTCGCCCTCTAAGGCTACAGAATGGTCTCTATCACCAGCGTCATGCTTATATGTTGCGGGTTGCCATTCCGTATGACCTACTTAATTCAAAACAATTGCGCACGATGGCGCTAATTGCTAAAAAGTACGACAGCGGTTATGGTCATTTCACAACCCGTCAAAACACTCAGTTCAACTGGGTGACCTTAAAAGACACACCAGATATTTGGCTGAGCTTACCTAAGTAGAAATGCATGCCATTCAATCCTCAGCTAACTGTATTCGCAATATTACAAGTGATGCCTATGCTGGAGTTGCTGGTGATGAGTATGTCGATCCACACCTTGTGTGTGAGTTACTGCGTCAATAGTCAACATTGCACCATGAATTTGCAAATTCATCCCATAAATTCAAATTTGCTATCAATGGCGCAAAACTATATAGAACAATATTGCTTTGCCATGACGGCAATCTTACTTATCGTTGGCGCTGTTTCAGCGGTCCATCATACTGAAGTTGTAGCCCACAAAAAAGTGGAGCCCTATGGCGCTTTAGTGCTTGCCATTAGCGTTACCATTATCGAAGTCTATTTGATTTTCTCCATGATGATTGCTGGTCATGAGAGCTCAGAGTTCATTAGTCGCGATGCTGTATTTGCAACAGTTATGATTATGATTAATGGTGTGATTGGCCTATGTATTTTTATTGGCGGGGTGCACCACCATGAAATGGTCTCTCACAATCAAGGTACCAATTCTGCACTGGCAGTATTAAGGGCTCTAGCGACCTTTATTCTGGTGATGCCCATCGTGACTACTAGCACTCCTGGGCCTGACTTTACAAAGAGTCAGCTGCATTCTTATTTCTTCAAACTGTCAGTCATCGGGACTATTACCTACCTAAAAAGGAAGAGAAAAAAGCGGATATCAATTTTCATGCGTCTAAGCCGGGTAATCTGAAGACTACACTTATTGTTGCACTACTAATTATTTCTTTGGTTGTAGTTGTTAGTCTAGCCAAATTGCTAAGCCCAACGATAGAAGCGAGTTTCAAAGTAGCAGGCGCACCAAAAACGATTGTGGGTATCGCCATTGCGATGTTAGTTGTATTGCATTAGGGCTTTGCAGCCATTCGAGCGGCCAAGGCCAATCGACTGCAAAGCAGTCTGAATCTTGCTCTAGGCTCAGCACTGGCCAGCATTATTCTTTCCATTCCAACAATTGCTGTAATTACTATATTTTTTGATCTAACCCTAAGCCTCAGTATTAGCAGCTTAAATATGACGCTGATGTATCTAACTTTTTTATTGGAGCCTTGACTCTAGTGATTGGCAGAAGCACTCTTCTTCAAAGTGTGGTGCACTTAATTATTTTTTTGAATACTTATTTTTAAGTTCAGCGCCTTAACTACTTGTCAATATTATTTGTAACATTTACAGCGCCTCATTAGATTGCAAGTATTAAATCTTAGCAACCAAGAAATAATAGGCTCGACCGATAAGTTCACGCAGAGCAAATTGGTTGGCAGAAAACGCTCCTGCATCTGGTAAGAAATCCATTGGCGTCACATCGTATAAAACAACCTTGGAATCAACTGGATACGTTTGTAGATTGACGCCTAAATTTTGAAAGAGTTGTTGCGCTCTAGGCATATGGTAGGCAGAGGTCACTAGAATAATCTCTTTGAGATCATGTTGCGTGAGATATTTTTTGACGGCAATGGCTTCTTGAGCGGTATTTTGCACATCCTCCGTTACTACTATTTGATTTTCTGAAAGTCCGGCTTGTTTTGCAAACGTAGCTAAGTACATCCCCTCTGATTGCAAATTGGTTTGCCAAGGAAATAGTCCTCCTGTAAAAACAATATAGCGTGCTTTTTTTGCCTGCATGAGTTCTACACCAGCAAAATATCGATCAGGGTCACCCCATTCATAGACCGGTCCACGTTGAGATTTCACAGCAGCTAACATGCCACTGAGCACCACCACCAGATCTGCCGGTCGAATATCGTCTGGTGTTTTACGCAATTGATCTTTTTCCACAAAGCTAACGAGTGATTTCGAGATGTATGGGGTGCTTGTTAACCAAAGAGAAATCAGCGCAAGCATTACAGGAAGGCGCCTTTTGCTAATCAATCCCCAAACCAATAGGCAAATAATGATGGTGATTGGATACAAAAAATAGGGCAGAATTTTATTGACGTATATCAAGTTTGGCTCGTTATTGAATGACAGAACATCAGTCAGGGGCTCTGGGAACTCATTTATATTGATTTTCTCTTAATTCCCTGAACTCCTGTCAATTTAGGTCCACGACTAAAGAGAGTTTTCCATAGTAAATCATTGCAGCAAGATGGGTTGACTCTACATTAATTGGTGTACCTTAGTTTGGGGTGCTAGTGGCCTATAACCTAAAACACTATGAGGCATAACATGGTTATAGTGCTTGACCCATTCCCCAATGATGATCTGTGCTTCTTTTAAGGCTGTAGAAGATTTTTCCATGTAAAAGGTTATCTCTAAAGGTATCGTTAAAGGTTTCACAAAAGCCATTTTCCCAAGGACAGCCCGCCCAATGCAAGCGGTTTTTACCCCAATACCAGATAACCAACTCCGCAGTTCTTTGGCGATAAATTCTGGATCATTATCACTTCGAACATATTTCGGGATACCATGGATGATCATGGCATTCGCCAGTTGATCAATCGCCTGGATGGATCTAATTCTTCTAGCGTAGTGGATAGTTAAACACTTTCGGATATATTCATCAATCATGGTCAGCATCCTGATCTTGCCGCCTTAAGCATCCCTGATAAAAACAAAGTCATAACTCAAAAATGGTTTAGGTGATTGGCTCTCAGCCTCATACAACTGCCATCGTTAAACCAGAGCCTGCCTCTGGGAAGCTGCTTTTGTTGGATCTTTAGCCATCTTGCCGCCAGATGCGAACAACCCTTACAGTGGTAGCCTGACCCCAGCCGCTATTAAACATCATCCCAGCAATAAATCGATAACCATATCTTCCAGAGTTGCTGGCCGTAGGAATGACTTCACTCAGGTTTAAGACGCTGACCTTTAGCTATATTTAGCACTGCCTTAGGGTGAAGATTATCAAAAATCCTCCCTTCTGGGATGATACTAAAAATTAGGTCAGTTCATTACTCTCCTCAGGAAATTCATTTAAAAAACTGTAGCAAGCAAGGGGTTGGAAACTATTGCTACCCCACTCCATGCTTTAGATATTGCTCTTAATGTTAAATCTATTAGAAAATTATTTGGGGATACTCCATCAGGAGAAAATATTAGACTGAGTTCCTTGTGCCTGATTGAATTTGAACTTAATACTTTTATTGCTACTTTAGTGTAAATTTTTCTCCGCAGTATTAATTTCATTTTTAGACTTTTTTTATTTAATTTATGAAAGAATTATATGGTCTAACTATAATGTTCTTGTAGAGAGTCTTTAATTTCTAAATTTTTTTGATAACCCTCAACGTTTTCATAGAGAAAGTTAGTCAATGCTGATTTTTCCCTGCTCTGTAAGATTTGCATTAATTCCGCTAGCTTAGCTTGCAAAAGATACCATTCTTGAAATACTTCACTCGCCTTAAATATTTTTGGATGACTTGTAGTTGCCGGTTCTCCAGATATAAGCAATTCTTCATACAATTTTTCTCCTGGTCGCAACCCAACCTCCAAAAGTTCAATATCGCCATGAGGATTTTGATCATCTCGCACCTGCAATCCAGATAACTTTACCATCTTCTTTGCCAGATCTAAAATTCTGACCGGCCCTCCCATGTCAAGCACAAAAACCTCACCTCCATTTGCCATGACCCCGCCTTGAATTACCAATTGCACAGCCTCTGGAATTGTCATGAAATATCTAGTCATTCGAAAATCCGTGATAGTTAAAGGGCCTCCATCTCGGATTTGTTGACGAAATTTTGGAATAACTGACCCAGAAGATGCGATAACATTACCAAAACGGACCATGGAAAATTTCACATTTGGGTGAATGCTCTGCATCGCTTGCAAAATCATTTCTGCAAGTCTTTTAGATGCCCCCATCACATTAGTTGGTCGAACAGCTTTATCGGTGCTGATCAATATAAAATTTGAAACTTCAAATTTGACAGCTAACTCTGCCATGACAAGCGTTCCAAATACATTATTTTTCATTCCCTCAAAGGGGTTTTCTTCTACTATAGGAACATGTTTATAAGCAGCTGCATGATAAATAGTGTCGGGCTTTTCTCTTATAAATATTTCGTTCATTGCCTCCTTATCATTACACGAGGCAAGAATTGGCACTAACTTTACCAAATGACCATTTATCGATGATAGAAAATTGGCTTTCGCATTTAACTCTTCGTAAATTAAATATAGAGAAGGCTCATTATGTTCTACCAAAATAACACTGGCCGGCTGAAGACGCATGATTTGCCGCGCCAACTCGCCCCCAATTGAACCTCCAGCACCAGTTATCATAATAATTCGGCCCGCAATTGCTTTTAGCAGGAGGCTCTCGTCAGCTTCAATTATAATTCTACCTAATAGGTCATTAACATTTAACTCAACGACACTAGAGTATGAAATACCACCTTGAACCATTTCTGATATGTTTGGTAAACTCCTTATGCGAACCCCTGCATCAGAAATTTTTTGTATCACTAAATTTCTTTCATTTTGATTCCGTGATGTGAGTGCAAGCAATACCGTGTTAACTTTTAAAGTTCTCGCAATAACACTTATCTCATCAGGTGAATAGACTTTCACTCCATTAATCACATGTCCATGAAGACGCGTATCGTCATCTAGAAATCCAACTACTTTTGATTGATGACTTCCGCCAATTGCATTAGCGAGTTGCCTACCAGCGTTGCCTGCACCAAATATCATCACGCGCTGAATTTCGCTTGATTTAAGGATGGAGAGGTAAGCGCCGCCAAGCCAAATATTGGCTAGAATCCTGGTTGAACCAATACCAAGTAATAGCAATATTGGCTGCAAAAGGCCAATAGTTTTGGGGACTCCAAAAAAACCAATAAAAGTAAATATAAATGAGTACAGACATCCATATAAAAAAGCTATCTTGATAAGTGTTTTTAAAGCTGGTAAACCTGAATATCGAAAGATTTGAAGGTAAAGACCGGAAGTATAAAAAATCGGTATAGCCAAAAAAATCGATATTGACGCCGCGCATACAAATGGCAAAAAATAAGTTTCATCCGAACTATTAACCCAAAATCCAAGTCGTAAATAAAACGCTAAATATGTAGAAGCTACACAAATGAAAATATCAATAAAAAAAACTGTCAATCGTTTCGCAAATCTTGGAAGCATCAGTACTACATTAGCTACCGATCGAAAGTATGGGACAAGATAATTCATCGTTCCTTTATTTACTTTTCATAACTTAAGTTTTTGAGCTTAATTTAACTAAGATCTATGGAGTGATCTATCAATAGTATTGCTGCAGCGAAGAATATAAAAATTAGTAGTTTCAAAACATTGTTTCCATGTTGTTTCTACAATCAATACTACTTTAATATAGCACATTGCTAAAAAAGCTTATGTAGTTATAGCTACCAAATATTTATCAAAGTTGCACTTCGTGGTTGAATTCCCCCTTGGTAATTAGGGTGGAACATAACCAAAGTACAGTTATAAAAAGAGTTTAAAGGCATTGTCTTTCCGATGATTGTAGCGATACTCGATTTTTTATATACATCGGAAAGTGATACCTTGAAACACCACGATAGTTATATAGAATATGTTTAGCATAAATCCAAAAACCCTCTATACCGTTAGTATGATTCTTGGTTCTTTTATTGACAAACTCCTTGGAATGATTGACGATCAATGCCCACCAAAGCTCTGCAACGATTGATCGCCTCGAAAGGCATCGGTAAAGTAAACCGAGCCCTTGCGGGTGTGGTTCTCGATATGGGTTATCAGAGCCCTCGACGAGACCGACTCTACCACCTTGTTATGGACCCTACCAAAGCGCCCCAGAAGGCCAAAGACGATGCTTTTGCCACTCGCACCTCTTCCCCTTTGCCACTCACGAGCGCTGCCAAAGTAGGACTCATCGAGCTAAATCTCACCCGGGAGCTTGGCGTCTTCCAATTCTGCGATATGAAAGAACACCATCCTCAATTTCTGATACACCCGAGTAATAGTCTTGGTATTCAAGCCCAGATCACTAGCCAATCGATAAGCTGGTTGCTATTGATAAAAGCCTTTTGCAATATAGCAATCTTGTGGCGAAGCTTAGCCAGGCTTTTTGCGTACCCGCAGAGCAGGCATTTAACATAGCCATGAGTCGTCTTTACAGCCTTAAAAGAACAACAAAAAACACACTTGCGACCATTAAAAAAGTTGGTCGCACAACTAAAAACCGTATGAGCCCCAGCAACTATAAGTATCTCCAAGAGTACTTTGGTTACGAAACGCCCTAATTACCAAGTAATATTATTGATTATGCCTCATAGTGTTTTAGGTTATAGGCCACCAGCACCCCAAACTAAAGTACACCAATTAATGCAGAATCAACCCATCTTGCTGCAATGATTTACTATGGAAAACTCTCTTTAGTCGTGGACCTAAATTGACAGGAGTTCAGGGTTATACAAACTCATTATTTCACGGCACTCATGAAAATATTTCGAATAGTTAGCGCCATAGATTTCATCATTTTCTGATCAATTCCTGGGTGCACCAAAAAAGCAATCGATGTCTCACCAAGCTCTTTTGCAACTGGCAATCGTGTTGCTGGTTTGCAAGGTAGTTTATCAAATGCTTTTTCCAAGTAAATTTCTGGGCAAGTACCAGTCCCACATGGAATTCCTTTTTTATTTAATTCTTTGATTATTATTTCCCTATTCCATAGTGGAGAAATATTATCAATATTTAAGTAGACATAATATCTATAAAAAGCATTGGAACAGCCTTTATCTTTCAAATTGCAGCATGATAAATTTTGCCCATTCTTCAAACAATCGTTGCAAATCTTCGAAGGCAGTCGTACAGATTCTATTCCATTCAAATAACTTGACAAAATTTTTGCGTTTTCATTGCGAATTTCTGTCCAACTTTTAATTTTTTTTAGTTGAATTCGGCCAATGACGGCCTGCATATCCATCATGCGCCAATTTGTTCCAATGCTGTCATGAATCCATCGAAAGCCGTAAGATGGGGCTGATTGAATTGCTAAATCATAGTTTTTCCCATGATCCTTAAAAGACCACATAGATTTCCATAATGACTTATCGTTTGTTGTGACCATGCCACCCTCACCGCCAGTCGTCATAATTTTATCTTGACAAAAACTCCAAGCAGCTATGTGCCCTATTGAACCAACTTTTCGCCCCTTATACACAGCGCCATGAGCTTGAGCACAATCTTCAATGACCATCAATCCATGGCGACTAGCTATCTCCATAATCTCATCCATTTCACATGGCAACCCCCCAAGATGAACACAAATAATCGCTTTAGTTTTTGAACTTAATCTAGATTCAATGGTCTTGGCATTAATATTTCCAGAGTCTCGATCAACATCCACGAACACAGGACTAGCACCGGCATTTAATACACATGAAACACTCGCTATAAAAGAGCGAGGTGTCACAATCACCTCGTCACCTGATTGAATATTTAATGCTTTCAAAGCAAGATCTAATGCTACCGTCCCATTAGCCAAGGAAACTGCATATGAAACTCCCACCCAACTGGCAAATTCCTTTTCGAATTTTCTGCACTCTTGACCAGTCCAATAGTTAACTTTATTACTTGCCAATACTTTTAGTACTCCAGCCATCTCCTCATCTGAGTAAGAAGGCCAAGGTGTGATAGAATTATTCATAACGATATATTTGTAGATATAAATCTGGCTGGATTGCCAGCTATTTTTAAATTATCTTGCACATGATCTAAAACTACACTTCCAGCCCCAATTAAAACATTTGACCCTATATTTATTGATGGGCAAACTGATGAGCCAATACCTAAAAATGTTAAACGACCTATGACTACTGATCCAGCCAAATTTACGCCTGGGCAAATATGAGATCCTTCGCTTATATTACAGTCGTGGTCAATTGTTGAACCAGTATTGACGATACAGGCTTCACCAATTTTTACGTCAGCATTAATAACTACACCCGGCATTATTACAGTACCTACGCCTAAAACTACTTGATTGCTAACGCTAGAAAATGGATGGACGAGCGTAGCAATATTAGCTCCTGCATTTTTTAACTCGCTATGCTTTTCCCATCTCAATTGATTATTACCAACGGCAACTATTACTGCTTCATAGTTGCCAACTAAGTTTAAAAGGTCGCAATAATTACCCCTGATACCCCAAGCTACATTTTCGTTCTTGGAAAAAGAATCATCATAAAAATGAATATTCTGCCAATTTGAGGCTAGTGCGATATCAGCAACAACCTTGCCATGGCCCCCAGCGCCAAATATTGCTAAATTATTCATCATTAATTCCAGTGAACTTATTCATCGTTACGATATTGCTAGCATTCACTCCATTCCCCATTAAGACTTTTATAATAGTAATTAGGATTATCTTAATATCTAAAGCTAGTGATAGGTTATCGACATACCATACGTCGTCCTCAAGACGCCGTTTCCAGCTTATTTGATTACGACCATTTACCTGAGACCAGCCAGTCAGCCCAGGACGAACGTCATGCCTTCTGTTCTGTGAGTCACTATATAACTCCAAATACTCCTTCAAAAGTGGTCTGGGTCCAACGAAACTCATCTGACCAAAAAAAATATTTATTAATTGAGGTAATTCATCAATACTAAACCGACGTAAAAATAACCCAAATGGAACTATTCTTGATAAATCACTGGCAAGAATTCCTTCGCCCTTTAGATCAAGATTCATGGTTCTAAATTTAAAAACTAGAAACATTTTTCCATATAAACCAGGTCGCTCTTGAGTGAAGAAAATAGGAAATCCCATAGTTACGAAAATCAATATGCTTACTAGAGCCAATATTGGCGCAAGTAGGAATAGCGCAGTTATCGAGAGAAAAAAATCTATCGATCGCTTAATGTATCGCCTATAAATCTGATTATTTTTTCTGAACAATTTTTCCCGTTTAACCTAATAATTTATTGTAAAAAAGTAACTTTGCCTCTACAACGTTGGTGCTTGAAAATAGGCTGGATGCTCTAAGTCTAGCCCTTTCACCCATTTTAGTTCTCAATTTCGAATCTTTTGCATATAAACTCATTAGATCTGCAATCTGGCTAACTAATCCGGGCTCATGCAAAAAACCTGTTTTACCATCTTCAATGGCATCTTCAACTCCATATATTCTAGATGCAATTGCTGGTATACCGACACCGGCTGCCTCGATGATTACAGAGCCAAACCCTTCTCTGTAGCTTGGTAAACACAGAAAATCTGCTGTTGCCATAAAAGCCTCGGGCTTATTTGTATGCGGTATTAGGTGTATACGCTCTGTCGTCACCCCTAAAATGGAAAGTAAATCCTCTGAAATTCCATCCTCATCAGCGCCTACAATTATTAAATGTAGCTCCGTTGAAACTATACTGAATGCACGAACTAAATCAAATAATCCCTTATCTTTTGTTAAGCGTCCTATGAAAATTGCCACAACCGATTCTATAGATATTCCAAGGTCATTGCGGATTTGGGATCTTTCCTTCAAGTTAGGACAAAATCTTTTTAAATCAACGCCACATACTGAGCCATGCCCCAAGATAGCAATCTTTTGGCTACTTACAACCCCTTGCTTAATCAAATAATCTCTTTGAGATTCGCTATCTGCCAATAAATTAGTAGCTGCAAGTGCAGTTAATCTATCAGTAAATTTTAACAATTGCCTAGAAAAACCTTTTTTATTGGCCCATACCTGTCCGGTAAATGTATGTACTCTAATTGGAATCCTGCACAACAATGCAGCTACCATTGTCAATAGCCCAGCTTTAGGAGTTATTGAATGTACTAAGTCAAATTTCGATTTTGAGAAATAAGCTACCAATTCAATTAAAGAAGCTATATCTCTGCATAAACTTACTTTCCTAACAATGTTAATTTTCTGATAATGGATATTTTCCACTCTACTATTAAGCGGTATTGAGTTAGGGTCACTACAAATAACCTGAACAGAAAATTTTTTAGAGAGGAAAGATATGTGGGGATTTAAAAAAGCAATTACTGATTGAGGAGAGGCCGCTATTAATGCAATTTTAGTAGCGGGTAATTTATCTTTCAAAGTGAACTCTCATTTTTAGAATATTTCATTAAATCTTGATTTGATGAAATGATGTCTACCGCCCCAAAAGGCATTGGCTTAGTTAAATTGTATTCCAACAACTTATGAAGTTTATCAATTGGATATCTAGTTTTATTTACTAGAGCATTAACCCGAGCTGTGCTTATTGGCATCTTTATCCTACCCTCAAATATAAATAAAAATAATCTCATAAGAGTTAATGGCACTCTTAATTTCGGAATATTTACGCTAATACATAGTGAAATTTCCTTTACAAAGTCCTGCATTGGAAAATCACTAGAAATATTAAATATTTGATTTATTGCAGCAGGGCTAAATATACACTTTAAAATAACCCCTGTTACATCATCTATATGAATATAGTTAGAAATAGCTTCTGGACCACCAATATGAAAATATAAATTCTTTTTTATTGCAAAACATAATTGCCAAAAAGATTTGTTTGTCATTTCTTTGCCAATAATATTTGAGGGTCTCAGGATCGTGTAGCTAAAATTACTCGAATGACACTTTTGAATTAATTGGTCCGACTCAAACTTAGTTGTCTCATATACCCCAATAGGATTTGGTGTTGAATCCTCGGAAATTATCATCTTTTGTGATTTGTCATTAGCTGATCCATACACCCCAACACTGCTTAATTGGATCCAATGGATTTTATTATCTTTGGCCGTATATCTTGTACAGGCATCCAAAAGCATTTTTGTTCCTACAACATGTACTAAATGCATTAGATGTGTATTGTGAATTTCTGCAGCGCAGTGAATTAGAACATCGCAACCAGATACAAAATGGTCTAATGTTGACTCGTTATTAGACAAGTCTCCATAATACACCTCCACTTCTTTCGGAAAGTAAAGCGAAGGCTTTCTAGAAAGTACGCGAACAAAGTGGCCATTGGAAAGCATTCGTTTCATTACGGCTGCTCCAACAAATCCACTTGCCCCAGTAATCCCAACCATCATTGTTAGTGCCTGATCAAATAATCACAGTTTTTTTTACGCCCTTAATAACGCCCTCTAAATACCCTAAGATTGGCTTAATTGAACCAGCCCTTACCGACTGGAAGAGTGCATCAAGTAATAATCCCATCAACAACCAAACAAACTCTACTAAATGTCTAAAACTTTCTGATTTTTTTTTGTAAAAGATGAAATATTCTATTAATTTTTTTCTTTGCCGATCATACTCATTATCTCTATTGATTGGGGAGCAATTATGCTGTAATTTCGCATCCATATTTATATAGAGTTCTCTTCTATAAATTTTTGCAACCCTCATCGAAAATTCGATATCTTCAAGCATATGAAAGCCATTAAAGGTATCAAAATGAATGTTTTCAAAAACTTGGGCCTTCCATGCTGAACATCCACCCGAGAGCTTATTGCTAGGGGTTAAGTTGTATTCATTATTTTGATTCTCTCCATATATTTGATTACGTGGATCATGAAATAACCCTGTATGAAATACATCAAATATATATCTTTTAATAAAACTTGAGCTTGGCGGATTGGTTATCACGCCGCAGCATCCAACTAGGTCGGGGTGGGTTTGGAAGCAATTTTTCATAACTTCAATATATTGACGATCCAAAATAATATCGTCCTCAAGAAATAATATTATTTCGCCTTTTGCATGCTTTGTACCCACATGCTTTGCCTCAACCAACCCCTTGATGTCTCTGCTGTAAATATATACGCATGATTTATAATCGTAACTCTCAAGTATTTCAAAAGCAGACCTTTTGGACTCAACTGTATCGCTCTGATCAACAATAATAAGCTCATCTGGTAGTACGCTTTGATCAAATATTGACTTCAATGCATTACTGAGATCGCTTGCTCTGTTTTTGGTAGGTATTATTGCTGATATTTTCATAGTTTGTTTAGCAAGGATGACATCTCAGCCAAACGATCATTTGAAGGGGCAATTAAATACTGCTCCGCATACTTCGTGGCTTGCCCCTGAATTTCTAGAAATATTTTAGGATTTCGATTGTAGCTTTCGGCAATCTCTTTTAGAGTTTTTGGGTTATTGGCAATTAACTTCCAAGTCACCCCTACTAAAGGATCGCCTGAAAGAACTTCACCAATGTCTATGTATATTGGTATGCGACCCATACGCATTCCTTCCAAGACAACTGTTGCAGAACTATATGCTACGCACCATGAATCGACTAAGTCTTTATCCAAAGAATGCTCCGAGGATAAAGTTATTGTTTCTGGCCACTCAAATAACGCAAAAAGATCATTCACAGGTATTGTTGGGTGAGCCCTAAAAATAACTCGCCCGGACATACCCAGTCGATGAGCTTCTGAAAATAAATGAAATATAGCAAGAGCCTCATGACGACTTGAGGATAACGCGACCAAAATTGCATCGCCTAGTTTTCTAGCGGGAACATTAGCAGATCGTAGTGCAATACCAACGTGAATACGATTTTTAAGTATTGGTCTAGCCTCAATCAGTCGCCTTGCAGTAACCTCACCACAAGTTATGATGACATCTGGTATGTAACTAAGATTCATTTCTCGGTCGTTATCAAGTAAAGCAAGGTGCCTAGGCGTTAGCGAAGAGTGTTGATATCCTACCGTTCTAATACCTCTCTCATTAGCTATTTTAAATAATTCTATCTCCCAAGCCCTCCCTTCATAAGGGGTGACAATAAATGTAGGCTTCAATTCCTCCACCATGTTTTTCCAAGCTTGGCGTTGTAGAGCAAGAGTAAAGACCTCACCATTATTAATTTGCTCAAAACATAATAATTTAATTAATCGCCGGGTAATATTATCAGTTCCCCAGGTTCTGATCTGAATCAATGCGAACCAAACACTTTGCAATGCAGTCCATAAATCAGCCCATTTAACCAAGTACTCCAAGGGCTGCTGCTGCTCATCACCTTTAAGATTTACGCTTCCTCCACTTCGCATATAAATACGCAAAAAGGGCCTTTGGCTCAACCAAGGCCATCTAGCATAATAAGTATCTAAATGCCCCAACTGAAGAAATGAGCCCACACTAATCCATATACTATTGCCTGAAGATTTTGGTAATCGAGGCGCTAGCAATATACGTAGAAGCGTTCTAAAGAAACGAGTAGCCAATAGAATAGGAAAAAAATAAATTGGAGACTGGCCTATTAATAATGTAGCCATCCTCATCTTTGCACCGTTTGATGGGGTTAAAATTATTAGATCAGAATGGCTTTTGAGATAAAGCATTGCACTTAAAACTATTTCGATATCATTCCATCCATCTATTGATAATGGAACTCCTGCCGTCAAAGGAAATAATCGATTATTGTCTTGTTTCGAAACCTCTGAAAATAGTTGTTTAATAGCGAGCTTGGTGTCATCTCTTATATTCAGGCAAAATTCATTAAGGGAGCGGTCCGGATAGACCCTTTCTATTTCTTGAAGATGTGCACCTCTAAATAATTCTTTACCCAAAACAACCCATCTTGCCTGAGGAATTGCGTCCAGTTGAAGATTCAAATCTTTAACTGTTGTAACAATTTTGGGATTCACAAATACTTTTAAAGACTCTTTGTATAACGAGGATTTAGATTTTCCTCTCCAATATCTGAACCATCAGCAAGATTATATAGATCTGTATTAGATAATTTAACGGCCTCCTCAGGTGGAAGATTATGTCGATTTGTATAAACCAAAGCATCAGCTCTTGGTAATAATTGATCACACTGATCGCAATAAGGGAATGCATTAAACTGTTTATTCCGGTGAGCCCATCTTAACAAACGATATTTTGGGCCATTTAATATATCCAGTACAGGCTGGGTAAATGCATTCCCAAGAATAATCTGATTGTTGTAGTCATAACAACAAGGTATAACCTCACCATTCCATTGAATCTGAAGAGGTCCATTTTCTGGTCGGCCACAAGATGTTTTTACCTCAACTTGTTCGATTCTTTCTCGATAATCACGACCATCACCAAAGTTGTGCGGGCGCCAGATTTCAATTGCGTCAACAAGTGGCTCCCAATATTCCTGAAATCTACCGGAGTCAATTTTGTTCTCCTCCATCTCAAGGTATGAAACTTGAACCTTGGTCTTCGCACCAAGCTCATCGCGTAAACGTAAGAATTCAGTCATACCCTTCATTGTTTTATCAAAATCGAGCCCTTGCATCACAGCGTTATAAGTTGATGGTTGCATGCCATAAAAACTCACCCGTATTTCATCTAGACCTGCCTCTAAAATGGTACGTGCACGTTTAGAGTTAAGTATGGAACCATTTGAAATAATGTATGTACTCAATCCTTTTGACTTCGCATAGGCAATTTTTAGCTCAAGCCTTTTGTCTAGCATGGGTTCACCAAAGCCTGTTAGAACTACCTTTTGGGCACCCAAAGCCACCACCTCATCAATACTTCTCTCATATGCCGCCTGATCCATAATTCCATGCTCACGTGCATGCTCATGCTTGTCTCGTGGGCACATAATGCAGGAGGCGTTACAGTGATCGGTGACTTCATACCGGACCTCAGGATGCAATAAAGATGTAATTTGATCATCATTGAGTGATGTGGCAATTGCGGCAGATAAAGCACTAGGCTTCAACGCTACACTTCCATCGGCAATCAACTCCTCATGACTATACATATCAGTCTGCACTATGGGGATAATTTTTGATTTAGGGTTCATATCCAATCTCTCTTTTAATAATGGCAACTCAACTATTTATGTATTATAGTTTGTAAAATGTGTATAAGTCCTTCCATTGCTGGGCCACTTCCTCTGTAGTGCCGACCAAAAGCTCTTTCAATAGACCGAATGTTACCAACAGAAAGACATTTTGAAGCAATTTGGGCTGTGTAAGGTCCGTAAGTTTGAGCGGCAGCCCCCAAAATACATATGCCTGGTGAAACTGTAGATTTCTGTTCAAGCAGCAAAGTTTTTACCGCCCTGAGATGTGCAATGTGGATTACAGGTATTCCATGAAATAAAGCATCGAGAGCTAAAGATGAAAATGCTGTTGCAACTAACCCAATACTTCCGGACCATAAATCCTCTTGCTTCCATGATGTGCAATCCACCCATCTTAATCCACGCTTTTTAAACCAATTGGCCCAGTACCCGTTATGATAGTTTTCATCACGCGGGTGTGCGCGGAAATATATAGTTATTCCATTTTTTTTTGCCCACGGAGCTAGCCATCCAAGCGCGGCAGTACACATTCCTTTTTCAGGCTGACCAGCCCAAAGCATTGTTCTTGGGGTCCGAAGCCATTTTATTTTTTTATGGTTTATGCCTCTATACTTATCATAGCGAGGCGAAGGGGTTACTTTAATACAACTAGCATTAAACCCAAGTCGCACATAATGACGTACCCAAGGCTCACTTTCAACAATAAGTATATCCACAATAGAAAGTTTTACCAGAATTGAGGCATTTCCTGGATAGTCCTCTAATGCAACTACTTGAATATTTGCCAATTGTGCCCATCGACACATTTCAATGTCCTTAGCTAGCCCCTCTTTCGATGTAGATGTGCTCAAAATCAAGGCAGAAAATCTGTTATTTGCCCCTTGTGGCAATGAATCTGCAATCGCAATCCCGAAAAACTTTGCTATAGGCTCCAGCGCTACCTTTGCGCCAGCATCATAAGCATATAACAGAGCATTTTTAATTGCCATAAGGGTTTAAAACGCACTTTCCGCTATTAAATCTAGCTTAATATACAATTATTCAGTACGAAAATTTTGTCTTTTCGACTCTATAGCCTACTACTAAATAATATACATTTATGCAGCTAACCCCCATTCAAAAGGAGCAATTTAACTCACTTGGTTACTTATTGATCCCGATTAATGTAAATAGTCACTACATTAATGACGCACTTCAAGGAGCAATTCTAATGAGACATAGGGCTATTGAAAATAAGTATCAATTTACCAGGACTTACTTTGATCACATCTCAAATTGGAACTTGGCTGCCATAGAAGCTCCCTTCCATTCGTCTATATTAGATGAAAGATTAAAAAATTTATTAGCAAAGATGTGCTTGGGGAATATAATTTGCCAGTTAATGAACTGGTCGGAGACATGCTGCACAGTTGCGCGACTATTTAGCATGGGAAACTATAAATACAGAGGGAATTGGCATCGCGACCATATAATTACTAAACAAGAATCACCCGTGAAATGTACTGATGTTATTCAAGCGGAAATTTTGCTTGAGCCACAATCTGGATTTAGATACATGAAAAAAGATTGGGACCTTGGTGGAGTGAATTCAATAATTGATACTCCAGATGTTAGCAGATTCATTGAAACATACCCATTTCCGCTATCCCCCCCAAGTCAAAGTTTTCATATTTTAGGTGGTGACGCGGGGACGGTTCTCCTATTTAATCCATCCAGACTTCATCAAGGCAGCACTCAAAAACGTCGCTTTGATCTCCACTTAAGATTTGAAAATAAATTAAATTATATTTTTCAAAATAAAAAGCTAATTAATTCTAGCTTTCTAGATTTTAGTTTAGCGCCAGAGTTAGATGAACATATAAATCCTTTTGAACTTATGCGACATAATTTGCTCCCCATAACTCAGCCAAGGCGACTTATCAATAGAATAAATAATACAATAAATTACAGAACGGGGATTTATAACTTTATACGATCAAAAAAATTAAAAAAAGGATTGCCGCAATCATGGTCAATTGATGTGCTATCTAATACGGTTTTCCAAAAAAATTGAAAGAGAATAATATTTTATTTAAATTATTATTCTCTTTAATATTTAACGTAATTTTGAAACGACAATAATATTAAGAGGTTTAGTTACCCCTAAATTAAAAATTTTCATCCCGAGATTAACAATGCCTCTTTTAATATTGTCTAATAAATTATTTTGAAAATTTGCATAGATATATTTGTAATTGATTACACTAAAACCCGCTAACTCTAACTCTGCTTTTATTAATTCTGGTGTGTATGATCTGACATGCCCCATCCTGTTATGTATTGCTCCACAACCAGGACATTCTAATGTCATATTTTTTAAATTTTCATAAAGTGGAACACTTAATATAAAAATCCCACCATCTAAGAGCTTTTCCTTAATTTGCGCAAAAAAACCTAATATTTCAGAAGGCACTACATGCTCACAAACCTCCAGGGCCATGATAACCGAAAACATTTCATTAATATCTGTCAAATTACCATGAACAAATTTATTAAAAGGATATTTGCTTGCATTTGTCATAATTATTTGAAGAGAAAAATCAACGCCCGTGTAATGTCTATCGGGCTTTTCCATTAACATTGGAATGATCTCACCCCAGCCAACACCAATGTCTAGTATTTTTGCATCATGAGGTACTAGACTTTCAACCATTCTCAATCTTCTCAATCTAAAATCCGGGACAGACGAATACTCAGAATGAGAGTCCCAAAGCTTGCTTGTACTTAATTCGGGTACATCGGGATATACACCAACAAGATATGAATTTTTAAGTGATTCATAATCCCTCTGAATTGCAAAATGATTTCTATCAACATCGGCTTGCAAAAAAGAAAATTTATCAAAACTTTTAGTCATAGTACTTTTTTATATAAATTGCCGGATTCCCCGCAGACAAAGAATTTTCGGCGACATCATCCGTAACAATACTTCCAGCTGCAATAACAGCGCCATCATTAATAGTAACGCCCTTCAATATTAAACAATTCATGCCAATCCATACATTATTTCCAATGTTAATGGCTTTAGGTTCATCTTGAACTTTCCAACGGTCAGCAAAAGGCCAGGGATTATGACCATTATGATCCATAATGATTACATTAGGCGCAATCATTGTATGACTTCCAATGGAAACCTTGGAACGAGCGACTATAACTGTACCATTAAGACCAACGTTATTCCCTATTATAATTTGTCCCGCACCAATTGTAGTTAGTGTGCAAGGAGAATAAAGAGTTATAAAGGATCTTAACCTATTGGATACCGCCCTTAAATTTTTTCCGATTGAAATTCGTCCATCACCATAAATTAGCATGGTTAGACTGCCCCAAACATCAAATGGATGATCTATTTTAAATCTATTTTTATATAGTATTTTGTAATAGTAAATATTAATAATACCTAAAAATAATAAAAATCTAGCGCGAATTATAAAAATAAGATCGTAATCATTTTCTTTAAAAAAAATATTAAAAATTTTAGAAGCCATATTTTTCATTTTTTTTCAAAGTATCAATAATTGCTTTATTTAATGTTACTTTATTACCCGCAAAGGTCAATGATTCTGGGTATGCCTCTTGTTTAAAAATTATCGAATCAGTTGGATCATAGAAGATTGACGGTATGCTCAAATAATCGGCTATAAATACTGGTGAAGAAAATGGAATTACAATTATTGCATTACAAGTAGAAATATACTCATAAAGATTTATATTATGATCAATAATTTTAAAATTAGAGTACTCGGCTTCAAGATATTTTATGTAATCAAAATATCTTGATTCATGATTTATATGTTTGGCTCTCTTATGTTTTATATGAATTTCAAATTTGTACATATTTTTTAATGAAATTGAGTTTATTACATTCACAGAATCTGTTATAAATTTTTTCATATTTTCTAGATTATAATAATTTTCTACCATTCCACGATATCTTAATCCCTGTTCATTAAATGGGGTTACATCAAATATACAAATTCTAATTAAATTATTGTTATTTTTTAATTTTTGAGTTGTTATTTTATGCCAAGTAACAGGTGGGACTATGATAGATTTGATGTGTATTTTTTCTTCAATTAAAACTTTTTCATAACACTTATGCCAGATAAATATATAATCTGACCTTAAGTATTTTATGCTTGGATGGGGATTGGGTGTCGGCTGATTTCTAAATCCAATTGGACTTGAATTAAGTGAATATAACACCATATAGGTCTTAAATCTTCTTTCTCCCAGGGATGACATCCATAATTCCTGATTTAGCCAATTTGTATTAGTTATTAAATTAGATTTAATAAGATTCTTGTTATCCAATATTTCTGCTAAAGAGTGAATGGAGAAGTCTCTCCACAAAAGACAGCAAATTTTCTCTTGATGAATAAGCTTAAAATATATAAAAAATATTAGGCTATGTCTTTTAAAAAATTGTAAAAAATCATTAATTGTAAAATAGGAATTTTTTACTACTCCAAATATTGGATATCTTTCGTATTTAAATATTGAATTTTTAAAATTTCTTATTTTTTTATTAGAGTGAATTATTATTTCGCTTGCATTTACTAAAGGACCTATTTTAGATTTTTTACAAAACTCTTCAAAATTTACCCTTTTTTCTTCATCCGAAAATTCTGAAAATGGCACCCCATGAAAAAGAGTAAATTGTGAATTTTCTTTACTTTTCTTAAGCGATGCGTAAGTAAAAATAATTAAAATGTAACTCCACAATATAAGGAATTTAATTATTGAAATATAAAATAATTTTGATTTTAGTTTAATAATATTATTTATATTACATATCTCATAATCTTCAGTATAAATCTTTTTATACTGAAGATTAGATTTTTTTATAAAGTTTTTATTGTATTCCCTTAATATTGGTTCAGTAATATTATGTGCTAATATTTGAGATATCCTATTGCAGATTATTAATTTATTATAAGGATCATTTACCTTTATTTTATTTATTAAATTTTGCTCATACTTTTGTAAAAAATCACTTACTTTCTTATAATTTATCGATAGAAATTCTTCAGGACTGATGTTTTTCATTTTGCTTATTTATGATAAATGATTTCTTTTGAATAAGCCCTTTTTCATGAAATTTATTAGTCCAATAAAAAAAATGCTCGATTGAAATATTTTTTTTATTTGCCAACTCAATCACCGAGTGAACTCCATCTATGCTGTACATTACATCTAAAAAAGAATCCCATAACGGCTTTAGTGAAGGATCTTCCCTCCAGTCTGGATATAAATCATAGCCAGAGAGAAATATTGGCCCTGGATTCCTGATGATTGGCACATAATCTTCTTCAGCATAATCTATAATTTGCTGCAATATATTGCGGGCCTCCCTAAGCTTTTCTTCTTTTATTATGCCCATGTTATCCCTATTAGTATGATATTCACTATACGGGTATCTTGTCAGTGAAATTGTTGGAATATTCACGCCTGGACTATCCAACACCTTTTCATCATTTGCGGCACTTTTTAGAAAATCAACAATTTTAAATTTAGACGCTCCATATTTAGACAAATTCACAAGGATAGAGTCCCAGTACGTAATTCCTTTTCTAGTTTTTTGACCGACAAGGGGTGTATTAGTTCCCAACATTTCACTGAAAAACCCACCTATGCATTTTTCAATAAGATTAGAGTTATTTGCTAAATAGGCTATTGTCCCAATCGTCTCTGGAACTACCATTATTAGATAGGAGTATTTTAGCTTTTCCCTTCTTGATAATCTATTCGCAATATCTGCCGCTACTGCAACCCCTGTTAAAGAATCGTTTACCTGTAGGGGGTGACAAATATTTGAAGAAATTACAAAAGTTTGATTACTTTCACCAGGTATGAAGCAAGTCAAGCAGTTCAGTAAACCATCTTCAAATTTTGAATCAATTTGTACATCATAAGTATCCGCTGAAAACCTATCAAGCCAACTGTGAGGTATTGAAAATCCCCATTGCTCCTTGTAGAAACTAAAGACAAATGGAAATGCATGCTCTTGACTTGGAATAGTATGGATATGCTTTAAGATTTCTTCGCGAGTAAAATTTCCTTGAACCGGCACAGAATAATTCAATACATGCAAAATACTCCAATCAGAGTGCACGATTGTCTTGCCACCAGCTTTAATTGAAGCTTTATTTAATTCCCACCGCTTCGGGATAGTCCACGTCCATACCTTAGAACCAGTTCTAAAACCATGAATTATAGAATTAGGTAGAAATCTTTTAACAATATCTAAGGCTTTATCTGTAGCACTATTTGCAATAGTTCTAGGAAGGGGAGCTATTAAATTTAATAGCTCCATCATACTTATACAATCCTTATATTTTTTCACTATTCACCTTAATATTATATTTATACAGCAAACTAGTAAATCCCCTGCACAATAAATAGGCAGTAATAAATTGCAAAGCAACAACAACAATTGTCAATAACGTATGCTCAATTCCCATGCTAAAAATTATATGAAATGGAAGCAAAAATAGGTAGAGAATTTGTAAAGGTATTGAGAATTCAAAGCTTGATCTTTGCAATAGGGTCATGCCTAATTCAATTATAAATCCTATTATAAAATGAGCTGGGATACTTATTGCTCCAAATAAAATAAATAATAATGCAGACGAAGTCCAATATTCGCTAAAGTATCCATGGGTCAATGGATAGTCATAATCAAAATTTCGATATATAACATTTATCGCTCTTGAACTTATAAGAGGTGCTTCAGAATAGGGATTTCCAGGTAAAAAGGTGTTTATCGTACTTTTATATATATAAGTTAAATTAAGTATTTTTTCTTTATTTGTAACATTTACATAGCCATATGGAATAAGTACTGCATAGTCAATTATTCCGATTCGATCGAGTATTAGACTAGTCGTTTCGGTGTATTGTGTTTTATTTAATTTGGTATTGATATCTTTGATATTTAGATCTATTATTGTTCTTTGCTTTTCAGAAATATTATTTCTAATTTCATTCCCCAGTGGGAATGAAATTATAGTGATAATGGCCAAGATAAAAAATATACTTGTAATATAATTTTTATGATCTTTTTGGATCCATTCCAGAACTAAAAAGATCGCTATTAACTCTAATGCGGT
>Ga0114968_10000789_pt1 | contig 23876 bp, 40 predicted proteins | sample M_130807_EF_Meta_FD_87020 | JGI IMG/M metagenome (GOLD analysis project Ga0114968, IMG submission 87020) | Freshwater microbial communities from Lake Montjoie, Canada to study carbon cycling - M_130807_EF_MetaG | ecosystem: Environmental > Aquatic > Freshwater > Lake | place: Lake Montjoie... | reverse complement strand
TAGTTCATGCCATTGGGCCTCGTGACATCAGACCTTTAGTAGCGCAACCAGTGCCGCGCATTTTGATACCGCTAGTCTTAACATCATCAGCACCGGGGTCGCCTGCGCTTACGCGCATCGCTGGAGTGTAGGGGTTGACTGACTTGGCAGACAAAGTGTTTGGGTCTACGACTTTTGCAGCCTTGAGAGGTTTACCATCCATTGTGTGTGGCTTAGCGTAAGTTGAAGCACTACCCACTTCTTTACCCATCATTTTTTTGCTAAATGTAGCCATAATTAACCTCGCTTTTGTGCTGCAACTTTGGCCAAATTACGGCCCATTGATTTCATATCAGCATCGGTTTTACCGCCTTTGCCGCCCTTGCCACCTTTAAGGCTAGATACTGTTGGGCCATCATTACCCAAGTTTGTACCTTCAGTTTTACCCTTTTGGGTAATGCCATCTGCTGCGCGTTTGTATGTCATAACTAACTCCTATGAAACCGTTACTGTAACTGTACCAACAATTGTCGTTCCCACCAAGTAATTTGGGGTCAAAATTGCATCAAAACTACTTGCTCCACCAACGGGACGCCATCCCCATTGAATATCCCGTGATCCACCAGTAGTAAAACCAGCGGCTAATTGGCTCGTGCTAGTTGAGTCAATAACCTGTAAACCGTTTGTACCCGCTGTGTAATATGTCGAATCATTACGCGGATTGCGCACTGCTTGTGGGTCATCTACTGGGTACATACCCAACTGCAACTGCGGCTGATCTGGATCCCAACACTGAGAACACACCAACAAATTGTATGTCTTGGTTTTTTTAATTTCTTTGCGCAAAGATGTCAACTTGTACTGAAATCCACAGCGGTCGCACATGGCGATACTGTTTTTACCAGAAGCAAACCGATTACCCATTACACAAGCTCCTTATGATATGAACATCTGGCGGGGTACAAATCGTAAGGAAGCGTGTTCTTGATCCTCACCAGCGGCAAGTTGCCAAGCCTCATCGTATTGAGATTTAAGGATGTCCAAACGCTGAGCGCCGTTCTCCACCTTTAGGGCCAAATAGTAGGCCAAGCCTGCCACCAAACAAGGTAAGAACCGAAAAGGTACGTCCATTGTACGTACACCAGCACCAGCATCATCAATACGGCGCATGCGCCAGTACACAAATTGGTAAGTCTGTGATCCATCAGGGGTTGGCCAGACCGTGACTGAAGGCAAGTTCTGTGAGTACACAGCCACACCAGTCAAATGAGCCACCGCTGTAGTGTTGTTCTGGCCTCGGAAGCAATTTAACAACTGATTGCCACTGATATAGCCATACTGCACTGTCTCTGAGCCAATTAACACAAAACCCGTAGCAGCTAAACCCGTACTGGAAACCAGCGTAATCGTGGTATCAGTGGCTGAAATACCGCCATTTAGCGTAGTACCAATCGAAGAAGTTTGACCATCTAAACGCTGAAACCACACCTGAATTGGGCGGGCTTGCTGTAATTTGTTGGGGATAGTAGCGTAAGTAGAAACACTAATACGGGTAATTGTGAGGTCAGATTGTGTGGCAACGTTGCCACCGCCTGTACGAATCACATGTTCTAACAAGTCCACTGTATCGTCTGGAAGCGCGTAGGTAGCTAGACCCTGAGTAAACGTGAGCGTACCCTGCTCAAACGTCCACATATTGATACCTCGGTTAGCCCAGTCTGCAAACAACAGATTAAGGGAGCGCCGTGCAGTGCGCAGGTCGTAACCCGTACGCATCTCTGAACCAGCACGCTCAAACGCTTCCTCAACGATCTCCGTGAGGTCAAGATTAAACGAAGCTGTTCCAGAAGTGGTCATTATCTAAATCCTGCCGTTTTCTTTGCAATAGTCTTTGGTTGCGCTACAAATTGTTTACCGGCGGCTTTTCCTGCTCGCTTGGCTTTGGTTGTAGCTGCGTATTCTTGGGGAGACAAAGATTTAATAGCTGCTTCAGGCAAATATCTCTCACCCGTCTTGCTTGACGGTTTACCAGACTTGGTACGCCACTTCTGGTCGCCCCAATCTTTAAGAGACTTCTGAGGTGCTTTCAATCTCGATACCCTCCACCTGCTGCTTTATATCTTTTTGCTAACACCTGACTTTTACGGGCACTCCATTGCCCTGCCCCAGTACCTACGATTGCCGCAGCTTTGACACTGTTAAAAATACGCTTGCGTAACTCCGGTTTGGTGTAATTTCCAGCTTCATTTACCTTAGACTTTACTTTACCACCTTCAGCATATTGCGTGAAGTCGGTGTCGTCACGGCGTGCTTTACGCATGCCTTTAGGCATTTTGCTTGGGTTAATGTCGCCCATTCCACGACTGGCTCTCATTTTGTTCTGCCCTTCATGGATTTTTTGGCTAGAAACAATTTATCAACCATCTTTATTCGTTGGGGTTTGGTTGTAACTTTGTTAATAATAGCCAACCGTTTGGGTTCACTTGCCTCATAAAACCCGGCTTTTTTTAACGACTTAGTCACTCCACCAACAGGTTTTGAGGTTGCCATGTCAGCACATACCACCATTTTTCATGGTGACCATTGTGCCTTTGGTCTTACCCTTAGTACAGCAACCATCAGCACGGCTAGATGCTGAGCCGCCTTTAGCGTAACCACGTTGCCCACGAACAGCATCGCGGGGGTCTTTGGCTGGAGCTTCTTCCGTATTGCGTAAAGACTTGGCGTAGGCTTTATCAGCCTTCATCCGCATCTTATCGTCGCGCACATCTTCAGGGGTTTTGTATTCGATCTCGGCCATGATTGCTCCTTAGCAGGCTTTGCCGCCCATGTTCATCTTAACCATTGTGCCTTTGGTTTTGCCTTTGGTAGCAACACCGTTAGCCGAAGAACGGAATGCACCGCCCTTTTTTAGCTTCAATTCAGTGCCCTTGCCGCCTTTATGCTCTTGCATATCGTGCTGCTTGAAAGCTTTTTTAATCATGGCTTTGTCTTGGGCCATATCAGCTTTGCCGCCTTCGGCCATGCCACCCTTTTTCATGCCCATCATCTGTTTTTTATCCATGACCATTTCCATTTTGGAGCCCTCTTTCATGCCCTTTTTTTCCATGTCTTTGCCTGATTTTTCAAACTTAGCAAATGGGTTTACGCCTTTTGTAGCCATAGTATTACCGCCTTCTTTCATGATTGACATCTTGCCATGAAGTGTCTTGGGTTTGTTAATCTTTTGAAGGTCGGGGCGGGCCATCCCACCAGAACCAAACTTCTTGCCTTTATCCGCTTCGTCAAAATCTTTCCCAACGCTTTGCGGAATTCCTACTTTCTTGGCAAATGCGGGGTTATGCGCAATTGCCGCCATAAAATTGTGTTGTTTCTTTGAGCTACTTGGCATCATCGCCCCGCTTGAATAAGCTGGTCAATTTTTGCTTCAAGCTTGTTAAAGCGTTGGTCAATGTGGTCAGTAATTCGTTGAATTTCTGTTTGAGTAACGTTATCACGGGCAATCTCCTCGCGTGTGATGTTAATGAGACGCTCAATGCGTTTGGCATCTTCACTGATGTCTTTGACCTGTCCAAGTTTCTCTCGGATAAAAAACCCAAATATACCCATGATGATTGACAGCCCGGCTGTCCATATAAGATTTGCGTCCATGTCAGCACTTCCACCTTGCTAAAGCAGCCGCCTTGCGGGTAGGCTTGCCTTTTTCATCCTTCATCGGGCCGGGCATACCGGACATCCGAGCGCAGAATGAGTCTTTGCGGGGGCCACCTTGGGGCTGCGGAGCCTTGAGGTTACTGCCCGTAGCTGCATTGTATTTAGCTCTCCCTTTGGCAGTCAAGCCAGCGCCCTTAGACACTGGGAGCTTCTCACCACGGCCAACAGCCAGTGATGGGCCTTTTTTCTTTGTCGCCATTACGCCGCCTTCAACTTAGAGTTGTAGATATTTTCCAGCATAGGCATTACAACCTCTTCGCGGAAATTACGAGTAAATTCATTTGAGCCTACGTGCGGAAGGCTGATGTCCACATCAATGTAAACCTTAAACCCCATCTGGGTAGCCCGATCACAGAACAAGTAGTCCTCGCCCACATACTTGCCATCAACGATAGCAAAGTCAAACACTGCTGACATCTTCTCTGTGGGGGACTTCTCATATGTCCACTCTGGGTGGGCGGCTACCATTTTCTCAATAACGTGACGCTGGATTAACATGAACCCTGTAGGCGCACGCTCAACACGCATCAGTGACCCGTCAAACTCCAGATCGCCATTGGCGTCAAAGTACAGGTCAGCAAAAAAGTTTTGGTCTTTGGCTCTGCGTGGATACGCGCCAGTGGTGATGTCTCTGCTCTGAGCCATCAACCGCAGCATGTCGTCGGCTGTAGCGACTATATCTGCATCAATAAACAACAACTCTGTTGCGTCGGTCTTCAAGAACTCATGCACCAAGGCGTTTCGGGCCATTGTGATGATGGAGCAGTTAGACAGATCGGACAAGATAACCGACACACCAAGACTCATCGCTTTGGGCATAAGCTGCGCCAGAGCAAAAGCAGTCTTGATGTTTAACTTCCCGTCATAGGCGGGGATGCCGATAAACAGCGTCCGCCCAGTCAGAGTTGCTTGTCGGGTTTCAGCCATAGTACACGTTAGCGGATGTTATGTTGGACATGCTTAGGTAGATACCGTTTTTAATCAATATACCCTCGCCCGGAAGCAGCACGTAATTATTGAATACGTCCGCTGCGCCAGTATCGTAACTAGCTACCCACAATGTTGAGTACACCGCTACTGTACCGCCTGCAATTGTGCCGGAGTTTATGTCTGTAACTGTGAAAGTCGAAGACGAAGCCACGGTTATCACGTAGTTGCCGTTTGTGCCTGAAGTTCCGCTTGCGGTTGCAAAAGCAAGCCCAACCACATCTCCGGTAGCTAAACCATGTGCTGTTTTTGTAACAGTAATGGTTGTTGTGCTTCGTGCGTAGGTAGCTGAAACTGGGGCTGTTACGGTGTCAAAAATATCCAACGTACCCGCAGTGGCTGAGCCAACTGTAGAAACAGCTTTGAGCCTATTTCGGCCTAAAACAACAAAACCGCTGTTGTTTAAATGCCCTGATTTAACATCGGTCTGCATCATAATCAATCTCCTTTAAAACGGGGGCCGAAGCCCCCAAGATTAATTACTGCTGTGTAGCGGTTGGAACCAAAGCGCCTGTTGAATCGGCAACAAGGTAGCGGCAAGTGATTTGAACAATACCCGCTGTGCTAGGAGCGCCAGTGGTAAAGGTAGGAGTTGCAACTACGATTACATCAGTAGGGCCGATACCAATTCCGTTGGGAACGGCAGCAGAACTAGCGCCAGCGTAAGCGGTTACTTGCGTAGTTGTCAATGTTGGGCTTTGGCGACCAGCAGTCAAAATGGTCGTTGAAGGGAAAAACAAGTTAGCTGTTGTGCTTGTACCAATAGTCATTACGGCGGCTGTAACAGTGCCAGACAAGGTAGTCAAAGTGTCAACAATAAAGTCAACAATGTGTGCGCCAGCAGGCAAAGTAAAACATGTAATAGGGGCAGCGGAAGTTGCGCCAACCATGTTTAATTGAACAGTCTGAGCAACCATTGTTGCGCCGGTGTTCTGGATAGTGCCAGCGGTAGTACCGGTGGTGTTTTTGACAGTGCCGAGCAGCCAAGGGCCGAGGTGTGTTGCGAATCCCATGATGTTTCCTTCATGCAGTTAAAGGTGCGTCAATCTTGCATGATGTCTGCCGGGACAGTTTGACACACCGGAAAGCCCGGATAACTCAATATACACCAAAAGAAAAGGGGGCGCAAGGCCCCCTCCAACATTCTCTAAAGAATATTTATTAAGCTGAACCGGGCGAACCAAAGGTTCCCAATGGATCAGACCAGCCGAAGCTATAACGCTCACGAGCCTTGTAACGGACGTTGCCGGTATCAAAGTCGCCGTCCATTTTGTTCTCCAGAGGGGAACGGACGAAATGCTTCAGACCGTTAGGTACATCAGTAGTCAAATACCAACCGTTTGTGTCGGTCAGGTAGTTGTTAACTGTGTAGCCTTCAGGGATCGAACCGTTGTTCTTCAAAGCGTTGATGTCGTTGTCAGTTGTACCAACGCGGAGGCTGGTTTCCAACAAACGAGTAGCAACGAATTGCAGAGCCGGAGGAACAATCAGTTTCTTAGGCTTAGCGGCGATCAACAGGCCACGTTCATCTGTCCAAGCAGCGATCTGGATAACGGCGGCTTCCAAAGAAGTCTCGTTCAAATCGGCACCAGTAGATGGGCGGTTGCTGTTAGTGCCACCGGAGATCAGTGGGTGAGCGGTGCTATACAAAGCCACGCCGTCACCACCGAGGTAGCTAGAGCTAAAGCCGTTGTTAATAACCGCAGCAGCCTTGACCTGCTTGGTGTAAGCCATAGCGCGAGCCAGAGCTTTGGTGTAACGAGCAGACAAGCTGTCGTACAAGTTGTCTTCGACCGCTTCTTCAGTGATCGAGAAACCCAAAGCAATAGTTTCGTGGTTATAGCGAGTTGTCCAAGCTTCCTGCGCATTGTCATAAGCAATTGCAGAGCCTTCGTTCTTCACCGGAGCGGCGGAAAAGCCAGACAGCTTGGTTTCTTCTTCGAACGAACGCTCAGACGATTCAGTTTCGTAAATCTCTTTGTGTTGTTCGCCGTAACGTGCGTATTCCATGCCGAACAAAGCGTTCAGGCCGGGGAGCAGTTCTTTAAGTAGTTGTGCGCGTGAAATAGCCATGGTAAGTTACTCCTTAAATACCGGTAGTACTGTTGTACTGGGCGGTGTTGAACTTAACGAGGAACTCGTAGTATGTTGTGGCGGCTACGGTTGGCAAGCCAGTCGCAGTATCGGGCACAACGTCAACAACACGAACGGGAAGCGTATTGGTGGTGTTGGCGGAAGAACCGTCAATGCCGTAATACGAGTCACCAGTGGTGGTGGAACCAACGTTAGCAACCAAAGCCACATTAGAACCAACAATCGCACGGGAATAAGCCGTAGGAGTGGTGGACGCAGCGACTGTAGCTACAACCTTGAACACAGCACTTGGATCATCCACAACAAAAGCCATAGCCAATGCTGTAGTGGTCGATGCGGCGGCAGGATAAGCTTGGCCGTATACGGGCTGGCTCATTGAGTTGATATAAGAACAACCAACCAACACACCAATGATGTTACCGGAATCAGTAGTCGAAGCAGCTACAACGTAGCCGTTTGTGTCCACCTTAACGGTATCACCATTCAGGATTGCAGTAGCGTAAGCCGCTGCCACGGGGATTTGACGGATCGCTCCGGCGTAAGGCAGTCCATCCAATCGGTTGATTGGTTTAAAGCCATACGTCTTGTCAATGGTAGGGTATGCCATCTAAGACTCCAAATATTAAATACCAGAACCGAAAGTGACCTTGGTTCGCTTCTCAGAAAAGAGAGGCATCCGAGGATCATTTTCACGAAGGAAATTATTGTCTACCGAATCCACCTGAGCTTTATTTTGCTGCTCGTAATAACGAGAACGTTGCTCCATAAATTCTGACGGAATACGACAAAGCAATAAACCACCCACTTCAATGCCGCCTTTAAAGCGACCTTCAGCGGAAGCGTGCACCATTAGCTCGGGATATTCATCTGCTTTGCAGGGTTCGTATCCTTCGCGAAACTTTGAAGAGATGTTGCTTGGATCAGCAGTGCCCATGGTACTGATACGCACGTAACGGTGCGTCCAACCCGGACGTTCATCTGGCATGGGAAGAGTTTCAGGAGGACGCCACGCTTCAGGGCGTTGCATTACCTGCCTAGTATCCAATTCACGAGCCATACGATTCTGTGCCTTTACAGGCGTTTGTACTTGATCCATTTTTAACCTCTTTTAAGTTGAGCAACCTGTTTAGCATATTCTTCCAACGGAACCCCAAGACGGCGAGCTATCGCTGCTTCGGATGCCTTCAAGCGAATACGCGTAGGCGGAGTGCTACGTGAGGCCGGAGCCACAACAGTAGCTGGTTTTGTTGCACGGCGTGGAGGTTCATCCTCGTAAGCCGGTTCCGATACCTTTTTCGAAGGGGCATCATCTTCATAGCTCTGAGTATCCTCAAAATACTCAGGAAATCTTCGACGCATTGTAGCGTCTACTCGTTTGTAGTAGTCATCAGTACCTACATACTGAGCACCGAACTCTTTAGCCAGCTTTTGATGCAACCCTAGGGCGGATGCTGTCATTTCAGGCTCGGGGCCAAACCATGTATTTTTTTGCATCCAACGGTTATCCCGTTCGGACACATTTGGCTGATTTGTACTACGTTGTGGTATTTGTACATTATTTTCTCGCGCTTGTAAAGGCCTCATGTTCTGAACTTTGTCTAAATTCAGTGTCGCCTTGGCAACTTCTGCCTGTGCATCTACCACAGCATCGGAGTCTCCAGACTCATAAGCGTCCTTATAACGCTTCTTGGCGCTCTCAAATTCCATCTCAGCGGAACTCTTAGACTGCTCAATGTACGCCCTTGATCCAAGCTCAACTTGTTGTTGCAGTTTCTGGTTGTGCTCCCACAACTGCTTGGTCAACCTTTCAGCCGCCTCGCGTTCACGCAGTGCTTCTTCTTTTGCACGGCGCTCATCGTGGTAGCCACGGGTAAATTTCTTCAAACGGGACTGGACTTTCTCGTCGTAAGAGGCGAGTTCCTCTTCAGTCGGGTCTTCAGGGGGTGTGTCATCGGGCTTGCGGCCACGATCTTTTCGAGGTGTATCGTCTTCAATTTCTACATCAAAGCCGCCATCATCTTCTACGGGTTTACCCTTAGCTTCCTCTTCAATTTCGTGAGGAAACTTGAAGTCATCTTCTTTTACTTCTGCCATGATTTATCCTTTAAGCAGCGCGGGAAATGCCACGCGGGTCTTCAACAACAGCCTCAACCGAATCATCATTTAAGATGCGGAACTCTCGGCCATGAATTTTCAGGCGGGTGCCTGAATTGGGGCGGACGATAATAAAATCACCCTCTTTGCAACTCGGCCCACTAGGGAACCGGGTGGTATCTTTGTAGCAGTCAGGCCCAAGCTTGACGACAAAAAGCACGGGGGTCAGCACTTCTTCGTAGTGCATGGCTTGGCTAGATTTAATAATCCCAGCTTCGCTTTCTGCGTACTCCTGCATAGCTTCTGGAACCACACATAACATGTGAAACCTTTTTGGGTCAGGCAACTGCTTGGCTTTATCTTCGTCTGTTTTATTAAGCACGCCAGACAAGTCCACGGCAGCGACGTCAAATTTAATCATCGGATTTTTCCATTTTTTGCACAAGGTCGTTAATGATTGCCTCTGCTTGCGATAGACCTTGGATTAGCCCGCAGAGGTTTTTGTATTCAGCAAAGTCTTTTACTCCACCGCTTTTTACTGCGGCTTCATAAGAATCTCGCTGACCCACAATTTCTTTGGCGATGTACGCCAGCATCTTGTACTCGTTCAAGTATTTTCCTTTTTAGGCCTATTTTGAGACGCCATTTGAGCGCGATGTTTGGCAATATCAATACCCAATTTAGTGCCTTCAAGCTGTGTTTGTTTTTGAAGCTTTTCTTTAGCAGCAGTGGCGGTTGCGCCAACTTGCATAGCTGCAATTTCTTTCTGCGCCGTAATGCGAGCCTGCTCAATCTGCATCTGCTGGGCTTTTGCTTGCATATCAGCTTGCTGTTTCTGCTGCTTGAGTTGAAGCTCTTGCATCTTGATCTGCAACTCTTGTTGTTGCATCTGAACAATCGGGTCTTGCTGCTGTTGCTGCGCTTGCTGTTGTGCTTGTTGGGACTGAGCCTGTTGAGCCATGCGGGTTGACGCCTGTGCAGAAAGCTGAGCAACCTGCGCCGCTATCTCCGGGGTCATGTTTTTCTCTTGCTCCTCTGTTGGTAACAGGAGGCCCACAGTCTGCTCAATCTCCTTGCGGTAGGCAAAGGCCAAGTGTTCATTGATGTGAGCTTGCATAGCAGCGACGAGTGCCTGCCCTTGAGGAGTCTTTTGAATCAAACTCATGATCTTGGGGTTCTGCAACAATGAAGTGTGCACCGCAATGTGGGCCTGATGATCCTGCTCTATAAACGCCTTTGCAGGTTTGCCAGTCAACACGTTCTGGTTCTCTTGCACTGGGTCTGTTGCTTTTGCATCGTCCTCAATCGGGATCAACTTAGCAGCGTTCTTAATGCCCAGTATCTCAATCATCTGACGATGTAAAAGTGGCAAGTTGTACAGTTGAGGCGCTGTCTGCGCGAGTTGAAGTGCCGCTTGATACTGCACAATCTTCTGCGCCATTGTTGACGCATTCGGATCACTCACTGGGATCACAGCAACCATGTCGTAGTCAGACTTCTTGGCACGGCGTGAGCCATCCACTGGCTCGTAGTCATACTCTTCTGGTGTGTAGTCAGCGATGATGGCTTTGAGCAAGCGGAACTCTTGGCGCATCGAGTAGTGCATCCGCGCTTGAACCGCCCCCATCACTTTCAACGTCCGCTCAAGAATAGCGAGAGTTGTACCTACTGGAGCTTGAGCACTCATGTCGCTCACGTTCATATCACCAGCAGAGGCAAACTGACGGCCCTCCTGCACGATGTTCTGGAACAGCGCAAACAGAACTTGGCTTGGCTCTTTGTATGGCAGAGGCAAGATGTTGTCACGGATGGAGCCGCTTGGCACATCGACATCACGGAACTCTCCGGGTGCAATTGGAGTGTCGTCACCCTTGACTCGCAAGCCACGTGACTTCAAGCCACCGGGTAAGTTTGACAATGTGCCAGCGTCCACCAACTGACGAATCAGCATGGTCGCGCTCTTAGCGTATCCGCCAATCAAGTGGATCAGACCATACCCATAAAACCCAAAGCCCGGGATGTATTGATAGTGTACAAAGTGCTGGCGCTTCAGGTGCAGTTCATCACCCTCGTACCAATTGCGGCGGATGGCCAAAATCTTAGTTGTCGCCTTTTCTACCGTCACCACGTACGGAAGTGCGATGCCAGTCTGCTCTCCATCTTTGTCCGTATGCTCGTAGCCCTTCAAGTCTAAGTCCACGTGCATCTCAAGTATTCGATACCTGTCGTCCTGCACCGCTGACATGCCCATCTCTTCAGCCTTTTGACGCTCAATATCATCGAGCTCACTCGACGGATCACCCAAGTCCACATCACTATAAAACCCAGCCTCTTGCAGCTTAGTAATTTCATTCTCAGTCTTACGCATCACGTGCGTGACTCGCTCGGCACGCTCCATGCTGGACGCGCCATAGGGAACAACAATGTCCTCAGCGGGGATAAACATAGCAACTTGACGGCCAATGCTCGGGTCATAGTAGACCTTCTTAAACGCAGAGCCTGCGAGTGGCAAATTCCACAATAACTTCTCATGCTCTGGGCGGTACTCCTGCATCACCTCAGTAAGCTGGTAGTTCATGTCCTCGCGCACGCGGGCAGATGCGTCTTCTTTTTCTGGGGTGTCTTTCCCCAAGATTTGCGTCTTTACTGGGCCAGCGGCGGGGAACGTCTCCATGATGCCTTCGCTCTGGAACCTAACCACGGACTCAGTAAGCATCGGGTGAAACACACCGCAAGCGCCACTCCAAGGCTCTGTTCTCTCCTCGTATTTCAAACCCAAGAGTTTCAAGCCGTCAACGTAAGTCTTGATCCAGTCTTTGCGGTCATTGATGTCTTTAGAGAACTCTTCGACCAACTCACTACCAAGCGAGTCCAACTCACTGTCCGCCATGAAGTCTGCAAGGTTGGCATCAAAGTCTTCATCGCCTGTTTCTTCTTCAGGCGCAATCTGTACTTCAATATCACCCATGCGCATCGTTACGGACTCTGGGTCTTCGATCTCAACCTCAAACGCGGAGTCCATCCCTTGGTCAAGGCCCATAGGCGCTGCGTACAAACTTTTGTCCATTGAACTTGTTGCCATTTTTAATCCTTAAACTGTGTAGAACCGCTCGCGGCGGTGGCCTTTAAACCATTGAATATCTTCAGGCTCGTCGCTTGGTAAGCGCAAGAACCCGCCCTGACGGAAGCGCATAAGCGCTAAAGTTGTCGCGTCAACCAAGTCATCATGCTCGCCTGACGGGAATGCTGCAACCTCGTCCACTAACTCTTCTGCCCAACGAGTCTGTGGAACCCACACTTTCCCGCTTGCAATTATGTCTGAGACTGAGTTCAAACGGGCAATTTTGTCCTGCCCCTTACCCGGCGTGTACTCCTGCACAGGTATGCCCATGGCACGCAGGTCATAGATCAGTGGCGCACCGGATGCTTTTTTCTCCACAATCAGCGAGTCAGGCTCGTACTCTTTGTACTCTCTGAGCACATCGCGCTTGAGCTCCGGGAACTCCACACGCTTCTTATATGTGTTGAGCAAAATGATGTTGGGCGCGAAGTTATCTTCCTCACAGTTAAAGATGCCCCACGTTGTGCCAGCCGAATAGTCAGCCCTCTGGGTTTTCTCAAACGCTGTGTCCCAAGACTGGAGAATGTAGTCACAGATCGGGGGGCTATCTTTCTCCCACCACTTCCACCAGTCGCGCTTAACAATAGCGGACTCATTACCGACAGGATTTTGCTGATACTGAGCCTGCCACTTGGAATTGGGCAACTCTTCCCGCAGTGCCGAGAGCTCTTCGATGTTCCAAAACTGAGGCCATAGGGGTTTACCCGAAGGTAAAATAGCCGGAAATTCGATCACTTCCCACTCTTCACCCGACCTCTGGGCCGCGCTTTTAATCACTTGGCCAGTCAAATCTCGCTGAGCCCAGCGTGTCATAACGATAATAATCGCCCCACCCGGCTGCAAACGCTGGCGCGGGCCTGATGTGTACCACTCATACACCTTATCGTAGACCTCTGGGTTGCTTGCGGCCATCGCCGCCTCTTGTTCTGAGTGCGGGTCATCAATAATCAGCAGGTCAGCGCCCTTACCTGTCACTGTACCGCCCACACCAATCGCAAAATAGTCACCACCCTTGCTGGTGTTCCACCTTCCAGCAGCTTTTGAGTCCGCTTGGAGCGCTAAATTGGGGAAAATCTCGCTGTAGACCTCAGAATCCACCAAATTTCGCACTTTTCGACCAAATCCAACCGCTAATTCACCGGTATTGGAGCTTTGGATCACCTTTTTGTGCGGGAACTTGCCCAAAAACCAAGCAGGTAGCAAGTAAGAAGCAAATTCAGACTTGGTATGACGAGGGGGCATGTTGATAATAAGGCGTTTGCAAGTTCCATTGGCTACCCTTTCAAAAGCTTCGGCCATTCTCTTGTGGTGTGCACCCGAGATGAAGGAAGGCCAGACTCTTTCCACAAACTTAATGAACTTTTCTTGGTAAAGTTCCCGATCCTTCAACTTTTCCAATCGAATAAGCTGCGCTTCCAGCACGCGCAGGTCAGACTCCGACAGCTTGCCGGAGGCAATTACGTCTTCAATATCTTTAAGCAGTAAGCTCATCAGTGTCGTTGCCCGGAGTGCTAATATCTGTTGCGCCTAAGTGCGTATCCAGATCATTTAGAGGAACTACGTCCGTAACATTAGCATTCATTAAACGTTTGATGCGTTCTTTGATGGAATCTTCGAGCCCTTTGCTCGTGGTGTGGTGGACTGTAATCTCACTGCGTTCAGTGAACAAACCGATGTCAGAATGCTTGCCCAGTAACTCAAGCGCTTTGAGTTCTAGCTTGGGATCACCGCAGTCGGAAATCTTTACCAGCCTGTTTGTTATATATGTGCGGGCCTGCTGGACATCCGCAAACGCTTGGAAGTCGAATTGTTGTACAAGAACTGAAGCAGCCTTAGCCTCAGCCGCACTGGGTACGTGCCTAGGAGTATTTGGTTTCTCGGTGCCTTGAATTAGCCCTGCTGCTTTGTGCAGATCAGAATCATCGTAATCAATACAGCCGCCTAGCTCGTCGATTAGGTTTGCAGTATTTACAGCAATGGCTATACCGTCCTTGTGAGTCTTGGGCTGCTCATCGGACATATCGAACGGTAGCGGGTGCTCCGTTGTGGGTTGAAGTTCAATCATGGCACTCCGTAAAGAGGGGTGTTGGTGGTTGAGTGCGTTCAGGGCTTATTGATTCCTCGCATCTCGGCCCCATGATCCCGTTACATCGCGTCATGCCCGGAGCCCACCAACAAGCAGAATGTAACAGCGTTTCTAATTTTTTGCAAAAATTTTTTTTGACTGGCCTTTTTATTTAGTACCGGGGGGTGTTTCTAAAGCAGTGTTACAAAAAAGCTGGTAGGAGGTGATCGGTTGTGCAACTCACTGTGTATGGATCCTAGGGACTCCTTTCTCAGAATTTGGGTGGGTGGGGTCGGTCGGGTCGGCGAATCTAACAATTGTTAGCCCATTGGCCCCCCATTTAATTCATTTATTTATTGGGTTGACCTTATATTAAATTGTGATACAATATAAACATGCACCGCGATATTGTGGTGCATCCACCTAGGGGTACTAGGTAACATGTTAGAAGGTTAGATTATGTCAAACGTTATTACAGTCGGTGAATTCGATTCTTCCATCTTGGACAATGCACGTGCCGCATTAGTCGGTGAAGTCACAAAGACTGGTGACCTCATTGCATCGTATGCGAAGGTATTGTGTGAGGTTTTTAACCGCAAGGATACCGAAGGCAAAACCATTGCCGCATGGTTTGACTTGAAGGGCAAAGACGCTAAGGGTATTAAAGACGAACGTGCCAAGTTCGTTAATGCAATGATGGATAAAAGCCCAAAGTTTATTAAGTCGTCCATTGTTGACGCCAATGGAAACCTTCAGCGTAAGCCTACGGCAACAGTAGACACATATTGGGCACGTGTAAAAGAAGCTAGCGGTTTTGTGGCCAATGGTAAGGTTTCCGGTTCAACTGACGTTGACGCAAAAACAGCAACAGAACTTAAGACAATGATTAACCGGATTGAAAAGGTTGAATCAGAAGGTGGAGATTGCCATGCTAGCACTATCCTTGACAACCTTAAGAACAATTATTTTGTTTTGGTCGGTGAAGCATACGACGCTAAGAAGTAAGTAACCACAGAGCCTAGGGGAAACCCTAGGTTCTAACATTTGTTAGATTTAGCCCGCTTCATGCGGGCTTTTTTTCGTCTGAATCTAACATTTGTTAGCTAACGTTCTCTTTTTCAAAAGTCACGTATTATCGTTTGGCCTCAAAATATTTGGGTCTGAGAACTTTTCCCTGCACCAGTTCTCTGTGCGGGGGCAGGGTTAAGCGTAGCCTTTGGTATCGGTTTGCAAAATCCACGTAGTCACCTCGGTACACACGTATTGGTTAGACTGAGAACTTTTCCATGCACCAGTTCTCTGTGCGGGGGCAGGGTCTAACAAATGTTATGGATCGGCGTTACGCTTTTTCGGTAATGTTAAAGTTTAACACGCGTAAGTCGTTGATTTTAAAGGGATGTTACATGTTACGTTATTTTCAAAGTGTGTGTGGCGGTTGGAAAGGTTGCGCAAGCCGCCAAGAGCAATACGTACCACATATTGTTTCAGCTAGGCCATATATATAATATTCAAAATTCTTTAACTTTATAACTTAACCCCGTTTTTCTTTCCTAACCCATTGATTTAATTGAAGTTCATATTGTTACATGTCAAATGTTTTGCTCATAACATTCTGCAACATTACCCCCATTTTCCGTAACACAACCACACCCCAACCTGCTCACCTACCCACTGCTTTTTTATCCCCGATCACACCCCCTAAAACACTTGACATATCTATAACTTTGTGGTATAATATAAGAGTGGGCGGGGGAAATCATTCTTGTCGTTAGGTTTTGCCGCCAAACCCAACCCACACAGGCAACTCCTAACATTTGTTAGATTATTAGAAAGGCTAGATATGTCCGATTGGAAGCAATGCCGCGAGTGCGGCGATGATGTGCACATTGAGCGATGGGCGTTGGGCTACCGCCACTGCTTATTCTGCGGTGAAGAAGCCGCAAGGACTGAGCGCATGAGTTGGTGCGTAGTCCAAGAGTATGGTAAGGGTAACTACCAACTCGTTACACCTGCGAGCGCACGTACAACGCTCAAACAGACTAATCAAAAGGAGATACGCACATGAAAAACCACAACTTAAAAGCCAATACAAATACCGCGCCTGACAACAATGCGGTGCATGAAGCAGTCTCGTTCTATTGGGGCGAGCGTTGCGCCGACTACAAAAAGGGATGCCCCACTTGTGCGGCTTGGAAACAGTACGACAATTTTGCCAATCTAACAAATGTTAGAAAGTGGGGCAAAGCAGTTAAGGAATACCAAGAACCACAAGCGCACCATTGGGTTGTGTTGCGCCTAGCGAAGCAGTTGTTTAAAGCACACAAGGGGCATAACAGAAACTCAGGGCTGAGTACGATGTGGTTACTCAGGGAAGTTGGCGGCAAGCAATTGCTTGCGATGATTGACCAATTGCATGCTGAAGAAGGGACAAAACCATGAGCAAATACACCTTTTATATTGCCGACACCAACGGCAAGCGCACCCTTTGGGAAGGCCTCAGCTTCAAGCGGGCTAGGGATATGCACGCCTATACAGCGGCGAGTCTACCGGCTAATGTTTGCGGTCACGGTTGGTACGAGGAGTCCTGCCCGTTGCAGTTCACAACCCCAGACACAGAAAATCTAACAATTGTTAGCGAAGGAGCAGAAATATGAAAACATACAACGTAGAACTGAAACGCACAAGTTACATCATGGTGACGGTGGAGGCTGAAAACGAAGACGAAGCGGATCGCCTTGCGTGGGAAGAAGTAGAGCGCGGTCGTTCAGACATCAACGATGCGCTTTGGGAGTTGGAGTCGATCGAGGAGTTAACCCAATGAAAGTCCTACGGGTAAACAAGGTTACGCCCGTAACCCAGACCGACTACCTGCGCATGCTCGGTGAAGCCATGGTTCAGGTAGAAACTAAGAACCCACTGACTACTAGCGCACAAGAGCGCAAGGAGTTACAAACTGCGCTGATGGACACATTGGCACGCAAGGGAGAGATGGAATGAAACTGACACCATGGGAACGAATTGAGCGTGTGATCTTCCTTCTCTGCGCAATAGGTGTAGCCCTTGATCTTTATTATTGGAGGCCGTGAAATGTTAGAAGCAAGCATGAAGATGAAACTGTTCTTCACACAAAGACCGTGGGAGAACGAGCCCGACAGGGCTGAGTGGGTGCACGAGAACGGAATGAAGTGCCGCATCGTGAGGAACCCAATCACCGGAACCCTTTGCGGATACGTAGGTGTACCGAAGGAGAACATGCACTTTGGCGCGGGGTACGATGAAATCGGCACTAGCGATCTGGATGTACACGGAGGGCTGACGTACTCAGAGATGGGGGACGATGGCTATTGGTACTTTGGGTTCGACACTGCGCATAGCGATGACTTCTCGCCCAAGATTGTTGAGCACCTGATCGAAGCAGGGAGGAAAGACTTTACCTTCTATCAGAGCTGCGACTACAAGACTTGGGAGTACGTGAATAGGGAAATTGAGTTTCTCGCCGAGTGGTTAGCGAGGGACTGACGATGAATAACTTACAAGGAGAACTAACAAATGTTAGCTAGATACTACGTGACAGGGTGGAGCAACAGGTTCAGCAACTGGATTGCCGAGCACATCGAGTCGAAGAACATGGTGATGGCGAAGGAACGGTTCACGACCAAGTACCCCACACTGAAGAGAATCAAAGCATACAAATTGGCGCACGAGCTTGCTCGGGACACCAAACTGAGGGGGGAGAACTGACCTGAACGTACCACCGAAAACACTTGACATACCCATAACATTGTGGTATAATATAAGTTGGTATGGATAATTGTGTCCGTATCAGCGTAGGTGTAGATGTAAAAAAAGTGCAGAGTAATCTGCAAACATTCAAACCTAACAAATGTTAGAAATCATCAGAGTAATTAGAAGGAACCATTCATCATGGCTGAAATCAATTTTGGTAAGAGCATCACGCTCAAGCAAGCGGCTAACCTTATCCGCACAAACCCAACGACCCGCTTCCTGTTACAAGGCGAGCCCGGCATCGGTAAGTCTTCCCTGTTGGAGAGTATTGCCAACTCCCTTGGATACGAGCATGCGTATATTGACGTACCCAACATGGACTTGGGCGACATCGCAATGCCTGTGATCGACCACGACACCAAGACCACACGCTATTATCCCAATGCACGATTCAAGATTCATGAGAAGAAGCCGTTGGTCATCATGCTTGACGAGTTCACCAAGGGTGCCGACCCAGTTAAGAACATGCTGCACCCCATGCTTGAGAAGGCAAACCCGCGACTCGGTGACATAGCATTGAACGAGCCAAACAACCCACCGACTATCGTGTTTCTCACAGGTAATCTAACGACCGACGGGGTAGGCGACTCCCTCAAAGCACATAGCCGTAACCGACTTGTACCGGTGACGATTGCGAAGCCCGATGCCGAGCAGTGGATCGAGTGGGCTATCGCTAAGGGTCTTGAGCCAGAGGTAATTGCATGGGTGAATCGTTTCCCGCAAGTATTGGCAAGCTATACCGATGCGGCGCAAGGTGACAACCCCTACATTTACAACCCCCGTAAAACTCAGCATGCTTTCGTATCCCCACGCTCATTGGAGACAGCGAGCAACATCGTGGGTACACGCAAAGACAACGACCCTGATTCGGTGATTGCCGCATTGACAGGTGCGATTGGTGAATCCGGTGCGCGTGATATGCAAGCGTACATCGAGTTCTCAGATCAATTGCCGACATGGGAAGCAACGGTAAAAGACCCTAAGAATACGAAGGTACCGACAAGCTCAGGTGCATGCGCCATTGTGGTGTTCGGTGCGATTGCGCGTATCACCAAAGAGACTATCAGTCCGTTCATGGAGTACTTGGAGAGATTCGATGCCGAGTGGCAAGCCGTGTTCGCTATCAACATTGCGAAGAATCCCGCTAAGCAACAGGTTGCTTTCCACAGCAGTGCGTTCAAGGCTTGGGTTGTTAAGAACCAAGACCTGCTCTGATACATCTAACAAATGTTAGGAATGAACGGGACAACAGCGAGGGACTTGAAAAAGCCCCGCTACTTAATGCAATGGGTGACCACGATGGATTCGGATACTGGTCACTTACAACTACTTGGGTACTGTATTCGAGACAACGATTCATTTGGTTGGAAGACAGTGTTCGAGCATACCGACAAGGTTGTGTGCGAGAAGGTAGCAAACATATTAAACGAAGGAGAAGGTAATGGGCTATCGAAGTAATGTTATGGCGGTGTTCTACACCTACGAACCTAATGAGTTCCCTGCGATGAAGTTATTCATTGACGAGAACATACCCGAGTGGTTCAAAGATGAAGAGTTCATGAGTACGTTTGAGAGGACAGATAACTTGCAGGGTATCAAGTTCTACTTGACAGATGTGAAGTGGTACGAATCCTATTCTGACATACAGGGATTCGAGCAAGCGTTGAAGAAGTTCGAGAAGTTAGCCGACGAGGGCAACAAATGGTATTGGGAGTTCGTGCGTCTAGGAGAGGAGGTGGAAGACATAGAGGAGAGGCGTAGCTATCAAGCCGATGGCTTGCTTCATGTAGTTAGAAGTATTGAGTGTGGTTTTTAAACAACGAAGGGTAACAAATGTTAGAAGAAAGAAAAGTTCAGAAGGCCAAGATCACTTTGATGCGTAACCCAATGTTCGCGTTGTGGTCTGGCATCTTGATGGTTGGTCGTACGAGCGTAGTGGACAACATGCCGACTGCGTGCACTAACGGACGGGATGAGAAGTACGGACGCAAGTTCGTTGCTGACCTGAAAGACAACGAGTTGAATTTCGTGGTGCTTCACGAGAATCTGCACAAGGCGTTCCGTCACTTGACTACGTGGAAGAAGTTGCACGATGAGAATCATCGGCTGGCTAACGCCGCTTGTGACTACGTGATTAACCTCAAGCTGAAAGACCTTGACCCAAGCGAGAAGGTCATTGCGATGCCCCGCTTCAAGGACGGAGAGATGAAGGGCAAGATCATGGGCCTGATAGATGAGAAGTATCGCGGCATGCACGCCAAACAAGTGTTCGACCTACTGAAAGAGGAGCAGAAGAAAGGCAAAGGGAATCCTTGTGAAGACGGGGATAGTGGTGGGATTCCCACTAATGGGGATGGGAATGGTGAAGGGTTCGATGAGCACGATTGGGATGGTGCCAAAGAAATGACCGAGGTAGAGAAGAAGGAGCTTGAGCGTGAGATAGATCAGGCTATCAGGCAAGGTGTAATGGCGCATCAAAAAATAGCGGGAACTAACGCAGGTGGATTGGATCGTGACTTGCTTGACTTGCTTGAACCCAAGGTCAACTGGCGTGAGATGTTGCGTGAGTTTGTGAAGTCCACATGCCATGCAAAGGATACGTCCTCATGGCGTAGGGTTAACCGTAGGTTCTTATCTATGGGTACGTACATGCCTAGTCTCATCGGTGAGAAGGTAGGTCATCTGGTTATCGCAGTAGACACATCGGGTTCTGTTGGTCAGGAAGAGTTGTCCGAGTTCCTAACAGAAGTTAGGGGTATCGCAGAAGAAGTTAAGCCGAGCCAAGTGGACTTGATCTATTGGGACAGTGAGGTTGCCGCGCATGAGGAGTACACCGAGAACATGGTGAGCGACATCATCAACTCGACTAAGCCCAAAGGCGGCGGAGGGACTTCACCGTCCTGTGTATCAGAGTACCTGAAAGCGAAAGCGATTGAGCCTGAGTGCATCATCGTTCTTACGGATGGGTACGTGGGTAGCGATTGGGGTAGTGATTGGACAGCGCCCGTGTTGTGGGCAATCGTAGGAGGTAATGATGTCATTGCGCCAAATGGTAAGACAGTCCACGTTAAAGAATAAGTTTGATCGTTTGTTTATAACATTTGTTAGGAGTACGCACATGGTAGTAGTTGATATCGGGTATCGCAAGCTGGTGATGCCCAAAGAGCAAGCGATGATGTTAGCTGAGTGCTTGCAAGCCGCAGAGGTATACGAGGAGAAGTATTGGAATGAAGAGAAGCGCAGAGAGAAGGGAATGGAAAACCCATACACGTACCACGTGTACCCCAACGAATCCAACTTCTCGATGCACATCATCAGTGACCACATATATGCAATGGCAAAGTTGGCGGGCAAACCCGCTAAAGATTAACTTAACTGGAGAATTGAAATGAGTATCAGCGCATCAGCAGTGTTAGTGGAATTGAACATCAGCGTTTGGCCTGCATCAAAGATTGATCGGGAGGTGACGAGCCAAGTCAATGCAAACGCATCGGCACACAAAGACGCATCGCAGACTAAAAAGAATCTGTTTGCGGGTACAAGCCTACGAGCAGACATTGAGAAGTTCGCGGCAAGAGTGCGGCTTTACAACAATCAGCATACGTTGCCATGGGCAGACAAGGGTGAGCGCATGTTGCCAACCAAGCTGTTTATGGAATCGAAGCAGACTATGAACGGGTACGAGCGTACGTTCAACATGTTGTGCGATAACTTCTTTGACGAGTACGAGACTCTGGTGCGGGACGCACAGGTAAATCTGGGTTCGCTGTACAAAGCCGAGGACTACCCGCCACTGGAAGAAGTGCGTAGTAAGTTTGCGTTCCGTTGGATCATCAAGCCATTGCCCGAGGCCGGTGACTTCCGGTTAGACATACCTGCGAATGACTTAGAGGAGATGCGGCTGGCCTATGAAGCACAGTATTCGGAAAAGCTGGCCGAAGCGATGCGCACACCATGGGAGCGCCTGCATGAAGTTCTGTTGTCCATGTCCAAGAAGCTGGAAGACTCAGGCGATTCTAAGAAGCGGTATCACGACTCGCTGATTAGCAACCCGTTGGAGTTGTGCGACCTCTTGACAAAACTGAATGTCACTAACGATCCTAAGTTGGAGGATGCACGTAGGCAAGTAGAACTAGCGATGCTTGGGACAGACATCGAGGAAGTTAAAGAAGACGCAACTGTGCGCGAGAGTTTGAAGTCCAAGGTCGATGCGATCTTGGGTAAGTTCGAGTGGTAATCAATAACATTTGTTAGGAGTAGATGAGCATGAGTATGAAGACATTGCAGATGAGTAACGTATTGCTTCACCCAGACATGGAGAAGTACAGGAGCGAGTTAACTAGCGTGTACCAACTGATTGATCCAGTAGTTAGCCGACTGGCTATGCTGAATCCGCTTTGGACATTTATAGCTACTAGCTACCTAGGTGTAAGCAACGGAAGAGCGGCGTCAGTGTTCGAGGTTAAGTTGGACGGTGAAGTGTTAGGTACGATAAGCACATCGTACATGGGGCAGAAGGGACGAGTGATCTGTATCAGCAACGACCGTATTGGTAAGGCTAGAACGCGATCAAGCAACTACCGGACATCCGATGCAGACAAGGCTATCGTCACGGCGAAGAAGATGTTCGGCAAGATGAACCCCAACGAGCGTATAGCTAAGGCTAAGGAAGCAGCCGAGCGTGTGGTGACCCGAGGTGCGTGGAACAAAGACCGTGAGCGTTCTACCCATAGGGAAGTAGTCCAAACGGAGTTGATTAAGTGGGCTACGACTACGGGGTTCCCTATGTTCATGGAGTACATAGAGAAGGAAGCCCTCCCATCAATAGCACATAAAGTTAGGACTGCTAGAGAACGACTAGAGGCTACCAACGTAGAGATGAAGACCATCGAGCAGGTGCAGAGTAATTTTGCTGATGGCACAACTGCGTTAGTAGTCAAAGACTCTGGTAAGTACTTAGTTCGGATTGGTGACAATGTAAACCTATACGATGATAATAGCCTCCCTGTTGATATGCGTATGAAGATAGGCATGCTCAAGTTGGTGGAGAACGAGCAGTACATCACCGACATGGGTTGCAAAGTAACCGATGAAATCTTTGTACTATTGGTAAGCTAACAAATGTTAGATATGGAGAACAAAATGGAAGAGTTGAGATACCACTCACGAGCAATCCCCCTGCGAAGTTGCAATGACCCCAAGTTCAAGTGGGTTGGAGCCGCTTCTACTGACGTACGCAGAACATGGCGTAAGGCACGGCTACTTATTCGCTTGACGAAGGGAGCTGCTTATGAAGGCCGTACTTGAGTTCACGTACCCACAAGATGAACTCAAACTCAAACATGCGCTGAGGGGTGAAGAGTATTACCTTGCACTGGTTGAGATAGACAGAGTGTTGGCAAACCCACGGCAGTTCGGGGATAGAGCCGACATGCTCGACAGGATTAAATATATTTTGGAAGGAGTAGTAGAAGATGAACGGGTTTAAAACACACAACCTTGACATTGGGAGTAACCAACCTGTACACAGGTACAAGCTATGCAACAAGTGCGAAGAGATGAAGCCCCCCGAGGGGGGAGTGGAGATGTCATCGACACGATGGTTGTGTACGGGGTGTTGGTCAAGCAGAACATCATTGAGGAGTTTGTTAAATGACAACCGGAATTGAAGAACTGAAGCTAGAACAGAAACGCAAGGGGCGGGGATTGGGAAAGAAACCCGCGCTTTGCAATACGAGTTTGCGTCTACCGCATGAGGTGATGGATTATTTCAACACCAATTTTGCGTACACAAAGCAAGCCAAGATGCGTGAGATTCTTACCCAATACGTTACTAACCAAACAGGAGTTAAACCATGATAAAGAAGATGTCAAAGTCAGCGCAAATCCGCAAGTACGTTGCGGCACATCCAAACGCTAAGTCCAGAGAAGTAGCCGATGCCTTGGGGGTAAAGAGTGCCTACGTATATTCAGTTATATGGGCGGCAAAGCAAAAAGCCAAGGTAGCGAAGAAGAAAGTCACGACCGATAAATCTA
>Ga0114968_10000788_pt1 | contig 23880 bp, 28 predicted proteins | sample M_130807_EF_Meta_FD_87020 | JGI IMG/M metagenome (GOLD analysis project Ga0114968, IMG submission 87020) | Freshwater microbial communities from Lake Montjoie, Canada to study carbon cycling - M_130807_EF_MetaG | ecosystem: Environmental > Aquatic > Freshwater > Lake | place: Lake Montjoie... | reverse complement strand
ACGTTCATTGTTGTATTTATTACTTGTTTAATCTTTATATAAATAAGGAGATACTATCAATTTTTATTTTTTAATAATAAAATTTTAATAAAATTTACCATCTTTCTAATGGTAATTTTTTAATGGTAAAATTTACTTGTAAAGGGGTTCGTTGTAATTTATATATATGTAAAATATATATTTTATATAATTATGGGATCCCAGAAAACTTTGACGAATGAAAAATTTAAACATTGTAACAAGGAATTTCAAATATATAAAACAAAAAAAGGTGCAAAATTAATAAAAATAAATAATAATTATGTTAATATTAATGACGTTTCTATCGTTTCAAAAATAAATAATAAGCAATGCAACGATATTATCGAAGAAAATATTAATGAATTAAATAATATGGATATTAATGATAATAGGAGTATTGTTATTAATGATAGTATCGATGGAGAAGAATATATTATTATTTAAGTTTATTTGTTGTCTTCTTCAACTTTGAATGATAATATAACCAAAAATGTTAGAAGTGATTTTGAGAAATTATTTACATCAATATTAGTTAATAGATAATATTCATTGTATTTTTTAATAGCATTGTCAATACCGTACCATACTAAAATATTATTCATATCGTATGCTGATATACTATCAATACGGTCATCTATAAAATCTATTAAATCTTCAACTAATACTAAATGTTCTTTATTGCTATTACATTCGCAATAGCACATATTCTCATGGATATTTTCGCAAATATCGTATAAACTTTCGTGAATATTTTCATCCATTACACAATTGAACATTGTAATCTAATTTATGTTTTATGTATTAATCTAATTATAGATGATATTATCAATTTTTAATTTTATATCAACACAAAAAATAAAATGAAATTATGATATTATTTTGTATATAGAATATATTGTAATAAGTATAAAAATACTGTAAATATTATAATATTAGTATTTGCATCAAAGTTTGCAAGATATGATGCAATTAATCCAATAGCAATAACCATAATACTATCTCCAATAATTGCACCATATGATATTTCGTTTGCATAATCCTTAAAAATATCAATCATTTCACTTGCACCTCGTGGAATTATGCTAAAAATTATATAGAATAATATATCGTGTATTATTTGTATAATTAAAAGAACTATTATAAAATTAATGATTGAAAATTTATCAAAAATATAATAATATATTCCCCTTGCAATGATTACAAATAAAAAGAGAACCAATACATCTGCTAATACAGCTGATAAAAGGAACTTTTTATACCATATCTGTAAATATTTACTTGGTATAATATTTGCATATGATAAAACAATACCAATAATATCAACGACGAGGATTGCCGTAATTATTGGTAAATAATCATCAATATTATCGAACTTTGATATATCTTTGAACATATCTCTATACTATAAATAATAAAAAAATATATAACATGTATTATTACTTATTACTTTCCTTATTACTTATTATTTAAGGCTCTCGCGAAGTCGTAGTCCATCGTATCTGGTGTAAGAACAAAATGCGTCGGGTCATAAGTATGATTTTCGTAATATTCATAGTATCCAAAATAATCAACAATATAGAAATATTGGTCACAATAATCTAAATAATTTTGAATGTCGAAACTATCACCTTTCCAATTCTCATAATTGTAAATATATTCTTTGAATTCAAGAACAATAAGTTCTCTAAAACCATCAAGCACATTCTCATTTTCTTTCTTTAAGCCATCTATAATATTATCATAATGATTTATAATATTAAATTCCTCTTCGTCAACTTCGCTAATATTCTCTTGATTTAAGAACCGTTTCTTTTTTTTATAGATTATGCTGTTAAATACAACATCATTGATTTTTTCAAAATATTCGCGTGCCTTAAATCGGTAATAACTCAATTTAATATTCTTATTCGTTCTTGCAACTTTACAAGTGCATGCAACAATATGTGCCTTTTTTACAGCGATGTCTGTAAATACTTCCTCGTTCGTAAATATAAGTTCGCACATAAGTTCGTAGTTAATCTCGTTGGTCATCTTTGTTCTTGCGCTGCTGCTGCTTCTTGCCTTCCTTTGCTGTTCTTGCCTTCTTTGCTGATTTGTTATTTCGGTTGATTGTCTTCTTTGTTTGGTTCTTAAATAATAAACAAAGGGAATTTAATCATATTTTATAAAGATTATTGCAAAAAAGAACAAATTTATTCTAATAAAAGTAAATCTATTATATATGTTATAATTTTTTTTAAAAAAATTAAAAAATTGATTTTGAATTTTGAAATTATAATTAAGAGCAAAAACTGAAGAACACAAGGAATATTTGAAAATCGATTCACGCCCTCGAACAACCCAAAAATGGCCGAAATTAATTACGAACTTATGAGAGAAATCTTGTTTACAAACGAGGAAGCATTTACAGACATCAATATAAAGGAGGCAAAGATTATATTGCGCACTTGTAAAATTGCGAGAACGAATAAGAATATTAAATTTATTTATGACAAATGCAAAATAGATATATATTATAAGCAAATAATGTTTTTATCAATAAAAAAAGCAGAAAAGGAATTTAATGAAAATATACTCGATGAAACATCCGGTGCAACGAACTTAAATATCAATAAAAAATACAAAAGAAAAGTTTATAATATAATAATAGGTTTATTGAAAGAGAATGATGATGTAGTTGAAGGTGTAAAAGAAAAATTAGTTGCAGAACAAAAGAAAAATATTAATAAATATTTTATAAAACTTCATGTAAAGCTTGCAATCGTTGGTGCTTATGATAATATTATTGACGATGATGATGCCGAAACTTTTGAAAATGATGATAAATATAATGATGTTCAATTTGAAATTGTATTTATCATTACAAATTACAAATTTAATGCATATTTTCTTAACATGTTAAGTAAGACTCTAGTTAATGAGAAAGATGTAATCAGTTATATTAGTAGTAAATATTTTACAGACAATTGGTATAGAATACCTATAATATTTCCTGAAAACCATTGTAAAAATTACAACGATGGGAGCACCGGCTTATTAGCCTAACTCTTCACAAACGACAATATTGTAATATAGTGTTAATTTAACTATATATTTTTTATTTAGTAAATAGTATTTAATTAGTATTTACTTTCCAATTCTAAAACCTTTGTAATATAATTTAGATTAATTGATGGCAGGATTGGAGAGCATTCCCATAGTTGTGTTTTAAGAAATGTTTGAATAGTATACTTTGCCGGATACATATGGAATAAACCCGCATATATATCAAGCATATATCGCTGATTTTTTTTACAAAGTAAATTAACACTATATTTTGGCAATACAATTAATAATTGAATGTAAGATGGAACAAACTCATTATTACTATTTAATATTGGAACTTCGTTTGCAATAGTATGATTTAGTATGTCTTTGATTGTCGGAGGATAATTATAAGGGTAGAACCATTCGCAATCTATAGCCATGCCCTTGTAATATGAATAAACCCAATAAATACCTTTAATATAATTATTACATGCGTTGAACATAACAGTCGAATCAATTGTAATATTATTGTCAAATATAATTCTATAATATTCTTGTCGCCATTTATTGGGATTATTATAAATAGTATTAATTAATGGATTCTTGTTTTTTAATCCATAGTAATCACTCTGGATATTCTTGTTGTCCGGAACTCTCTTCTTAATATATCGTTCGCATATAGAATGTATATCTTTGTCTTCTGTATTCGCTAAATCTTTGAAAATATCAATAAGACAATTATGATTTATAATACCATTATTAACTAATAATCCATTCGCGCGAATAGACCTTTTAGTTGCGGATATTAGACTATCAATACCATTATTTTTCAATTCTATCGTTAATAGATGAGGAATGAAATCATTGCCTAGTATTGTGCAAGCAGTGCAATATGTCTCTATCAAATCTTCATCATTGTATTCAAAGTTAATGTCCCAAGATGTTTTCAGTTCGCATAATATTGCTTTGCGCAATTCCTTAATATTTAAATAATTATATATTGTTTCATTCGTATTAGGGTCTTTCACTTCTCTCATTAAGAAGATATTTTCTTTGTGGGACATCAGCGATAAGATAATGAGATCAGCGTCCAACCCGTGGATAATTATTTTGTCATCTATTGGAATATCCTTTATCATTTTAAATATTTTATGCTCTCCTTCTCCGCATTCATCGCTCCCACTATAAATTACTTTGGTTTTACAGCGGTCATCATTAATATTCCTCTTAATATATGTGTTTAATTTCTCCATAAACATGGTTCCTGGCGTTATTGCATTAGTATCCCATATAATATTAACATTATCTAAAATATTTTTATAAATATTTAAATATCTACGCTTTCTTTGCTGAAACATTTTGGCCAAAGGCGCAACCCCGTCCGCGCAAATAATATATTTGGTCGCCTTATAATTTTCAATATAATACTTTATTCTATTCCAAACTCCTTCGATAATCTCGCATTCAATATTGTAATTATTTACGTTTTCTACTGTATCCTTGTTCTTTTTAATAATATCTTGCGCGACATTATGTATAATACCGTTGAAATCAATACAATAAATATCTAATCCCGTAGGTTTATTATTTGAAATAATATTATTATATTTTTGCGTAAGCGAATAAAAATAGTAAGGAATTCCCATATTTATATTATTATCGTAATTATTTATTTATATAATAACGAATATCATTTTTTATTTTTCTTTCTATCATATTAGAATATATACATATAATATGCCTGTATCAACCACAACCAACTTAAGCGATGTTTTTCTTGGGTCAGAACAATCAAAATATGCGGGCGTCGCCCTTTTTATAACCATATTAATAATATGTTTATCTATCTTATTCACAAGCAGCAAAATATCTATAGATCAGCGAATAATATTTGTAATATTTATATTAATAATTACTATCCCTTCTATATTAATGTCTCTATTTGAGTTAACTTGCATTGTATCAGGAGGCAATTATAATACTAGATGGTGGTGCTGGCTTCTTGCGTGGGTATTAGCAATTATGATTATATTTTATTGTATTGCAATCATCATTTCGCTTTTCCTATCGATGTCATCGTATGATTTAGCAAATGAAAGAATTACGGATGATTTACGTAATAAAAATATTGATAGTGCCGATGCAAATAATTATGCAAAAGATATAATGAAATCAAGTGAACAAGATCTAAAAATCACAGAATTACAGCCTCAACAATCACAACCTCAACAATCACAACCTCAACAATCACAACAATCTCAACAATCACAACAATCTCAACCTCCAGTCCCTCAACAATCTCAACATATGAATGTTAATCAAATGCATTCTCAACAACAACTTGAGGGAAACTATTCAGGGTTTGATTCAACCGATAAATTATCATCTCTAGATACTGCATTTAATACTAAAATGCCGGCGCAACAACCTGCAAATGTAAATAGTTCAATGCGAACAAATCAAATCGAAAATATCGAAGCATATACTCCTGAATATAAAATGGATAAGTTCAGTTTATTTTAAATAATTTATATATTTACTCATATTTAAATTTATATGGTTAATATAATCATCGTTCCAACCAATAAATTTAAATGTATATTCTGTGTATTCTTTTTTTTTAATATTATAACCTTCCATATAATAGCCAGGGAAATCATAAATAATATTTATGTCTATACATTGTAAAAGTGCACCCATGTTTAATAAAAACTCACATTCAATATTACTATTGGCAAAAAGGGTTTCCAAATCATCATTAATATCAAATTCATTTGATACGAATGTATAATTAAATGTGTCAAACATGTCTCCTTCTATAATAATTTTCCATACAATATTTTTATGAACATTATCATCATAACTAAATGCATATTTAATTGCAACCATTTCTTGTATTGATGTTGATAAAAATGTTTCAGTTGTAATTACTTTCTCTATGTATATATTTTGCAGCATTTTTTTGTACCGAGGATAATTGAACCCACGATATAAAACTAATTTTTCTTTGTTTTTTCCGTTTCTACTATAACGTGGTGTATCAGCAACCGCATATAGAGTAGGGAGTTTTTTCATTAATGAATTGCATAATATTTGAATGTTTTTTAATTGACCTTGGAAAAAAGAGAAAACATTTAAATTATTTTCTCTCATATATTCTTGATATTCTTTAACTGTGCTGGTAGGTTGATAAAATATACTATTATTATTTACGAACTCTAATAACTCGGGCTTTGTAAAATTATTTAGAAATAATTGCTGATTGTTGAGTAATAAATATGTTATTATTTTGTAATTTAATCTGAAATAACCATCGCCTTCTTTTAATTCAAAATATTCAGATGCATCATCTTCGCTCTTCCATTCGTAAATAAAATCAGCAATGTTTATTCTTACCCCATTCCTTGAAATTGACGTTTTATGCGTATAATTACGCAAACTTGAAAAATATTGAACTGTTGTCATTTATAATATATAAATAAAAAGATTTAAGAAATCATTAACAATATAATATAATGTTTTAATTATAATTATGAAAAATAAAGAAGATGATACAAAACGGAGTGGGTATTTTAGACCTCAAATATGTAGAAATTGTGGCATAAATGGGCATTTATACAAGGATTGCCTACATCCTATAATGAGTTTTGGTATTATTTGTTATAAGATAGAAAATGGTGAAATTAAATATGTTATGATACAGCGGAAAGATAGTTTGTCGTTTATGGAGTTTGTTAGAGGGAAATATAATCAAAATGATTTTCATTATATTAAACAGCTTATCGATTATATGACAGAGAATGAAAAGATTTTGCTATTGGAAAATAGTTTCGATACTATATGGAATTATACGTGGTGTCAAACATCTCAAAATAGTTTCAAACATACGAAGGAATATATTGAATCAAAGTCAAAGTTTGATTATGTTATTAATAATATTAATTTTATAAATATATTAAAATCTAACAATGCCAAATGTAATTATTTGGAGCAAGAATGGGGATTCCCAAAAGGGCGTAAAAAATTACGTGAGAGTGATATTGATTGTGCAGTTAGGGAGTTTTGTGAAGAAACGCAGTTATACAGTGATGATATTCAAATTATTAATGATATTTCCCCATTTCAAGAAATATTTTTTGGAACTAATAATATATTGTATAAGCATGTATATTATATTGCAAAAATCGTGAAAGAAAAATCTAAAATATTTTTAGATAATAATTGTTTAGAGCAAATTAGAGAGGTTCGAGATATTCGATGGTTGTCGTATGCGGATGTTCTCTCGCATATTAAGTATCATAATGTTGAAAGAATAGAAATATTTAAGAAAGTTCATAATATTATTAATGAAACCTTATTATAAAATCTTCTTTAATCTAAATAGAAAGGATAATGATTAAAAATACAACAAAAATATGTCCAGACGGCACGGAATTAAATCCTATTACGAACAGATGTAATAAGATTTGCAAAGCGGGAACAATAAGAAATCAATTGACCGGTAAATGCGACAAAATTCCTAATAATAATGTAAAAAGAGGAAGGAAAAAGAAGGACGCAGAGCCTAAAAAGTCGAAAACACCAAATAAATCTCCGTCTGACAAATCTTCTTCGCTTGATATTATAATGTCTCCGCCACCATATAAATCACCATCTCCTTCACCATCTCATTCTTCGTCAAGCAAAGATTTTGAATTATATTATCCTGATTTGGATGACCCTGAATTTACTACAAAAATATCTAATAATAATGAGTTTTTAATTCACAAAATTCCGGACTATCCTGTAATAAATAATGTAAATGATTTTGATATTGTTTCTAATAAATTATGCGGTCAGTTTGATAAAATGTTGTATCAGCATTTTATTAGTCAATATATATCATATAGGACACCTTACAAAAGTGCTCTATTATATCACGGTGTAGGCGTAGGTAAAACATGCTCTGCAATTACAATTTCAGAGGCATTTTTAAGTGCTCAAACGACAACAGAACCAATGATTTGGGTGATAATGCCTCAATCATTAAAGAACAGCTTTAAATCGCAAGTATTTAACATAGATGATTTTGAAACATTTGAAAGTTTGTCAGGGCAATGCACAGAGCAAAATTATATTAAATTATTAAATATTTATAAATCAACTTTCAATAATGATAAAAAGGATATAAAAGAGTATAGGGAGAAACTAAAAACCGAATTAAAGGCATTATTAAAGAGTAGATATGATATTTTTACATATGACCGATTTGCAAAATATATAAATGACAATTATACTAACAAAGTTGTAGAAAACAAGATAATTATAATAGATGAAGCGCATAATATTAGAAGCACAAATAAGAAAATCAAGGACACATATTTAGCATTGATGAAATGTCTTGAAAAAGGGGTAAATAATAGGTTAATATTATTATCTGCGACACCTATGTATAATGAACCGCGTGATATATTAGAACTTTTAAAATTATTACTTATTAATGATAAGAGAACATCTATTTTAAATAAAAATAAAAAGATATTTAATAATAAAACTTTCAATATTGATGATAAAAATGTTATTGAGCTTATTAAAGGTTTATCAAATACATATATTTCATACTTGAAAGGTAAAAACCCTTTTACTTTTGCATTGAAATTAAATCCTAGTGATAGTGGAATCAAAGTATTAGAGGAAGCACCTACAAGGGACCCTAATAATAAAATAATTAGTAAAGAAAAATTGGAATGGTTTAAGAATATTGATGATGATATTGTAATATCAAAATTAGGCAAATCGCAAAAATTAATATTAGATAAGCTTGAGAAGTTAGATATTGATAATGATGATATTGATATAAATGACGATGACGGCGATGATGATAAGCAAAATAATAATATGAAATTATTACAGCCTATGAATATTGTATATGATGATGATATAGGGATTAAAGGGTTTTATAAATTTTTTAGTAAAACGAAAGCGACAGACCCTATAGAATTAAAATATAGCGAAAAATATAAAAATGCACTAATGCCGGACGAAGAACATTTAGGAATATATTCTGGAAAGTTTTTGAATGTTTGCAATTTTATTTGTAATTCGAAGGGTATAGTTGTAATATATTCTCGATTTTTACTATCAGGTATAATCCCTATTGCAATTTGTTTAGAGCATCTTGGATATACACGTGAAGGAACTAATAACATATTGAAAAACGCGGATATTGTGAAAGATAAACCAAAATACGAAGGTATTAGAACTCCAAAATATTGTATTTTGACAAGTGACAAGAAAGAGTATATGGGTAATACTAAAATAGATGATTTAATAAAAATAATTAATAGTGATAGTAATTTTAATGGAGAAAAAATAAAGGTAATACTTATAACACCTGTAGCAAGTGAAGGATTAAGTTTTTATAATACGCGCGAGATTCATTTAATAGAGCCTTGGTATCACTTTAACAGGTCAGACCAAATTATAGGTAGAGGTATTCGTAATTGTAGACATAATAGGTTAAAAATCGAAGATAGAAATGTGTCAGTGTTTATGCACGCAAGCGTAAATGATGATATGAGAAGAGAAAGTATAGATATAAATGCATTTAGAATATCCACGCGAAAATATATTGAAAGTAAGAAAATTGATAAAATTATTATGGATAATGCGGTAGACTGTTATTTAATGAAAAATATTAATTATTTCCCTAAATCACTATTTAATTTAAATAACCTAAATATTGAAACATCACAAGGTGCTTTAATAAGGTATAATTATGGTGATGAAGAAATTAATGAACCAAAATGTAATATAAATAATGCGGATAAGCGTATAAATACAAGCGGTTTCCGTAGTGAAACGTATAAGCATCTTGTAGTCAGTATTAAGAATAATATTAAAAATATAATTAAAAATAATTTTGAAGAACAAAACGAAGATAATAACATCTATATTGATTTTGATTTTTTAAAAAATAATATGGGTTTTAAAATTGAGAATGATATATTAATGTTCGCAATTAAAAATATAATATACCCAAACATATTTATTAATAATAAGTATATTACGAGATACAAGAATGGGTTACTAATAACACCAATTGAAAACAATAAGGCAAACAAAATAATTAGGTATAACAATGATATATTAATTAATGCAATCGATGATAATAATAGCAAGGCTCAAAATACAAGTTCTATGAACAGTAAAGGATTCAATATAGATGTAAATAAATTGGCATTGCAGAAAATAATTAGTAAAATAGATATAGATTATAATGATGAAAATAAAACCATCATATCCCTGTATTTAAGTATTAATTCAAGTGATTTTAAAACGTTAATCAATTTTGTATTAAAGTCATACCCGTTAAACGACGTTGATATTTTTGATAAAAATATTCAATATATATGTTATTGTTTATATAACCAAGGAATATTAATAAAGAAGGAAGATATACCTTCCTACAAAGAGAACGAAAACGAATATATAGGGTATATTAATATGTTCAACGAAAATAGCGAGGATGATAATATATATATAAAATACAATGAAAATGACAAGAAGATTGCAAAACAATATAAAAATTATACTGAATATCTAAAGCACGTTGATGAATTGCAGAAAATTAAAATAAGAAAAAATATCAAGCTTTTCAACACAAAAACGAATAATGAACAAAATGTCGGACCAACATCTACATATATAAGGGACTATTTTAACAATCGCGATAATAATAATAATTATATACCCCAAGATATGACGAATGAAAAAACTGCATGGGGTATAATAGTTCGCTCAAAGAATAAATATATATTTAAATTATTCTCAACAGGTAATGGTAAAAAGACGGGGCATGTATGTGACACTTATACTGACGATGACCATACAATATTTATTAATCAACTAGTTTCGTCAAAAGCCGCCGCCAATATTAAAATGAAAAATAAAAAATTATTATGTAATCATATTGCTAAATTATTACTTGATAAAAATAAATTAATATTATTTCCTCTTTATAAACCTAAATAACGAATCAAATCTTTGCAATAGTAATCCGCCCATTATTTTTTTCCTTATTATATATTACTATATTATCATTATAATAAACCTCTTTGTCAAATAGAAATGATATAAATAATGCGGTCGCTTTATTCCATCTGTTATTTACTATACCTGACATTATCTCTGCGCATTTTGTAATTCCAAATATTTTAGAAAATTCTTCTCTAGATATTAATGTTATTAATTTGTCCTTGATGTATTCGGTAGAATTATTAAATGATATTGTTTCCCTATTAATAATATCAAGAGGTTTAATTGGAATATCTTTTTTATTAAGATTCTCTCTTTTTCTTGGAATATCCTTTTTGTTTTCTAATAATATAGGCGCAATACCTGGTTCTTCTTTAATAGAAATAATGACAGGAACAACGGTTTTGACAGGTAATTCTTGATGTAATCCTTTGTAGAACTGAACATGCTTACTAAATATCGATTGTTCAAAATCTTTCCATTCAACCAGATCTGCATCGTCAATCGATTCTAATTTGTTATAAAGAACATCTATCATTTTTGATTATTATTATAAGTATAACTATATGTCAATTTTTTATGTAATTAAATAATCTTCGTATGTTAAATCATTGTCTAAACAAGAACTACAAATGTTATTTTGCTTCATAAACTTCTTCTTTAATAAATAAAATTTCATACTAGAAGAAAATTTTTGTTTTTGATTAATAATTGTAGATGTTCCATTAGAAATAGTATCATTAATTACATCATTATAATTAGTAACAGTATCTATAGTATTCACCACGGAAGAACTGTCAGTATCAATATCAACAATATTTTCTTTTGTGTTTATACTATCATTAAGTAATGTTTTCATTAACTCATATTTTGATATTTCATTCTGTGATTTAATGCAAAATAATATATAATTATTTATTTTATTTAGCAAATCTTCATCAATCCAATTTAGATTTAAAAAAATACCATTATTATTTTTAGTATAATTTGCATTTGTATCTATTATTATTTTAAATAATTCCAAAATTTCATTCTCTGTCAATTTTGAAACATTTGTTTGTATTGTTTTACATAAATCGATTTTATTCATTATAAATAATAATAAGGTTATTTTTTTTATATATTAATATTTTGAATTTTAATATTCATCGCCTCCACTAAAATATGTTTCTTCGCCACCGGCATCATCATACCCGTCGGCATCATCTTCAAAATAATCATCCAGTTCGCCATCTTCCGAAAGTTCATTGTCGGCGTCAAATAAACTAAACTCCCCACCTCCTTTGACTGTTTCAATATCATCATCAATAATGACTGTTCTAACATTGTCAACATCATCATCGTCTTCTTCTTCTGAAAGGTCATTGTCATCAATCAATTCGTCATCAACATATGACAATATATCTTCTTCTTCATCTTCTATAGAAGGGGTGTCATCCTCATCTTCTTCAATTACATTTACATCATCATTATATTTATCCTTTATAATCCGTCCTATGATAGAAATCATTTTGTCATAAAGAGTGAATTTTTTACCACAAACAACAACATTTATCTCATCGCCAATATTAATATTGTCAATATTAACATCAGATAATATCCCTGAAGTAATTTTTGGAATGATTACTTCTAAAATGGCCATATCTTCGTATTTGCCTATTGCAAGTAATCCAAGATTATTTTTTGCTTTTACAATACATTTAACAATAGAATCTTGTGCGGGATTGCAGATTTCTGCGATACAATTTAAATCATAAGCAATATTGCCATTAAAATGAGATTCTTTAATATAACCAGGACTTCTTTTAATAATTTTAATACTATCTTTCTTAATATATCCGTGCTTACTGCAACTATTCTCAAGCGTTGTTTTGATTTTTGCTAAAATCGTATTTTCGAAGTTTTTATTTAGCTCATTCGGCGTCAAAATGATTGTTGTATTAAATTTGATAGGCATGAACATTTTTGACATTTAAATAATCTAATTTATCTATATGAATATATCATTTTTTTTATTTATATAAAAAATGATATATAAATCTATAATATCTATATTTATTAGATAATATATATAATATGGAAATATCAAAAGATGATGCAATCTTTGAATTAATGGATAATATATCATTAAATGGAGAAGAAAATATTGAAAATATTATTAAATTAGAAAATACTAATTTATGGTCTGAAGATAGTTTTCATAATTTTATAAATATAATGACAAACGAGGGATATATTGAAGATATTGAGCCACAACCACAAATATTAAGTGTATATTCAAATGATCATTTATTAACTATCAAAGGTTCACGAAAAATATTATATTATTGTAATAATAATAATTTCAAATATGATGAAAAGAGTATTTGTTGGTTTAATCATACCATGTTGTCTAAAAATATTATTAATACATTATTTGACTCTAATTTAATATTTTTGAGCATTAAAAAAACAAAAATAAATACGGACAAGACCCCTGTAATAAACTGGGATAATATGCGTAAATACTTCAAGCTCGATAAATATATTACTTATACTGATAGTAAAACAAATGTCAAATATATAGTAAATATTACAAAATCGGTGGACCGAGATTATTATGAAGCGACAGACGCTGATTATTTTGTCTCCCTAAATAAATCAAAAATTGTTAATAGAACACAAAAATACGAATTCTATATTGATATAACAAATACAACCAAGGATGATATAATACCTGCAATTATTAAAATGGAGCAAGCATTATATTTAAATAGTTTTATCATCTCTAAAAATCAACAATCCGATATTATAAAAGAATATGGAAATCTTGTTAAAAATGATATTTACACACGAAGATACGATGATAATAAACCGCCTCTATTGACTCCTAAACCTTTCACTCTTGAGCGAATGAATATGTTGAACCCTAGTGATTATGAACATGGGTACGGCATAACAAGTATTTTGTCAGAATACACAGTAACCGAAAAAGCAGACGGCGAAAGACTATTGATGTATATAAATAATTCTGGTGGGGTATATATGATTAATAATTCTCACCAAGTTATTGACACCGGTCTTAAAAGTCCAAGTGAATTATATAATTCTCTTATCGATGGCGAATATATTACTTGCAATAAACGCAAAGACAATGCGTCTGTTGGATTATATGCATCATTTGATATGTATTATTATAATGGAGAAAAAATAACACAACTACCTTTAATTGCAAATAATAGTGATAAAAGCGGTTCGTCAGATGGAACGCGTGGTAGATATAATTATTTATTGAAAACCGAAAAGTTATTAAAAGGCAATAATGACTTTGCTATTGAATATATTGTAAAAGAGCATTTGTATTCAAAAGATATTTTGAATGATTGTAAAAGTATACTTACAGATACTGTATATCCGTATGAGATAGATGGTTTAATATTTACACCTGCAAAACTTGCAGTATTCTCTAATTATGCAAATAAACCGGAACCTATTACTGAAAAACTTGGATGGGACAAAGTATTGAAGTGGAAACCACCAGAGCAAAATAGCATAGACTTTTTAGTTAAAAAAGGTGATGTTATTACGATCGATACTATTAATTATATCGAGTTTAAATTATATGTAGGTTATAATGCATCGCAGATTGAAAACTATACTATGACAGATGCCTTTAATTATATTTATAAGTTTAATCAATATAGAAATGAAATTAAAGAAAGAGAGAAATATGTATGTCGATTGTTCATACCTGAATATTACTACGAGAAAGGTATTGAGCGAACATTAATTAAAATACCATTAAACAAAGAGATAAGATGCGAAAATGGTGATAAAATTGACGATGAAATTATAGTAGAATTTAATTATGATAGTAACGAACCAAATCCGTCTTTGCGTTGGAAACCGATGAGGGTAAGAGAAGACAAGACACGAATATATAGGCAAGGCATATTATCAAAAACATTAAATGATTTTAGTGTTGCATGTAATATTTGGCGTTCGATACATAATCCAATCTCTCAAAATAATATTATAGGGAATGAGCGTATTATTAATAATATGGATGTTGCAGAATTAAGTTCAAATGATATATATTATTCACGAACCATCCAAAATGACGCAAGATTATCGCATCAAATGTTGGTATTTCATAATCACGGAATAAAAGATTTACTTTATTCTAAACCTATAAAAAAGGGGTCTATTGTAGAATTGGCTTGCGGGCAAGGAGGTGACCTTAATAGATGGATTAAAAACGAGTATAGATTTGTTCTTGGTGTTGATTTAGTTAAAAACAATATATATAGCCCAAATCATGGAGCTTATGCGCGATTATTAAGAGAGAGAAAGCGTTTCTTTATAAATATGAAGAAGAATAATAATATGCTTTTTCCTGACATGGTATTTGCAGTTGGTGATTGTTGTAAATCAATAAAGAGCGGTGAATGTTCTATCAATGAAGACCCGTCAATGAACGATAAGGAAAGTTATAATATATTAAAAATGGTATTCAACCGTGGTAATCGGACGAATGATACGCAATATAACAAAATTATAGGTAGGGCGGCGAATGGTTTCGATGTGTGCTCTTGTATGTTTGGTATTCATTATTTCTTTAAAAACGAAGAATCATTAGATGGGTTTTTATCAAATGTTAGTCAATTATTAAATAAGGGTGGTGTATTTTTCTGCACATTTATGGATGGTAAAACCATAGAGGATGATATAGAAGCGAATGGTGGTGATAAAATAGAAGGTTTTAAAAAATTATCAAGGAGAAAAGAGGATAGAGGCGAACCTATATGGGCGATATTAAGATGTTATGACAAAGCTGATGTATCTAACTATAATAAGCAAATAAATGTATTTATTGAAACAACAAGTAAATTAATCCCTGAATATCTTGTATCATATAAGTTTTTAAGAGAAAAATGCAAAGAGTTTGACTTAAATATCAAGGAAAGCGAAATGTTCTCTGAAACATTTAGTAAATTTAAAAGTAATTTGCAAGAATTAAGTGAAACTAAAGAGAATCTCTATAAATCTATTATAGAGCTCGACAAAGATGAAAACAAAGACCTTAAAAGATTCAGCTCTTTTAATAGATGGTGTATATTTGAAAAGCAAAGTAATTAAGTATATAAAGAAAGTTTATTTTATAAATATATGTATTAATGATATTATTTTATAGTGTTTATTGCAATCATTGTAAAATGTTATTAGAACACATTAAACGATATGACAAAGAGAAAATAATTAAACTAGTTTCTATTGATGATTTGCGTAATAAAAATATTAATATTGAAAATAAGATTCATTCAGTCCCTGCATTTATGATATTACCAACCAAAGAATTATTATTTGGTAAATCGGTATTTGATCATCTGTTATTACCGGGAAGAGGTATTCTATGTAGTAGTCAGAACACAAGAATAGATAAAACAGGAACTGGAACCGGCGCAGGAGTCGCGAGCGATACTGTCGAAAATAATATAATACCATTGACTAATATAAGTGAAAATGACGAAGGACCACTTGCTTTTACATTAAACGCAACTTCTTTTTCTGATAATTTTTCTATAATAGAAGACGAAACGAAAGAATTAAATGATAAAAATTATAAATGGGATTTTATAACAAATGATAATAATATTAGCGATGGAGTCCAAAATATTAATACGGGCGACATCGCAAATACTAAAGGTGATAAAAAAAACCAATCTATTGAAGAATTGCAAAAATTAAGAGATTCGCAAAAGTTCTAATAATATTTTATATATATATTCAAAATATATATAAGGAATTATCATAATATATTTTTATAAAGGTATTAAATAAAATGTCTAACCAATTTATATTTAATCAATATTATATTGATTTAATAAAGCGAATCAAGACGTCGGCAAGAAATATGAAAGAAGATGATAAAGGTGATGACTATGCATTTGGAAAGGGTGTTCTTAAAACTATAAAGGAAAATTATATTACACTAGATAAATCTTCTGACGAATATTTACTATATGTAAAAACTATATCTGCAGATTTCTGGTCATCGTATATTAATCTCGAAGAGATTAATTCGACGAATGATTGGTTTTTATCGGACGAAGTTAAGGATGTATGTATATACAAAAATATTTCTGTATCATCTATTCGAAAACTATTAAATGACGATTATCTATGTCATCATTTTTTCTCTGTATTTTATTTATTTATGGATGAATTATGCGATGATGATGTCAAAATGTATGTATCTGTTCTTCAAGATGCAAAAAATGAAATAGGGTTAGATAATATTACTAACGAGTTGCATAAAAAGGTAATTGAAAGATTAAATGAATTGAAAACAAAGAAAAATAATAATACTGGAGGTATTGATATGTCGCAAATGGAAGATACTATGCTTGGAAAACTTGCAAAAGAGATATTAGAAGACGTCGATGTTGAAAAACTACAAAAATCAATTGGAGATAATGGTGATATCCTAAAAGCGATTGGCGACCCTGATAGTGGTTTTAGCGAGCTTATTTCTAATGTAAGCAGAAAAATGGCAAATAAAATTTCAACTGGCGAATTAAAACAAGAGAATCTTCTTCAAGACGCAATTAAGTTCGCTGCAACTATGCCTGGGTTATTTGGTGCGGCGAATAATCAATCTGGTGCGAGAAATACTGGCGGTGCTGGTGGCGAATCACGAAAAAATGAGCCTGATATGGCCTCTATGATGAATATGATGTCTTCTATGATGAATAACAAAGAAGGAATGGATATGTTTAAGAATATGATGGGAAATATGAATAATCAAAAGGGTGGAACTCGCCAAACTGTAAATAAATCTGCGCTTAAAAAATTGGCGACTGTTAATAAACTAAAATCAAAACTTGCAAAAAGAAGAGAAGCGCAAGAATGAGTAAATTAAGCTGAATGAGTAATTAAAATAATATAGATATTAGGATAAGAACAAAAATAATGTTTTGGTTAGATAATTTAAATATTTTAACAATACCTGTATTAATTCCTGATATTAATATGACTTTTGAGGAAAAACTAAACTCTATAATAAGGGGATTATTATTTTTAGGAATTATTTTCACCCTGGTTTTTAATGATTCAAAATATATTTTATTTGTATTAATAATTATGATAATATCTATAATTATATATAATTATCAATATGAAAAAAATAGGCAAATAGAAAAATATTTAAATGAGAATAATTTAGATATTATAAATAATAAAAAATGCATTAAGCCAACCAAAACAAACCCATTTATGAATCTTAATATTTTAGAAAGCAAAAACAATTTATTCTCTGCATGTTCAATTGAAAACTCCAAAATAAACAAAAATATGAATGAATATTTTAATGAGAATGCATTTCGTGAAACAGATGACCTATATAATAAATCATTATTACCGCGACAATTTTATACTATGCCTTCTACAACAATCCCAAATGAACGTGAAAAATTAGGAGATTGGTTATATAATAATGGTGAATCTTGCAAAGAAAACTCAATAAAATGTTATAATAATATATATAATGATATACGTGCTTCTACGCATTTATAAAGTAGTTTTATTTTTTCATAATGATATAAATATATTGTTTGATACATGATATAATATTTAGAAATGTTTTTTGTTCCTATAGGAGTTGATTGTGATGTTGCAAACTTTTTAAATAAATATAATTTACGGAAGATTTCATTGCCTTTTGATTGGAATGTATCCTATAATGGTGTATCTAAATGTATTGATTGCAATTTTGAACATTTTACTGAACCATTAAATCAAAGTAGGATCAATGAGCAAGATGTATATTTTCATCATGACTTCCTTGACAAAAATACATTTATCGCTGAAAAAGAAAAATATAATAGAAGATGTTCCCGATTACTTACTATATTAAAAGAGTGTGAGGCAAAAGGCGAAGAAGTATTTTTCATACGCAAGGGTCATTTGAGAATGCATCATAGTGAGCATAACGGAAAATATAACGAAATTAAAAGTGATATTGATGATGCCGAAAGTTTAAACAAGGTTCTGTGCGATAAATATCCACAATTAAAATTTAAAATTATTTTAATATTAGGTTGCGGAGCCTGCTTTAACAAAGATATTATTTACAAATGTGATTCAGTTAATATTGATATACACAATTGCTTTTGCAACTCCGATAAATACGATGATAGAATAAAATTGTTTGAAAATTGTTTATTAGATGCATTATCTGTAAATATTAAAGATTGTTTGCGGGTATAACAGAAACCTTTCTTGCTTTTGCATGACCATTCTTATATATTTTTTTTGCTTTATTTGCTTGCGCGAATGCCTTCTTTTTGTGGTCGCAACCATCATATATTATTTTATAATCAACCGCTGCAGCTTTCCCAGCAGTTAATACGCTTGCTAATCTCGCTAAACCCCATGATTGAGCTGTTTGGTTAGGTCGCGAGCCAGATGAATAATATGCACCTTCGCCCTTCTTAACAATTTTTTGTAATGCTTCCAATTTGCAACCTGTTTTTAATGCCAATTCTTTGGTTGGTGCAATGTTTTTAACATTATACATTTTCCGTGCTTTCAAAATATGTGGTGATTTTTTATTAGTAAATGATGCAAGATGCTCGCGGTTATAGTAGATTCCTTGCTTATATAGTTTTTTAGATTTTGCTAAAAGTTTTATTTGCTTTATTTTGTCATCTTCGGCCAACATCTTTGGAACATATCTTGCCGGAAGCTTTATTTGTTTTATTTGTTCCATTCTATATATATAAAAATAAAAATTGATTGTTTTGTTTAAAAATTATTTCAAGGAATGAACAAACAAGCGACTATTCTACCAACGAACCAACCAACTATTCAAATGCTTAACAACGATTATGTATGTCCTTGCGGAGGAGGACAATCTTGCATTGTGGATAGACGCACACTAAATGAGTGGGTCCACGAAGATGATTTGTTCTCAAAAAATAAGTTGCCTTTGAGAAAACACTGCTTTCAACAATTTACCAATAAGCAGTTGAAGGTGTTAAATAATTTCGCGAATAACGATAGTTTATGTTAGTTACGTTAGTTACGTTAGTTACGTTAGTTACGATAGTTACGATAGTTACGTTAGTTACTGTTAGTTACGTTAGTTACGATAGTTTACACTACGCCAGATAATTCATTTTCAGCCTTTGTAAGCCACTGATCTATATATTTTAAATAACACTCAAAATTAAACCTCATATGTCTATTTTTTTCTATATTTTCATGTATCATTTTTATTAAAGAGGGTCGCTACAAGTTTTTCAGGATATTTATGTTTCGGCGGCGATAAGGCATCATGCTGTGATAAATCATTATAGATTGCTGGTATTATTTTTGCAGAAGAAGGAAGAGGACGCATTGTAGAAGAATACAGGGATCTATTTGGGCTCATTATATTCTATACATATAATTAATATTTTTGCAGTAATTTATATAAATAATATGTAATAAATACTATATATAATGAAAAAGTCTACAACAATAACCTATAATATAGAAACTGACGGAGGAATTTCAACAAGCGAATTAGTATACAAGGATTATGTTAAGAATGAAAAGGGCGAAGAGAACCTATTGCATTACAAGGTAAAGAATTGCAATAGTGTTAATATTACGGGAAGCGAGGAAATAAAAGCATTAGGAGAGATTGACCAAAAGAATGATATAGTTCTTAATGAATCTTTCAATAAAATATATAAGTTAGATAATATAATTGATGAAACTATAGGTATTAGTAAAAATAATGATGATTGGAAAATCAAAGAATATAAGAATCATACGCTTAACAAAGAATATCAACAGGAGTATAATGATATTAAGTTTGATATAAATTACGATTTATTGCAAAAATGTGAAAGAAATTATATTAAAGATAATAAATAATTTTTTTATTTATTATTTACAAATAGATAATGAATAATAATAAGTTTGACGCATCAACAAGTGTATGTTCAGATGATTGTTGGAAAATTTCGAAAGAACTACATAATAGTAAAATATCCGAATATAATTTGCTCCCTAATAATTTTGCAAATTGCGAAAATCCAAACGTTAGAATGACGGACGGTTATTTGCAACACCCTAATCTTCGAGGACGCCCTGGATATGGATTTGCCGATGATTGTCTTATTGATAATGATTCGATGCTTCGTAATAATCCCGAAACACTTACACGAGACCGCTGCAGAATACAATTAAATAATAGAATCTTTACTTCAGGTCCAAGCCTCCGCTGTGGCGCAACGAATATAGGTGAAGAATTAAACTTGGTAGGAGGAAATGATACTAATCCGTTCCAATGTAAAAAACAAATAATGGAAAAAGAGATGAATAACTTCATGCCGTTATTAGATTTTGTGAAAGATGTTCAAGACCCTAATAATATAGTTCCTGTATGGACAAATGGAGGCGAAGATACGCGTTCCTATATACATCGCGCTGAATTTAATAAAAAATGTAATTGGGTTGGGCGTAATAAAAATGTTTCCGTATAATAAAAAAATATTATATAATAGAAGATAATATGAGTTTTAATAGAACAACATACGATACTTGTTCTTATAAGCAAGAACTGCAAGAGAACGTAAGCACATTAAGTTATGTTCTTTCACCTTTTAGATATGAACATATAAATAAATGCAGACATCAATTAGGATTTATTGGCGGAACCGCTGTTTCGCATGTTCAAGGAAATTTGGTAGATTTAGATAGTGAATTAAGAGGACAGACCCGAATTATTTCTGAATGCGGAACAAACCTATATGTTCCCACAAATGATGGAATAATTAAGAATGACAAGACCCCTCCAATTGACACAACTATGCTTCATCTTCCCGCTTGTCAATCAATAATGTATAGGGAGGTCCCTTTGCCGCCGCATATTAATTATAATAAATGTAGTTAATATATTATTTTTTAAATTTTAGCATAAATTACCTAAATAATTCACAAAAAAGAACCATATTAAATAGAACGGTCCCATAATAAATGCGAGTAATGCAAATAATAATTTAATGAATATATTATTATCTATAATTTTCCAATTGCAATTAAAAGAAAGATATGCAGCGAATATAGATATAATTAATGTCAAAATATATAATAATACTATACAAATATTATCCATAATACCCCATCGATAATAATAATTTGCATTATATCCCAACATAACAAGATACAAAGCACTAATTATATCATGTTTTAATACACCATTTTCTTCATCATCATTGCGGTTATTATCATTATTAAACCCTTCTTTGTTAAAAAATGGATTAGCAAATAATGGTATTATAAGAAGCATATCTATTTATTTATGTATAAAATAATATATTATTTTATTAGATATGAACCAATATATAGATACAAGGTTAAATTATGATAATTGTAGTTACAAGGAGCAATTAAAAAGAGCTGTTGGTCCAGGATTATATCAACTCGAAACACCGTATAATGATTGTCGTGAATGTTTTCAGGATGTTCCGAATGACCCAGCATTAATATACCAAAGTTATGGGCAAAATACTTGCAGTATGAAAAAAGCTGTAGATGATTCAAGTGAACTTCTCGGTTTAAATTACAAGAATACTAAATGTAACGCCAATGAATATTTGCCTGGTAAGTATCAACCTACCGGATGCAATATTAAAGGCGAGGATAAACCTCGTTCATGCATAGTCCCCCGCGAAGATACGCGTTTATCTAACCCTCCGTGCACCTTGAAAGAAACAGGGATTAATCGATGGGAATGGTTATGCTTTGACCCTCAAGCGCGAGCAATTGAAGCATTTGATAGAGTTCCTGTAAATTACAGAATGGTTGCAAAAGATAATCATATCCCGTGTATAGAAATGCCGGAAGACCAAACCGCATTTTTTCCAAAAGAAACTAAATGTAAATTAATTGCTGATTTAGAAGAATGGAACATTAACAAATCTGATTGTATATCTTATTCTCCCGGGTACCCTTACGGGTCAATGTATCCGGGTGTAAAATGCAAGAATTAATTATTTTATTAATAATTTAAAAATAATATATAATTTGTATTAATAATTTTCTAATAGAAAATAAATCATTTTTCCCATACTTCGTAAAAACAGTTATAGCACGGTTCAAATCCACCCTCCTTTTGATAAACGCGATTAAGATTAAATCTTTTAAATTCCTCGTCAACAAACTGCTTATGTTCAATATTATGAAAATCGTTTTCAATAATAATTTTTTTAAAGTTTTGCAGAAAGTCCGGTTCATCTTTGAGTATATAGAACAAGGCTCCTTCGCAATCTACAACCAATGTATCAAACGGAACATTGTATTTGCTTTTAATCTCATCCCAAGTAATCGTTTTAATTTTTTGCCATGTCAATTTTTCATCGTCGGTCAACATATCTACTGGTTTTGTATCCCAATGTGATTGATACAATTCCCTTTTAGATATTGCGCAATCTTCAATATTAAAGTTCAAATTATTTAGAACACGGTTTTCATCTAACAAGAAAGCTGACCGCGGGGCAGATTCGAAAACAGTCAGGTTTTTACTGTCTTTTAAAAGTGATGCAATTATACACGAGTTGCGCCCAATATTACCACCGAGTTCAAGAACAATGTCGTCGGGCTTAATATACATAACTGCCATTTCTTGTTCTGGATATTCTTCGCTAAAATTACCCCAATTAAGTTTCAACTTACTATGCAAATCAAATAATATTGATGCGACGTTATTCATATCAATTTAATATTAAATATTGATTAGTCTTTATATCTTTTTCGGATAATAATTTATATAACTTTTGTAACTTT
>Ga0114968_10000787_pt1 | contig 23895 bp, 27 predicted proteins | sample M_130807_EF_Meta_FD_87020 | JGI IMG/M metagenome (GOLD analysis project Ga0114968, IMG submission 87020) | Freshwater microbial communities from Lake Montjoie, Canada to study carbon cycling - M_130807_EF_MetaG | ecosystem: Environmental > Aquatic > Freshwater > Lake | place: Lake Montjoie... | reverse complement strand
TCCATAATTCGAAAATAAATATTTTCAGGATTTATAATATATAAGTTTTTTATATAAAAATCAAACAAAGGGACGTATTTTGTTATTTTTGCTATGTTTATTTTTACTTCTTTTAAATATTGTTTAGGATTTTTTACGTATTTTTTTAATTCTTCTTCACTAGGTAATACAGCTAATTTTGAATATAATTCATCTATTACAATATCTTCTTTAATATTTTTTATATCTCCGTTTGTATATTTTAAATAATATTGCATTTAATAATAATATTATTTAAAATAACTGAGAAGTTATTTATTAATTTATAAATAAAAAATTAATAAATTAATATGTTTTGCTGTCATTTAATACAATGGATTAGTATCTATATGAATTAATGGGTGTTTAATATTGTCTATAGTTATAAATACACTTGGTTGTGTTATTTTATAGAAAAATTGATTACTATTATCATATTTATATATATAAAATGTATCTGGAACCATATTATTTACTATATATACAAAAAATGTATCTATGATGTTTTTATTTTTTTTAAATATATCTAAAAAATAACGTATATATATTATTGCACTTTCTTCATTTTGAAAACAAAGTTTTTTACCATTCCAAGATAAATATTTGTCATTATCTATTTCAATATTATAATACATATTATTTTCTTGTATATAACTCATTTTTATAATAATATTATTTAGAAAAAAATTACTTAAAAATATTTTTAATTTTTTAATTTACCAAAGATTGTTGAGATAAATTGATTTTTTTATTTTGTAAAAAAACATTTAAAAAGTCTTTACTTATATTAACTTATATGGAGACAATAAATAAAAAAAATAAATATGTATCCGATTTTAGTGATTTTATTAATAATTACAAAGTTATTAAGAAGTTAGGTGAAAAGAATATTATAACACATACATCTATAATAGGAGGCTCTTATAATATCCCTGAAAATAAAAGAAATGATTTTTTTAGATTATATAAAAAAGCAATTAAATCAGGTGCTAAATTACATTTAACAGAACAACATATATCACAATCACCTATTATAATAGATATTGATATTAAATATAAAATATTAAAAGAAATACCAAACAAAAGATTATATACAGATGATCATACAACTAAAATTATAGAAATATATAATAAATATATTATAGAATTTTTAAATATAAATAATGACGAACAGCTAAATGCCTATGTCATGGAAAAAGAAAAACCTACATTAATAACGGAAGAAGGTGATAATGAAATATATAAAGATGGGATACATATTATATATCCAAATTTATGTACAAACCCTAAAGTACAGCATATATTAAGAGCCAGTATCTTGTCAAAATTATCAGAAAATAATATATTTTCTGATATAAATCCAATAAATACTTTAGATGATATATTTGATAAAGCAGTTATTGAAAAAACAGGGTGGTTATTGTATGGCTCATGCAAACCAAATTTCAAACCATACCTTGTAACAAAAGTATATAATAAAGATTTACAAGTTATTGATTTTGATGATGATGATATAATTCAAGAATTAAGTATCCAAAGATATAATAGTGATGAAACAACCCCATTAAATAATAATTGGGATTATAATAAAATTGATGAATTATATAATAAAATTTATGGAAAAAATATTAAAAAAGGCATTAAAGGGACAGAATACGATATAAAAATTGCAAATGATTTAGTAACATTAATATCTTATAAAAGAGCGGACGATTATAATAGTTGGATTGAATTGGGTTTTTGTTTGCATAATATAGATGAATCACTTTTAGATTTATGGATTGAATTTAGTAAAAAAAATCATAAATATAAGGATGGTGAATGTGAAAAATATTGGAATAATTTTAAAGACGAAGGACTAACTATTAAATCCTTACATAGATGGGCTAAGCTAGATAGTCCAGATCAATATAATGAATTCATGATCAGAGAATTAAATGATGTATTAAAAAAAAGCACATCAGGTACAAGTTATGATGTAGCAAAAGCATTTTATGAAATGTACAAGTACCAATTTGTCGTGTCATCAATATCTCACAAATCATGGTATTATTTTGATAACACTAAATGGTGTACAATGGATGGAGCATACAGAATCATAAATGAATTAAATGAGAATATGGTGAACCAATATTTAATGATGGCTTCTAGATATTCTAACTTGGTAGTTAAAGCAGAAGGTGATGATAAAGAAAAATATTTAAAGATACAGGAAGATTGTCTTAAGGTATCTTTAAAAATAAGGTCAGCAAGTTTTAAAGAGTCGGTTATTAAAGAGTTATTATCGTTATACTACGACCCTACATTTATCAATAGATTAGACGAAGGTCGAAATTTGATATGCTTTACTAATGGTGTGCTAGATATAAACAGTATGATATTTAGAGAAGGAAGACCTGAAGATTATATAAGTTTATGTACAAATATACATTATGAACCATATGATAAATCAAACAAATTAATACAAGATGTTGAAAATTTTTTGGTTGAAATACAACCACATGCCGATATAAGGGAATATATTATTAGGTTTATGAGTTCGTGTATAGCTGGTCAATCTCCAGACGAAAAAATTCATATTTGGACCGGTTCAGGTGGTAACGGTAAGTCTGTACTCGTCACATTAATGCAGTCCTGTCTTGGAGACTATGCGACTACCTTATCAATTGCATTACTAACACAAAAAAGAGCGGCTTCTAATGCCGCAACACCCGAACTTGCAGACACAAAAGGCAAACGCTTTGCGGTATTCCAAGAACCAGATAACAACGACCATATACATGTAGGTCATATGAAAGAATTAACAGGTAATGATAAAATTAAAGCAAGAAAATTATTTAAAGAGCCTATTGAATTCATTCCGCAATTTAAACCGGTTTTAACATGTAATAAATTACCTACTATACCTTCAACAGATGGCGGTACATGGCGCAGAATTCGTGTTACACCTTTTGAAATGAAATTTGTTGAAAATCCTGTTGAAGATTACGAAAGGAAAATAAATAAAAATTTGAAAGAAATATTACCATTATGGAAAGAAGCCTTTATGAGCATTCTTGTAGAAGCATATAAAAGATATAAGAAAGAAGGGTTAGTAGAACCAGATACAGTATTGGAATACACTAAACAATATGAAAAACAAAGCGATTCATTATACGAATTTATATTTGGTATGATTAGTAAAGGTGACGCAGAAGAATCGTTTAATTTAAGCGAATTATATCGAGATTTTACATCTTGGTATAAATTAAATCACAGTGATAAATGCACATATAGTAAAAATGATATTAAATATGAAATAGAAGAAAAAATAAAGAAGAAATTTACCAAAGACATAATGAAAGGATATAAATTAATTTCATCTGTATCTGGTGATGGTAGTTTAATTAAAAGAAATTCTAGTGAACTTGATTATGATTAATTTTTTTAATATATATAAATATATATATTAAAATTTTTTATAAAATCAAATAAATACTTAATTTGATGATACAACAGTAGTAATATTAGCTGATGGTAGTACCTTATTATCTATAGTGTCATAGTACACAGAGCATATATTTTTATCATCACAAAAGATAATTGAACCACCAAAATAAATTTTGTTAGTCCGAGTATCATATAATTTCATAATTGTTTGAAACATATTAATGATTATATTTTATATATGATTTTTTTTTTAAATTATTTATTAATTTAAAAAAAATAAGAAAATAGTTAAGAATTTAATAAATCATATAATAATATAAACACCAGATATTATTATTTAAAAATTGAATTTTATACATATTAATATTATATATAATTAAAATAAACAATATAATGATAAAAACAAATAAAACAATCACAGAAGATCAACAAATATCTGATTCTGAATCTAATTCTGAAGAATCAGAAAGTGAAATTTTGGAAGATAATAATATTGATGAAACTGATTTAAATAAAAAAAATGAAAATGAAGATGAATATGAAGATTATGAAAATATTGATTGTTTATCTGATTTTTATTATATAAATTATATATTAATTTTTAGTTTTTATATAATATTTATAACTATATAAAAAATTGAAAATAATATATTTAAATATATAACTATATATAATATATAAAGATGTTTTTTTGTCAAAATTGCAATAATAGTTTGGATATTACAAAAAATACAAATGTAAAAAAGGTTGAGAAAGTAGTTATAAATACACCTGAAGAATTTATTAAATCATACAATAATACAAATACACAAAACTATTATTTAAATTTTAATGAAAAAAGTCTTAAATTATATTTAAAAAAAGAAGATTTTAGTAATGATGATTATAGCAATATATTTAATAGTTTTTATAAAATTTTAAATAATCAAAAAGATTTATCTCAATTTTATTTTAAATGTGTTAATTGTAATACACAAAATGTGTTACAAGCTGGTACTATTTTATATAGTATTAGTTTCACTTCAACTAATATTTTTGATATGACAAATGAAGATATAATGATAAAATGTCAAGACCCTATATTACCAAGAACTAGTAATTATGTATGTCCAAATACAAAATGTAAAACACATAAAGATATTGACAGTAAAGAAGCCGTGTTTTTTAGAAATGATAAAAGTTATAATTTAACATATATATGCTGTGCATGTTATAATCAATGGCATATATAAATATTAATTTATTTAAAAATTGAATTTTATATATATTAATACTATATATATAAAATTTATAATATAATGAAAAGAGTTAATAAAAAAAATACTGAAGAAGATAAAACTTCTAGTTCTGAAGAATCAGAACAAGAAAGTGAAATTTCAGAAATTATTGAAGATGATGTAGAATTTGATGATAATGACGAAGAAGAAGGTGATGAAGAAGAAGGTGATGAAGACGATAATATTGATGATACTGAATTAAAAAAAGAAAATGAAATTGATAATGAAGATATTATTGATTGTTTTTATGATTTTGAACAAAACGAAATAAATAATATACAAAATAATGATGTTCCTAAAGAAGATAGAATTACAATGCCATATTTAACAAAATATGAAAGAGTTAGAATACTAGGTACACGAGCTAAACAAATATCGTTAGGTGCAACAATATTAGTAAAAAATGTTGATTTAACAACTAAAAGTCCTATTGAAATTGCTAAAATAGAATTAAGTTTTGGTATTATACCCTTTAAAATTAGAAGACCATTACCTAATGGTAAAGTCGAAGAATGGAAAATATCTGAACTAGTTAAACCAAACCAATAACTTATTATATTTAAATTTATTTATTAATTAATTTATAGTCTCCTATATTATAAAATAATAATCTAGCACTTGTTTAGTACTGTCTAAATATGTATGGAAATGCATTTCCATACATTACTAATCAAGTATTTTGCATATTTTTTCTATTAATTTATCTACATCTATTTCAGTAGAATTTTTTAACACTATCTCTAATATTTTACCACTTTGTTCTATTGGTAAAAATTCTTTACACATTACTAATAATTTATCAATAAATTCTTTTTGCTGATCATCATTTAAATTCTTTGTTTTAATTAATACAACTAATTTCTCGCATAAAAGCTTTAAATTGAGTATCAAATGAAAATATTTGCGCAACCTTGCACAAGGATCTTGGCATCCTAAACAAAAAGGGTTACAATCAACGGAATCACCATACTTTTCTCTACAGCATGGGTTCGAATCCTTTGATCCATTTTGAAAATTTATTCTCACATAATTATCTAGATTATTTATTTTTTCAGTATCAATGGATAATAGATAATTCACTACTTTTTCATCTATTTCTTCGTGATCTTCTTCATCTATGTTATTAATACACCATTGGATCACTTGTTCATTATCATTATAATCAATTTCATCAATATATACTAGATCCATTATTATAATATTTATAATTTTAATTTCTATAAATCAATTATTAAATAAATTGTTAATTATTCAATTTTTTTAATATATAATTAATTGCATCAAAAAAATAAAAATTGAATTTAATTTTATTAGTAAATATAACTAATATTTATTTTATTAATTATAAATATGAAAAGTATAACTTTACATACTTGTCCTTGTGATTATTATTCTCAACAACCACAAGGCGATTGTCAATGTGAATGTCAAAATACTGGTAAAAAAATGTTACATGTAGAATTGTCTTACAACGACTATAATTATTTTGCCAACATATTAAAGTATGACCAACGCCTTATGAAATCATACAAATATTATCAATCAAAATACCAAATTAAATTTGTATATTTTGAAAATAATGATGATATTGAAAAAACTGATGATACTGATAATACTCTTTTAGAATCGTTCATCAATTTAAATCTCTAATTTTGTTTATATATATAAAATTGAATTTTTTATTTTATAGAGAATGTTATTAATTTTATTATTAAAACATTATGTCTAGTAATATTAATACTCTCAGTGATATCATCAAACAAAAACAAATAAAGATATCATTAAATGATATTAATACTCTCCGTAATATTATCGAACAAAAGCGAAAAAAGATTGATAAACTTTACAATAAAATAAATGGTTTGCATTCCACAATAGAATTTCAGACATTAGAATTGAATGAGTATATACGTGCATTTTAAATGCAGCTTGAAACTAAGGATTAAAATATAAATCCTTATGACTTTTCTTGATATCTGCAAATAATTAAAGAAGAATATTAATTTACTTTATATTATTTTCAATAAGTTCATTATTTTTAAATTAAATAATTTATTTTATTAAATATATAATATAATACCCATTAAATCGATATACAGTTACATTATAAAACATATGATATAAATTACTGAAATTATAATTATGAGGAACTTTTATATAGATATATTTTATATCTATATCTTTTATTAATTTTAATATGTCTATATCATTTAAATATAAATTAACTATTTTGTCTATTTTATAATAATATCCACTCCAAGGAGGATCTAAAAATAAACAATAATTATTTTTATCAAATTTTATTTTCCTTTCTTTTAATGTTTGAATAATATCGTCACATAATACAGTTACATTTTTTAATTTATATACCTGTATATTGTTCTTTAATTTTTCACAAGTTAATTTATTATATTCAACAGCATATACATGCTTAAAATAATCTGAAAATATTATAGCTCCTATACCTATATTACTTGTTCCGTCTATTATATATTTAATAAACGGTGTGTTTGTTTTTATTAATTTTGATAATCTAATTAAATCCTTTGGTTTTGATATTGAAAAAGCAGAATCCAATGATATTTCTAATTTTGATTGGTCAATATTTTTTTTAGGAAAATATATATTTATAATGTCGTTAAAATTTGGAATTTTTGGATTTTCATAAATTTCATTTATTTCTATATTATTTTTTAAACAATATTCTATAGATTTAGAAATATTATTAACTAATACTAAATTTATTGTTTTTGAAATTTTTAATTTATCATGGTTATCTAATATTTGTTTTATACTGATTATTCTTTTATAATTCTTTTTTAACATTTTGTTATATTTTTTATATGCGTTGATAAATATTTTTATAAAATCATTATTTATATTTTCTAGTTTTATTGATTTTATTAATGTATGTACATTTGGTTTATTTTTATTTTTATCTAATGTTTTGCAATTTGTTAAAATAGCTTGCTCTTTAGGATAAAAATTTTGTCCTAAATATTTATCTTTCTTTATATATTCCTCAATAATATTATTTAATATTGTATTTTTACTGTTGTCTTTATAATTACTAAACTTAAAAAAACCTAAATGTAAAAATACAATATTATTATTTAATATCTCAAACTTTTCAAATAAATTGTTTATTAGATAAAAAAAATCAAAGGAAGGTTTATAAATATGGAAAGATTTCATATTTAAATAGAGGTTACCATCTAAATTTAAACATTTTAGTAATTCATTATATGTTATCATTAATAGAGGTAATGTTGAGAGTTCATTATAACACGATTGAATTGAATATAAATTGATAGAATCGATTATAATATTTTGTGTATTGTTTATATATGTTTTAATCTTATTAAAATTATTATAATCATTACAATCAATAATAATATAATCTTTTTGTTCATTGTTTTCAATTATTATTTCATTATAATTGATATCTTCACCGTAACTTATTAATAAAAATACTGTCTTTATTTTACAATTACGTTCTTTAATTAACAAATTTTCCATCTCAAAGAACAAGTTTAATTTATTATTTACTATTTCCCATGGTCCTAATGTTTGTACGACAACAACATCTGAATTATCTGGTAAATTATTTATTATATTTAAATAATAATAATAATATGCCGAATTTACACCAAATTTATAATATTTCCCTACTGGTAATAATATATACTCGTTAATATAAATATTATTATTTTTTATTGTTATAATATCATTATACTCTGATATATAAGGTATAGTATAATTTTCGACAAATGGTCTAAAAAATTTAGAGTGCAAGCTTAATGTTATAAATTGATATTCATCGCATAATATTTGTAATAATATAGCACTATTAATTATTTTATAATAATATTTTAATAAATCGCTATTAAATATTTTTTTAACATTTAAAATATTATCTGTTGTTTTTAACATTTATTATATTTAATATATATATATATATATTAATTTTTTAATATATATATATGTGCGTCCATAGGCTTATATATAGTTATAAATAATAAATGAAATATTTTGAAAGTGTTTTTGTAAGAGACTTGAATATATTTTTTCTTATTCTAAAATATATTCATACTTGACCTGACCTATGTGCTTGATAACAAGCTTCGGCTTTTCTTTTTGTTTTGTAGTATTGTGAGTATGTATTTTATAATATGAATTATCTTGTAATACGTTCCGTCTTCATAATATGCATCGAATACAGCATAGTCCAATGCATCATCTTCTAGAATTTTACTGTATTTTGCAATTATATTCTCTATGGTTAATATGGCATTATCCATGTCTTTGTAGTACAATTGTGTTTTGAGTACAGACAACTCGCCTACTATATAGTAATCTCTATTGCAAAATGAATGTAACAAGATTTGTGCATGGTCAAAACTTTGTGGGTGTATATACATGTTTTGTAAGTCTTTTGTTGTGAGGTTCGAAAAGTCCGATCGACTTAAATATGCCAGAGAAACTTGGTTTCTCTGGCTTAGTAAGAACAAGTACTTTGCATCTTCTTTTTGCGTCAGTGTATATGGAAAATCTTGATCAGTGTTTTCGATAAAAATTATGTTTGTTTCTTTTCTAGACAAGAACTCAGACTTGATTTTCCAAGCGCCTTTACGAAGAAATATAAATAGACTTGCTGGATTTATAAACAAATGCGTCGAGAATCTTAATTCGATACATTTGTTTTCCATCGCGACACGATAATCATTGATACTGACAATGTCTAGCTTCAAATCAATAGAGTCGATACCTGTGATACCAAACGCAGCACAATCTGTAGAGCTGAATAAGAACTTGGGCTTTTGTTTAAGATAGTCTAGCATTTGCTGCATTGTTTTAGGATCCGGATGCCACAACATCCATAGTACTTTGGCTGGAAGCAAATCGCACATGTAAACTACTTAAAATATTGCTATTTTAATATTCAATGTTTTTTGTAACATTGAATATCACATAATAATAAAAATTCAATTTTTTTATCATTATTCCATATTTAATCCAAAAATTTTAAATAATACAAATGAAAATGCAAAGTAGTTATAGATACTAAATGGAATATTAAATGAATTAATATAAAGTTATTAGGAAACATATATTCTAAAATCCAAATAGTTAAAAGTAATACAGGAAATATAATAAATAACGGTTGTATTTTTATAATTCTAGACGTATCGTAAATTAATATATAAAAAAATGTAAAATGTGCAACTATTCTATCTATATTTTTTATACAATTATGAGTTGGTATATTTGTAATTTTTAAATCATAACCATGTATTAAAATACTTAATACAGTAATTAATAATGATAAATGATGATATATTATATTTTGTGTATAAAACGCATGAATAGTCACTGTTGCAAATAATAAGGATGAAAATTGTAATATTTTCATCTTAATATATTTTATTTATACATTAATTTTTTCAAATTATTTAAATCTTAAATATGTAATTATATCATACACAATTTTTTTATATACTTATAAATAAATTAAGATTTTATTTTATTTATAAGTATATAATCTATATCATTTTTATCAATTAAAGAGTAATATTTAATTGCTTTTTCATAAGGATGAAGTGGTAATAGAGTAAATATATGTGAATATGTAATCATTTTAATATAATATATATATTCTTCTCCATATGTATTTTTTACAAAATTAAATAGTTTTTCAATAAAAATTGTAGAATTATTGTTTGTAAGGAATATATCATGCATAATTTCATCATAACCAATCAGACTTTGATATATTTTTGCAAAGTCATACATAATATCACCATATATAGACATTGTATTATTGACAATACCTCTCATATCAATAAATATACTATTATTTTCTTTATTTAGAATAATATTAGTGAAAACCGGATCACCATGATACATTCTTACAATACCTTTATTTGTATAAAAATTAAAAAAGGTAAGTAATTTATTATATATATCATCGGCATCTTTTAATGATGAATATATTGGATCAAGAAATCTTTGTTTAAGGCGATTTATATAATGTTCATAAATAATATAAAGTTCTATATCAACATTATCAATAGAATGAATAGAATGTAATGATTGCAGTATTTTGTCAAATATGTCATTTATCATATTACCATGTACATACAAATATGAAATATTTATTCCATGTATTTGTTCAATAGTATAAGAATTATTATCATATTTAATTAAAAGGGGGAATAGATGTTTAACAGTTTGTGGAATATTATTATAGTAAAAAATTTCTGCTTTTATTTTCTCAGGATCACCTTTTTTAACAATTACATCAAGTTGTTGAATAGAGATATTATTAAAATTTCTTTCTTTAATATTATTTTGGTAGTACCCTGTTTCTTTTTCCAAATCATAATAAGCATTTATTCCTAAATCATCAATATAAAAATCAGCATAAGGTTTTCCAAAATAAATTTCATCATATGGTATATTTAAGAGTTGTAAACAATCTATTGTTTTTTTCCCAATATCAGCAATAACTTTACCTTGACAGCCGTTATGTGTTTTCATTCGTCTAGCTGTATATAATATAATTGTATGTCCCATACTTTTGAGGAATTTTAGATAATTTACATTTTTTTCAATAATACTAGAGTTATCATAATTTTTGTCAGATATAATTAGTGTATTATCAATATCAAAACAAAATCTTTTGGTATCATTTTTATTTTGCAAAGCATACATTTTTAACTGATGAGGAGTACCTACACAATTAAAATCATTTTCATTTATTATTATTGCATTAAATACATGTTTGTCTTGTAACATCAAATCGATAACACACGACGTATAATATTCATTATTATATGTATATTTTTTTTGTAATACTTTATTACAATAATTTTTTAGAATATTTATATCATAAAAAAAATATGCACCTGTATTTGCTAGATTACTTATTGGTTCTTTTTCTTTAATTTCATTTATTATATTATTATCATTTATTTTAATATATGAATAAATTGGTAATAATTTATTATCTTTAAAACATACTATCCCATTTGTTTTTATTGTTTTACATATAGATAATATATCTATATTATAAAATGTATCACAGTCACATATTAATGTTTTTTGATGTAATTTAGATAAATCGTAATTTGACAAAAAAGAATAAATTGTTTCTATTGCACCTGATGTATAATTATTTAGTTCATGAATTATTGTTGTTTTTGGTATAATATCATGAATATTAAAGTTATTTAGCTCTTTATTATAAATAATAATTAATTTATCATTGGGTTGTAATTTAATAGAATTAATAACATATTTTAGCATTGGCATTCCATTAATATTAATAAATGGTTTAGGCTTTTGATATCCATTTATTTTGAATCTTTCTCCAGTACCACCAATTGGAATTATAATATTCATTATAATATATGATTAAAAAATTATATTATTTTTTAATCGTATAATATATTATATGGTTAAAAAAATTATAATATTATTTTTATTTTTATTAATTCTAATATACATTTATTTTACAATTATATTTTCATCTAATTTTGGAGTAGAAAAACCAGGAGTAAAAAGAAAAGATAAAAAAGTAGCTTTATGTATATCTGGACAAATTAAAGATAAATATAAATTAGGATTATATAGTATTAAAAAGTATATTATTGACGTTTTAGATGTTGATGTATTTTTTAATTTTACTCCTGTTGAAAATACAAAGGTACAAAATGATATTCTGAAAATATTAAAACCAAAAAGATATGTATTTGAAAATATTAATAATGATAGTTATATTAATGAATATAGTAAAAACTATAAAATTATGATGACAAGAATAATTAATTGTAACGAATTAAAAAAGCAAGAAGAAATATACAATGGATATAAGTATGATATTGTTATTAGGATAAGACCAGATTTTTTAATGAAATCAAGTATTCATGATTCTATAATAGATTCAGATATGAGTAACAAACTATATTACTATGATTTTTTGTATTTACCAATATGTAGTTATTATGGTATTTCAGACCAATTTTTTTTAACTGATAGTGCTACTATGGATAAATTATTAGTACCAGAAGCTATACATACAACGTGTACAAAATGTTTATATTCGGAATATTTTTTATATAAACATTGTAATAATATTGGTATTAAGTTATATATTTTTTTAAACTCATCGTTAATATATAGGTTATCTGATAGTGATTTTTTTAATTTCATATATAATTTTGTAAAAGATAAAGGTATTACCTATATTATCCAGCCTAAATTTGTATGTGATATTATTGATTAAAGTATCTAACATATTAATTGTTTTTTATTCTTTTTTTGAACTAGTACCTAGTATATGTTCAATATAATACTTTAATATTTGTTTTTTCCATTAGAAATTACGACATTAATAAAAAAAACATTTTTTTGTTTTTTTATAAAGTAATTATAGGACATGATAATAAATTTGTCCATTATGATGTACAATCTGTTTTTATATAACAGGCTCTAGTGATAGCTCAATGGCTCAACATAGTGTTCGAAACGGCAGTTTTGACCACGAGGACATCCATTACGTGCAAAGTCGTTGCACATGTTTGTACAACGAGGACCACAGAAATGCCAATAGTTGCACTTGCATTCAAGAGACCCGGTCATTTTATAAGTATGAACAGGAGCACCAGTCCGAACAGGAGCACCAGACCGAGGAGCGCTAGTACCAGTCCGAGGAGCAAGAGCACCAGTCCGAGGAGCAGGAGCGCCACCCTGAGCGCCAGTACGAGGAGCAGAAGCGCCACCCTGAGCGCCAGTACGAGGAGCAGGAGCGCCACCCTGAGCGCCAGTACGAGGAGCAGGAGCGCTAGTGCGAGGAGCAGGAGCGCCACCCTGAGCACCAGACCGAGGAGCAGGAGCACCAGACCGAGGAGCAGGAGCGCTACCCTGAGCACCATGAATAGGATGGGTCTTGTCGTGCAAGTATTCGCATGATTTGTTGTAACAAAAATCACCGTAGCGACATGGTGTCTTTACAGACATGGTAGTATTGGCAGTGACGCCAGTAGTTTTAATCTCAAATGTCACACTTTCATTTGGGGTTGTAATCGTCACAGATGTGTTGGACATTATTGGATTAAAGTCAAATAATATAAATAATGAATATAATAAACAAAATAATATTCAATTTTTTTGTTTAATTGTATAAAGTAATCAAAAATGGTGTTTTTTACACTCTTTACCATTAGGACATTTTCCCGTATTAATAAAGTCTTTGCATATGTTATTACACGAGCGCCCACAAAAATTATCATTGTTACACATACATGAACAGTTAGCCAGTAGGCTGGCTCTAGATACAGCCCTGTAAGAGCTATCTGTACTAACTTCAGGAGCATCAGGAGCATCAGGAGCATCAGGAGCATCAGGAGCATCAGGAGCATCAGGAGCATCCGGAGCATCGACAGTATTAAGAGTATTATCAGTATTAAGAGTATTATCAGTATTAAGAGTATTATCAGTATTAAGAGTATCAGGAACATATGTCATATTTGGATTCACAATATAAATCATATTATTAGTCACATTAGTATAACATTCTGGATTTAATCTACAATAATTGTTACAAGCAATGTAAATATCGTTTTCCCTAAATGATTCAGAATGAATTTTATAGATAATATATCCATCAAGGGTAGTAACATTTACATGAGGAAATAAAGTATCCATTTTTGTTATGTTTAATAACATATAAAATTAAACAAATAAAAAATCAATTTTTTTATTATTAAGGTTCACATATGTCAATTAAGAATAGAGAAACAAAAAACACAAGTCTTATAACAGACTTGTGTTTTTTTAGGCGTATTAACACTATTTTTTTCCTAGACATTGGTATTGTCTGAGATGTCTGAGATGTCTGAGATGTCTGAGATCAAAAAGTGCATTTATTTCAAAAAGATGATCACTGTTAGCATCACGATGACGAGTATGAATGCCATCAAGACTTTCACCACATCAAACCAACCATTTGGCTTAGTATGGATAACCAATCTATAGTGCGAGTATTCATGCGAAGTGCTTGGGTCCTTTTTCTGGTAGTGATGCAATACTAGACTTGGATAGTATGTAGTGAAAGAGTTTATGAACTCGTTATTGGTACGATTGTACACGTATACAAAAGACTCCTGGTTATTATAATACTGGATAGCCATTGGTTTGAATTTAATTAATATAAACAATGAATATTATAAACAAAAAAATTCAATTTTTTTTGTTTAATTTTATAAAGTAATCAAAAATGATGTTTTTACACTCAAAAAAGAATTAGGAACTGAATCATATACGAAGTCATATTCAGGATTGGATATAGTGTCAGTGTCCGATACAGTGACAGTATCCAAGACAAAGAACATTGTCATTAAGAACAGAGTCAGCTCTTAAAAAAACATTAATATAACTAATTAATGTTTTTTTTAACTGTCTTTATCTACTCTGATAATAAAAAAAGATATTTTTTGTCAAAATCAGTCTTATAAAACATATGTCTTATAACAGACTGATTTTGCACAAGTAACTGTAATTCTAACTCTAGAGCCAATCGTGACTGTCTCTCGAGTTTCCTAGAAGTCGGCATCAAGCCTGAAGTTTTTTTTGTCTTCAGGCTTTAGAAAGCCGGGTGTGTGTTTGTAATCTAGGCGAAGATATTCGAAGTCGGGATTGAACGTGTTTTTGTACACATATGGAGCATCAACAACACGTTCAACTGTGGTATTTCCACAGTTAATACAAACACGTTCTGTGTATGGCATTTTTTGATTTTAATTAGTTAAAATAGCTAAAAGCTGCAAACAATAAAAAATTCAATTTTTTAATTATTTGAACTCAAGTGCAAATCCTATTATAAATAATTATATTTATGATCATTTGTTCTTTTTTCTTTAGGGATATATAGTAATGCAAAACTATCTTTTTTTACAGCTAGTCTTATAATATCATCCGTCATTTTATCCACAGGTACATATTCTAATGCTAAACCATCGTTTTGAATAGCTAACTCAATAATTTCTTCTGTAATTTTATCTTTAGGAACATGTTTTAGTGCACAGCCATTGTTTTGAACAGCAAATTTAATAATTTTTTTTGATTTTTTATGTTCAGGGACATATCCTAATACTAAACCATTGTTTTGTACAGCTAGTTCAATAATTTCATATGACATTTTTTCTGTAGGTACATATAGTAATGAAAACCCATTATTTTGCACAGCTATCTTAATAATTTCATGTGACATTTTTTCTTTAGGTACATATAATAGTGTAAAACTATTTTTTTGCACAGCTAGTTCAATAATTTCGTTTGTCATTTTATATTTAGGTACATATTTTAATGCATAACTATTATTTTGAATAGCATAATTAATAATATCTTCTGTCATTTTTTTTTCAGGTACGTATTTTAATGCTCTATAATTATTTTGAATAATATATTTAATAATATCATCTGTTATTTTTTCATCAGGTACAAATAACAACGACATATAATCATTGTTTACGTACTGTTTAATAATTTTATCAGTAATATCATTATTCAATAAATGATGATATTTTTTTAATAAATATTCTATATCTAAAAATGACATTTTAATTAATATTTTAATTTTATAATATTTAAAGCCTAATATTATTTTGCGTTTATCTGGGTTCAAAGACAATAAAATTGTTTGTGTTTCTTTTGAAAATTTTAATAATTTTATTAATTCAATTATAATTTCTGATTTTGGGTTTGATTTATGATAAACGTTTAGTAATATTTCTTTTGTAAAAGGTTCTCGATTATGAGGAATTGTAGCAATCTCATGTCGCATGTAATAATATATTATTATTGCAGATAAACTATTTGCATCATACACCTGTTTATGTATTATCACTTCTCTGTCTTTATGTATAGGTTCGTATGTTATAGGATCTAATGTTTCTGTTGTTTCTACATTTTGTAAATTAATATACATCAAATAATATTATATTTTAAAATTATTACTATTTATTATATCTTCTTTATATATTTTATTATTATTTTTTTGACATAATCTAGCTCGCTGCTGCATCTCCTGTACGGGACATCAAATTTAATAATTTCATTTTATATTTTTCAGGTACATAACGCAATGCTTCACCGTTATTTTGAACAGCTAGTCTTATAATTTCCTCTGTCTTTTCTTTTTCAGGAACAAAACTCAATGCATTGCCGTAATTTTGAACAGCTAGTTTAAGAATTTCTTTTGTCATTTTTTCTTTAGGTATAAATCGTAATGCCTGACCATTATTTTGAACAGCTAGTTTAAGAATTGCATTTGACATTTTATGTTCTGGTACAAAACGTAATGCGCTATAATCATTTTGAACAGCTAGCTCAATAATAACTTCTGTTATTTTATCACTATCTAATGCATGTTTTAATGCACAACCGTTATTTTGAACAGCTAGTTCAATAATTGTTTTTGTCATTCTTTCCTTAGGGACATATTCTAATGCGCAACCATTATTTTGGACAGCTAGTATTATAATTTCTTCTGACTTTTTATTATTAGGGACATATTGTAGAGCACAACCATTTTTTTCGACAGCTAGTTTAATAATTTCATCTGTCATTTTATATTCAGGAACATGCATTAATGCATTGTAATCTTTTTCAACAGTAAATTTAATAATTTCATCCGTTATTTTATCTTCTGGTACATATTCTAATATGTCATAACCATCTTTTTCAACAGCAAATTTAATGATTTCATCAGTTATTTTATCTTCAGGTACATGTATTATTGCATAACCATTATTTTGAACAGCTAAATTAATAATTTCATCTGTTATTTTATATTTAGGTATATATTTTAATATGTAACTATCTTTTTCAACAGCTAACAAAATAATATCATCCGTTATTTTGTCTTCAGGTACAAAAAATAATGCAAAACTATTATTTTCAACGGCAAATTTAACAATTTCATTTGACTTTTTTTTTTTAGGTATACATTCTAATGCAAAAACACTATTTTCAATAGCTAGTTTAATGATATCATCTGTCATTATTTCATCCTGTATAAATAATAATGCTCTATAATCATTTTTAACTTCTTTCTTAATAATTTCTTCAGTTACATCATTATTTGATAAAAACTGATACTTATTAATTATAAAATCAATATCTAAAAAATCAAAATTTAAAAATTCAATATCTAAAGATAATAATTTTTTTTGAGTTTCTTTTGAATAGCCAAATTTTAATATTTTTATTAATTCAATTATAATTTCTGATTTTGGGTCAGATTTATTATAAATATTTCGTAACATTTCTTCTGTAAAAGGTTCATTGTTATGAGGGATTGTAGCTAATTCATTTTTGTAATAAGAATGGATTATTGTTTCAGATAAACTATTTGCATCATATAATTTATTATGTATTGATACAGCTCTGTCTTTATGTATAGGTTCTTGTGTACTTTTTAAATATAACATTTATGTTTATTAAACTAAATATTATATTATAAAATGATATAAAAAAATCATGCATTAAAATGCATATTGAATATTCATATTAATAATTTAAAAAATAACCATGTATATTTGCTAGTTCAATAATTTCATCTGTCATTTTGTCTTCTGGAATATAATCAAACATATCTGAAAAGATAAATTCTTTTTTGATAGCTAACTTAATAATTTCATCTGTTATTTTATCTTTTGGAAAATATTTAAATATATTAAAATCATATTGAGCTTCTTTAATAGCTACTTTAATAATTTCATCTGTTATTTTATTTTCTGAAATACAATCAAATATATCTGAAATTGAAAAGGATTTCTCTTTTTTGATAGCTAAAGTTTTAATAGCTAGTTTAATAATTTCATCTGTTAAATTATGTTCAGGAACATATAAAAATGCAAAACTATTGTTTTGAAAAGCTAATTTTATAAAATCATTTGTTAATTTATCATTAGAAAGATTAGAAATAGCACGATAATCACATTTAATAGCTAGTTTAATAATATCATCTGTTAATAAATAATCAGGAACAAATAGTAATGTTCTATAATCTTCTTTAACAGCTTGTTTTATTAGTGCTTTTCTTATTTCAAATATAATGTCATTATTCAATGAAAATTTATTTTTAATTAATTCAATATTATTTTTCAATAAATAATTATAATTATTGAATAAAAAATCAATATCTTCATAATCATAACAATAAAGTTTACTTAATATTTTTAATAATATATCACAATTTTCAGGTACTAAAGATAATAACATATTTTGTGTTTCTTTTGGAATTTCTAATATTTTCATTATTTTAATTATAATTTTTGATATTATATCTGAAGGAGAACTATTAATAATATTATTTAAAAAAATATTACATAATATTTTTCGTTGTGTATCATCTACATAATTTATGATAATACTTAATTTTTTAAATAAATTATATGCATCGAATACTTCTTTATGTCTTATTATAGCATTATTTATATGTATAGGTTTGTATGATAACATATCTATTACTAAACTTCCATTGTTTTTATTTATTATATAACCTTCTTTATTTTTGGCATAAGACATTCTTGCAATAATATTAGGGCTGTTTGTCAGTCTGTTAGATTATATGCATATCCATCTTCTGTACAGGTCATTAATAAATTGTATTAATTTATTAAATTTAATCATTTATTATTCAATTTTTTTATTTTAAATTATTCAATAACAAGATTGTTAAAGTTTTAGAAGGTTAATTATGAAAAAATTGAAAAATTAATTTATAAATAATTTTTCAATTTATAGATTAATTTTTAAAATAATGACAGAACCAATACATCCCTGTATTTTTTTTGAATGTGATACATTTAAAAATGCCAAAAAAAAAGCAATAGAACTTGGTTTTACGCTAGAAGAATTCTATTCTATGAATAAAAAAGCAGGATATGACATCAACTGGAAAGAATCAAAGGTCCAATATTTTAAAGACTTAGAAGCTGATGAATATCAAAACCAAGATATGGATGATAAATTTATTGCAGGACTATGGCAATGATACTAAAATTAAAATATTTTTATATTATTAAATAACAAAATTGTTATTATATATTATAATAAATTCTGAGTTTTAATTTTAGTATCATCTTGATAATAATATTATAATATTTGTAGTTATTTGTATGCTTTTTTTAATTCTAAAATATAAATTTTAGAATTATTTAATAAATTAATTCTATAAAACTAATATAAATTTTGTATTGCTTGTACCGGCTCTGGTAATTATGATGTCATATATTTGTTATAATTCACTATGAATGCGAGTACTAGTTACATATATTTGTAACATGTATATAGTGAGTTGCGACGGGTAACTAGTTACATACGACTGGTAACCTGTGACTGGTGACTGGTGACTAGTAACCAGCAAATATGGAAACCATGTTCACGAGTGATACATTTTCTTTTGATATTGGAACTAATGATATGGATGCTTATGCGGATACCCCAAAGTTTGCGTTCATGAGTGAAACTACAGATCCCGACATATTTTACTTTTTTAAGGATGCTTTGGAGGACAAAGAACCTCTGGACATTTCAGAGTTCTTCACTGATATGCTTGTAGATATGGAACCGTTTGATTATATGATACCAATTGAGGGTGAGTAACTATAACCGACAATAAATTTGATTTATAAATGCTTACAAATGCTTATAACGCTTACAAATACTAACAAATGCTTATGTTTATACTGCTTACAAATGCAGGTAAAGAGATAAATAATTCGCGATCTGCACCTTTTGATAATCCTGTCGATCTCTTGGAGACTTCGCTTATGGAAGATGTATGTTTAGATGATTTTGATTTATCATCATTCGATAATTGCAACCCAATTCTGGATTGCAACCCAATTCTGGATTACAACCCAATTGTTGATCTTGGTAAGTGTATTCTGTGTATATGCAATATTAACGTGAATATTTTTGTAAGCAATACTATAATTTTTACTTGATATGCAGACTCCGAAGGAGACTCTAGAGCCCGTCTTTACAAGACAGGTTGTACAAACTCCGAAGGAGACTCTAGAGCCCGTCTTTACAAGACAGGCTGTACCTCTACTTTTTGGGATGACCCGTTTGAGTCTAATTTTACGGCTCAACCTACTGGTTTTGATCAGCTGTCTCAATCTACAGTTCAGTCAATGGATCCATTTAGTTCCAACTTTATGGTTCCTATGGTTTCTCAGTCAATGGATCCATTTAGTTCCAACTTTATGGAGTCATTTGGTTCCAACTTTACGGCTCAGCCTATGGATGGATTTACGGCTCAGCCTATGGATGGATTTACGGCTCAACCTATGGTTGGATATACGGCTCAGCCTATGGATTCATTTGGTTCCAACTTTACGGTTTCACCTCAACCTATGGAGTCATTTGGTTCCAACTTTACGGCTCAGCCTATGGATTCATTTGGTTCCAACTTTACGGCTCAATCTATGGATGGATTTACGGCTCAACCTATGGTTAGATATACGGCTCAACCTATGGAGTCATTTGGTTCCAACTTTACGGCTTCACCTCAGCCTATGGATACATTTGGTTCCAACTTTACGGCTCAGCCTATGGATTCAACTCAACACATGGTTGATTGTTCGGTTCAGCCTACTTCATCTTCTTACATGGATATGCTAGGAGACTCCATTACCATTACACAACCACAGGTAAGATGAATTTAACACAGCATTTAAATAGTATTCATATCAAAATAAATTACTAATCTTATTTTTTTGTTTATGTTACAGGTGTTATTAAATGCTGTGAAATCAGCATGTCTGTTAAGGCGTAACCCTAATAAGAAGCCTGTAATAATCATGAAGGAGAACATCATTGATGAAGGTTTAGTAAGATCCAATAACCTGCTCTATAGTCAGATGTTGAAGACCAAACCCTCAGATGTGCCTCGTCTAGTAGCACATGTTCCTGGGTGTATTAATATCATTACTAGTTGTTATGATATGAGGCTTATCCTGAAGATGATACCTGAGATGTGCCAAACTGAAAAATGTGAAGAAGAAGACTTAGATATTATGTTTAGTGACTTCTTCATCAGGTCGTGCTGTGGTACTTATGACGTTCTAAATAAAAAGGTAAGTGGATGTAGCATATTGTTATGTATATTCCATTGTTTTATTGTAAACTAAATTTATTTGTTGTTTATGTATGTACTAGGTACTACCATGTAAGAACCACCCTAAACGTGGTAGCCTCTTCTGTCATGACCATGATAACAGTAATAACGACTTGAGTATCATTGGTTCTGAGTTTGATATCTACAAAGAAGTGAAGCCATTTATGAAGTTCCATACATCATCCTTAAATCCCAAAACTCCTAAAGTCATGAATCATTTCCATGCGGCTAAGAGCTCTGGTGAGAATGTTCTAGATGAAGCGGAGGTGAGGAGTACTAACCAGAAGATATTTAGTAACTTGAGAGATAAAGATGGGTTTGAGTTTAATCATAGGATGATTACTAACCATCCTTCAGCTTACCATTTGAATAGGGCTTGTTATGATTATAGGTTAATGTTTAGTATTATAGGTTATATGGCTGAAGAAGATGAAGATAGCCTTACTTTTGAGCATCTGATGAAGGTGTTTGGTATGTTTTTGTGTAGAAAGTGCTGTGCTAAGATCCCTGGTAAAGGGATGTGTAATAAGAAGAGTTGTCATGGGTCTATTTGGTGTGAGAAGCATTATGTGAATCATCTAGGATATGATGAAGATGATAAGTCTGATGCAGAGATTTATTTAGAGGTATTTGAAGAGTCAAATGGAGAACATAATAGCACAAGGGCTATTGTGCCCAAAAAGAGGGTTCAATAATTTGAATAACATATGACTCAATAATTTGAATAACATATTACTTGATAATTTGAATAACATTTTACTTGATAATTTGAATAAAAGAGGGCTCAAATGTAATATAATAATCGGTTTAGAATAAAGTCAAAAAATCGGTTTAGAATTAAGTCTAATAATCGGTTTAGAATTAAGTCAAAAAATCGGTTTAGAATAAAGTCAAAAAATCGGTTTAGAATTAAGTCAAAAAATCGGTTTAGAATTAAGTCTAATAATCGGGTTAGAATTAAGTCTAATAATCGGGTTAGAATAAAGTCTAATAATTGGGCTAGAATGATTATCATTTTTGTAGAATCCACAAAAAAATAACAATATTACAAATTAAATAGTAAGTAAATCAATATAAAAATTATTAAAATAAAATAATGTATTATTATTAATATCACGGATATGTAAATATAAATATTTTTTTAAAGCAGTATTGTAAATGATATCAGATATATAATTTATTTGTTTAGTTAATAGATCTTTACTTGGAATTTTTTTAACAACAATTTCAATTGTTATTTTAATATTATTACTAGAAGATTCAGATATAGATATTGCTGATAATAATTCTAATTCTTGTTCATTCATTCTTATTTCAACATTTGTATCTGAATCTTCAAATAATACTTTAATCCCTTCTGAATCTTCATAAGTTGTCAAATCTATTTTAGTAATGATATTATTATTTTCTATTAATGCATATATTTTTTTAGCATTATATAACAACGGACTAGTATCTTTAATTAATTCAATAATTTTATTAAAGATAAAATTATCTTTATAATAACGGTAAACAATAACATTCTTCATATTTATTAAAATGCTACTTGGTTTTAAAGGCGATAAAGGTAAATCATCTTTAATAAAATATATAGGATATCCTAATTTATTTGACAGTTCTTGTTGTATCCAAATAATAGGTTCGTTTGGAAATAAATAGTGAACATATGTTTCAGAATTATTAATGATAAAGTTGACGCACTTTTTAGCCATTTGATTTGTATAGTTTTCTAGAGTCTTGTTAGACTGTACAAATATTAAAATTTATTATATTTTAACAAGTATTTATATCTCTTAATATTATATTAGCTTTAATAATATAATGAACAGTATTAATAATTATATCAAAACAATAATTTGTTAATTATATCTTCTTATTTAATAGTATTAATACTATAGATACTATAAATATTAATATAACTAATATTAAAAACATTTTACAAATATGAATGAAATAGCAACTATAAATGATTTATTTATT